>RCNC010001116.1_pt1 | contig 17892 bp, 16 predicted proteins | sample 2041301 | NCBI WGS metagenome assembly RCNC01 (sample SAMN09708231, study PRJNA481090) | Marine sediment metagenome, whole genome shotgun sequencing project. | biome: marine sediment; feature: ocean; material: sediment; isolation source: Sewage treatment plant 13A marine sediment (STP13A) ... | reverse complement strand
GCATGGCCGCCGTGCCGTCCCCCTCTTCCAGTTGGATCAGGATCCGGTTCAGGCGTCGGGTCGATTCGGTCAGCGAAACCATCATGCTGTCGGCCGTGATCACCGCTGAGGCGGCATGGTCGAACGTCTGGCCGATCTTGTCCGACTCCATGAGGGACCGGATCCGCTCACTGGTCACCCGCAGATCCCCCAAAATGGTGGCGACATCACCATGGTTGTCCCTGACCATCTGATCGACCAGCACCAGGGTCTCGTTGGCCTGCTGCAGGGTCTCGGTGACCATGCCGTCATCCCTCACCTCGTCCACCAATTCGGTGACCTTGGCCGTCAGGACCCGCATCTCGGCCAGGGCATCGCCCGCCGCGTCGGTCATGGCAGAGATAGTGCCGGCGGTGCGGCCCTGGAAAAGGTGGCCTTCCAGCACCGGCGCACCCACTCCGGGGTCAACCTCGATCAGGACCTCGCCCACGATGCCTTTTTCGCCCAGGATGAATTCCGCGTCCTCACGCAGGTCCACGCCTTCTTCCAAGATCAGTTCGACCCGGACGGATTCCTGCATGATCTGCAAGCCTGTCACCTGGCCCATGCGGATGCCACGCACCTGCACCCGACCTCCCTCGAGCATGCCTTCGACGCGGTCAAAATCAACCAGGTAGAGACGCGATCCCTCGCTCAGATCGATATTCTTCAGCCACATCATGCCCACCACGAGAATGACCAAGGCCAGGACGGTGAGCAAGCCCACCTGGAATTCGCTGATTTTGCGTTGCATTCATCTCTCCGGGATCATGGTTCCACTGCACCGAGGGTCTCGCACTTGCCGCTGGGCTCTGGTCGCTAGAACGCGCCCAGCGGCCCCCGGGAATTGCCCTCGATGAACTGGCGCACCATCGGGTGATCGGTCTGGCGGACTTCTTCCACCGTTCCGGAAAATACGATCTTACCGCGGCTCAACATCGCCATGCGGTCGGCGATCTTGAAGGCGCTGGGCATATCGTGGGTGACCACGACGCTTGTGACGCCGAGCTCCTTCTGCAGTTTGATGATCAGGTCATTGATGGCGTCGCCGGTGATCGGGTCCAGACCCGTTGTCGGCTCGTCATAGAGAATAAATTCGGGCTCCATGACGATTGCCCGGGCCAGGCCCGCCCGTTTCTTCATGCCGCCCGAAAGCTCACTGGGCAGTTTTTCAGCCGCACCATCGAGCCCCACCTGCGCCAGGCACTCAAAGGCCCGCTCAACAATGCGTTCTTCGGACCAGTTCGTATGCTCGGCCAGCATCAGTCCCACATTCTTACAGACATTCATCGAATCGAACAGCGCCGCGCCCTGAAACAGGAAGCCGAATTTCTTGCGCAGCTCCATCAGGCTTCGCTTTCTCAGCTGGGATATCTCCTGACCTTCGACCCAGATCTGACCGCAATCGGGCTCCAGAAGGCGCACGATGTGCTTGAGCAGGACAGATTTGCCTTCGCCGCTGCGCCCGATGATCACTAGGGTCTCGCCCTTGTGGATCAGGAGGTCGGTTTCATCGAGCACCTGTTTGGCGCCAAAGCTCTTGGAGACGCCTTCGACGATGATGCCTTCGAACGCCGTGGGGTCAGCGACCTTTTGATTGGGCGCAGGAGGAATGTTGTACGGAGTTTCCATGTCCCTCCTACTTCTCGAAGATGATCTGGAACAGAATGATGGCCAACAGGTAATCGGCAACCAGCACGCTGAGACAACTGCCAACCACTGCGGTCATGGTCGCCCGCCCCACGCCCTCGGCGCCGCCCTGGGTATTGATGCCGAAATAAATGCCGCTCAGGGCGATAATGCCCCCAAAAATGACGCTCTTGATCAGGCCACCGAGCAGGTCGCTGTGCTTGTAGAACATCTGCAGGCCCTCGATGAAGGTGCCGCTGGAAATGTCCATCGTGACCACCGAGGCGAGAAAACCGCCGATAATGGCGATCACATCACAAAAAATGGTCACCACCGGGATCATCAGCACTGCGGCCCAGAAGCGCGGCATGGCCAGGTAACTGACCGGGTCGATCGCCATGATACTCATGGCGTCGAGCTGTTCGGTCACTTTCATGGTGCCCAATTCGGCGGCATAAAAGGCGCACAAACGGCTGCCCACCACCAGCGCCATCAGCACCGGACCCAATTCGATAAAAACAGACTTGGAGATGACCGTGCCCAGGAATTTCATCGGCACGTAGGCCTGCATCTGGTAAACGGCCTGCACCGCAGTCACCGCACCAACAAAAATAGAAGTCACGATGACCAGTGGCATTGAGCCCACCAGCACCACGTGCATCTGTTCGAGAATCTCGGCCCGCATTTTCCAGGCCTGACCGGTGGCCAGGAAGATCGAACGCAACAGCAGGACGCCTCGACCAGCACTGCTGAAGCCGAATTGGACATTCTGACCGAGTCTTTCCACCAAGGTTTTCATGATCGGAAAAATATAAGCCCCTTCCGGTCGGAAGTCTATAGCGGCGCCATCAGTTGTCTTTCAGGTAGCCCAGAATTCCCCGCAGGGTTTGGCGGGAAAAGTCTCTTTCTCGCTCCTGAATATCAGTCGGCAAGAGCGTTCCCCGGGCATAGTGGGAATCCACGTCGCGCAACGCCGCTCGCAGCAAGGCCATCAGACCGGCCTCGCCCTCTGGTTGCTCGGTGTGGGGCAGCGCCGCCAGACTGGCCCGAACCTCGGCCACGGTCGCCGTCCATTGCCGCAACTGCTTCCGGGCTGACTCCAGCAAGCCTCGCGTATCGCCCGCAAATTCTCCGTGATGGGCAAAGAGCAAGCGCCGCGGCAGGGGGTTGAGGGCCAAGACCCGTTCCAGGGACGCCTCAGCCGTTTCCAGATGGAATCGCGGCGGTGTGGCCGGCCGCAGGTAATACTCTTCGTTTTCCGGCCCCTGACCCAGGGCGGAGAAGGTGCCGGCGCACTCGCCCAGAAAAACCCGATCGCCATGCACGAAAGCCAGGTGGTGCGCCGCATGTCCCGGCGTATCGACCACTTTGATCCCCCGCGCCTCGATTTCGGCGAATTCGGCCAACGATTCCACGGGCACCGGTGCAGGCTCGCCATACACCGCCGCTTTTTCGCCCAGCACCTGCTGGGATCCGGCCCACAGCCGGGCCGGGTCCACGATATGCGGACGGCCTTTTACATGGCAGACCACCCGGGCGCCGGGCCAACGCTCCAGGATGCGCGCCGTGCAGCCGCCGTGATCAAGATGCACATGGGTCAGCAAAATATAGTCGAGATTTTCGACGCCCAGTTTTTCCAGCTCTCCGACCAGGTAGTCTGCGGTGCTCGGCGGCCCGGGGTCGACGATGAAAGTCAGGTCCGGCGCGATCGATACCCAACAGCTGATAAACCGGCGTTGGCCCGACAACTGCTGATCCAGATCGACCAGGTGCAGCCGGGCGCTAACGGGCGAGGTCCCCAAAGCGGGTGAACTCCTTGTGGAAGTGCAGGTCGAACTGCCCGATGGGGCCGTTGCGCTGCTTGCCGATGATGATCGTGCTCATGTTGTGCAGGCTTTCATCCTCGGGCTTGTACACTTCTTCACGGAAAATGAACATCACCACATCGGCATCCTGCTCAAGGGCGCCCGACTCCCGCAAATCGCTCAACATGGGTTTGTGGTCGGCGCGCGATTCGACCTGACGCGAAAGCTGGCTCAAGGCGATCACCGGCACGTCCAGATCCTTGGCCATGCCCTTCAGGTTGCGGCTGATGGTCGATATTTCCTGCTGCCGGTTTTCCTGGCGCCCGCTACCGGTCATCAACTGGAGGTAGTCGATGATGATCAACCCCAGTCCGTGCTGCTGCTTCAGGCGGCGCGCTTTGGACTTCATTTCCAGCACCGAGATGCCACTGTTGTCATCGATATAGATGGGCGCCTGGCTCAGGCTTTCGCAGGCCTGGGTCAACCGCGGCCAATCTTCGGCCCGCAGCTTGCCTCGGCGCAGGTTGTGCAGGTTGAACGAACCGCTGCTGCCGAGCATCCGCATGACCAGCTGTTCGCGCGCCATTTCCAGACTGAAAATGCCCACGCCCACTTTTTCATTCACGGCCACGTTGTACGCCATGTTCAAGGCCAAGCTGGTCTTACCCATCGACGGACGGGCCGCCAGGATAATAAGATCGGACTTCTGCAAGCCACCCGTCTTGCGGTCCAATTCGCTGAAGCCCGTGCGCAGTCCCGTCACATCATCGTTGTTCTGGAAGGCCTCTTCGATGGACTTGAAAGTGCCCGGCACGATCTTCTCGACCGAAGAAAAGCCATCGTTGCGGGTGTCTTCGCTGATGTCGTAGATCTTGCCCTGGGCCCGATCCAGAATCTTGGCCGCTTCATCGGCCCCTTCGTGGGCCTCGGTCGATATGGCACTCGAAACAGTGATCAGATTGCGCAGCATGGATTTTTCGCGCACGATGGCCGCGTGGTGCATGACGTTGGCCGAGGTGCCCATCATGCCGGCCAGGTCGATCAGGAAATCCATACCGCCCACGATTTCCAGCAGGTTGGCGCCCTGCAGTTTCTTGATCTCGAACTTGTCCAAAAACGTTTCGGCCGAACGTTCGAGCAGGTCCGCCACGGTGATCGGGTCAATGGCCTGATCGTTTTCGTAGAGCAAGCCCATGGCCCGATAAACCAACTGGTGTTCGCGGCGGTAAAAATCCGTGTACTGGATCACTTCGGCAGCCAGACCAATGGCTTCCTTGTCCATCATCGCGGCGCCGAGCACAGCCTGTTCGGCTTCTTCGCTGAAGGGCGGCTGGCGATCGCGGGGCAGGCGATCGTAACCAAAGGACGAGCGACGGCCACCGCTGGCAACACCGGGGCCGGGGTCATCGGTCATGGGGCCGGGATCAGTGCTGTCCGAGGGCCCAGGAATATCGGGGCCGGTGGGTTGGGACTTGCCTTCCAAAATGATACCTCTGCGCGCGCGGGAGCCGTGTTTTAGTGAGTTCCCCAAGTTACCACGCCCAGACCCAATCGCATAATGGCCGCTTTCCGGTAGTCCACAATCCTGTGGATAAGCTGGGGACAAGTTCGGGGATAGCGCGCCTGAACCTGGGGAGAAGCCGGGGAAAACCTGCCTTTCCGGTGGAAAAGAATCGCCATCGCGGGGATAATCCTGGGGTCAGCTCGGCAAATGCCGGGCTAAGGTCCGTTTTACGGGACTTGCCCCGAAAAGTTATCCCCAGGACTGGGGATAACCCACCCCCAACCGGAGACCACGCGCCACCCATGAGCGACAAGTCCACCCACAGCCAGGCCCTGCAGCGTATCATGGCGGCGGCCCACCCGCCCCAGCCCTGGCAAGCGTCCGGACAGCTGCCCTGGCAAGACCAGGCCTTCAGCGAGCGCATGCTCACGGTGCACCTGGACCCCGAAACCCACATGGCCAGCCGGGCCGCCGAAGTGATCACTCGCCACCTCGACTGGCTTCTGGGTCAGTTGAATCAACGTGGCCAACAGGGGCCAGCGCACATTCTGGATGTCGGCTGCGGGCCCGGTCTCTATTGCCACGAACTGGCTCGCCGCGGCCATCGGGCCACCGGCTTCGACTTCGCGCCGGCACCCTTGGCCTGGGCCCGGCAACAGGCCGAGGCCGAAAATCTGGCGACCCACTTTTTTGCGGCGGACCTGACCGACTTGCCGGCTGACCTGGCCACCACCGTCGGCCCCGTCGACGCCATCACCTTCTGGTTCGGGGAATTTCATTCATTCCAACCGGCGGTGGCCGAAAACTTCCTGTCCCGCCTGGCCCAATGCCTGCGTCCCGGCGGGCTGTTCATCCTGGAATACCAACCCTGGGATTTGTTCGTCCGCGAGGACAGCAATGAATGGACCGCCTGCGAGAGTTCGGTTTTCTGCGACCGCCCGCATCTCTGGCTGCAGGAGTTCAGCTGGAACGAAGAAGCCCGGGCCGAGGTTCATGTGCACTGGATCATCGAGCAGGAATCGGGTAACCTGCACAGGTACGAGCAATGTCATCAGGGCTGGCCCGAGGCCGAACTGGTGGAACTGCTGGCCCGGGTGGGGCTGGGCGACCCGTCCTTTTCTCCGCCCATCACCGGCGTGGCCGAAGAATTTGAGTTCCCCATGCTGGTGACCCGGAAACTGTAGTGAACCTGAGACATGCAGCCAGAAAGCACCCTACGTGAGCCCTGACCGCAGATCAGCATCCGGCCCCGGCAAACCGGCGGAGGACCAACATGGTTTGGCGTAACCCCCGCCGCCTGCTGCCATTTCTGCTGGGTTTGGTCCTTTTTGTGGGTCTGGCCATGGCGCCCCCCTTTCCCGACACAGTCGACCCGGCCGGACAAGCGGTGCACCTGAGCAGCCAGGGACAGGCGGCCCTGGGCCTTTTTCTGCTGGCCGGCATCTGGTGGGTCTTTGAAGTGGTGCCCGTTGGGGTGACGGCCATCGCCATCGCCGTCTTCCAGTCCCTGTGGCTGATCCGCGACCCTCGCGCGGCCATGACGGACTTCATGGACCCCTCGGTGTGGTTCATTTTCGGTTCGCTGCTGATCGGCGCCAGTTTCACCCGCACCGGACTGACTCGGCGCCTGGCCTTCCTCATGCTTTCCCGCCTCTCCGAACGCACAAACATCATCTACCTTGGGGTCTTTGGCATGACAGCCGCCCTGACCCTGTTCATGGCCCACACAGCGGTCGCCGCGGCGGTTTTCCCCCTGTTGCTGGTGGTCCATAACCTCTATGAGCCATCCGGCAAGGTGACCCGCTTTGGCAAAGGCCTGTTCATTGGCATGGCCTGGACCGCAGGCGCCGGCAGCATCATCACCCTGCTGGGCGCTGCCCGCGGCGCGGTCGCCCTCGGGTTCTACCAGAAACTCGGCGGCGAAGAGATCAGCTTCTTTGAACTGACCAAGTTCATGTTGCCTCTCGGGGTCCTGATGGTATTTCTATTGTGGGGCTATATCTGCCTGGCTTTCCGGCCCGAAAAAGGTGAGGTGCCTGGCTTGAGGGCGCGAGCGGCCCAACTCTACGCCGACCTGGGCCCGGTCACCCGGCGGGAAATCGGAACCCTGGTTATTGTGGCGGGAGTGGTCACCATGCTCAGTCTGCGCTCTTTTGTGCCTGCCCTGGCTGCGGTCGACAAGAGCGCGGTCATTCTTTCTGCTGGCCTGCTCTTCTTTTTCACCAACATCCTGAGCCTGAAAGATCTCGAGGCGGTGCCCTGGAACATCGTGCTGCTCTTCGGCGGCGCCATGAGTATCGGCTTCTGCCTGTGGCAGACCGGAGCCGCCGAATGGATGGCCATCGGCTGGCTCAGCCTGCTGCACACCGCGCCCTGGTTCGTCTTCGTCATCGGCGTCGCTTTTTTCGTGATGATCATGACCAACTTCATCATGAACGTGGCCGCCATCGCCATCACCCTGCCGGTGGCTCTGGTCATGGCCCGCTACATCGGCGTGCATCCTGAAGTCGTGGTCTTCGCATCGCTCGCCGCGGCCGGCATGCCCTTTATGCTCCTGGTCGGCGCGGCCCCCAATGCCATCGCCTTTGAAAGCAAGATGTTCCGCACGCGGGAATTTTTCCTGCACGGTATTCCGGCCAGTGCCATGCTCATGCTCGTCATCGCGCTGTTTGTCTGGAAAGTGTGGCCCATGATGGGCATGCCGGTGCTGACCGGGTGATCCCGCCCGGTTCGTCAAATCCGCAATATCAGGCAATATTAGGCAATATCAGAATAGTGAAGATGGCTCAGGCTTGAGCGCTGGCTTCCAGGTCGGACAGATTCTCAAAAAGGATCTGGGGGCTTGGCAGTGGCGGCAGGCAGACAACTTTCGCGCCGAGTTCCGATTCCAGGCCCAATCCCCCGGAGCCCAGAATCAGAACTCGACAACTGTCCGCAACGGCTTGTTTAACAAGGTCGGTACAAGCCGGTCCAAACTCGTCCTGCGTCCCTCTGAGAATCAATAAAGCGCGGCAACCGCTACCAACAGATTTGAGTGCACCTTGCAGGCTCGTCACCCGATCAACGCGGAAACGGCCAGACAAACAGGCCGCCAAGTCCCCAGCCAAGGGGCCGCTTTCAGCAAAAATTGCGACAACGGGTAATTGTTTATTTACGCGTTCAGGCTGCATTTCAATCTTTTCAAACCTCGCAAAGGGATGGACCATTTCCGGTGAATCATGTGGAAGCCGGCTCGATCGGCTTGACTCTCGCCCAGCGCCAAGGCGTTCAGCCCCGGCTTCCACAATTTCACGACTCGAATCTTGCTCGGCCTCTTGGTCAGCGGTTCCAATCTTCAGCGCTTCCAGCGCCATCCGGTTCTCGTCATTATCTGACAAAAAACCCTTTGGTCTCACGTGAGTCATAGGTGCCTGCTTGCTGTCCGAAGATGCCTCTAATCCGCGTCTCGCCCCCGCTCGGTCACCTACCCAGCCCAATACCGGGCCGTGTCCGCGATCCAATCCTCTGATCCCCCTCGAGATACTATACCCCCTATAGGCAATCCTTATGCCCTTCCAGATACAAACGGAAAGAAAATCATTAGCTGTTCAAACACAACGCATTACAGCCTTATTAAACTTCTGTATTGGAGAACTGGGGGAAGGTGGTGCAACTTTTTTGTTGCATCTGAAAAACATCAAAACTTCATAACTAGATTAAAATCAACGAAAACACAGGTGCCACAAAAATGTTGCAGAAAACTCGCGTGTTGCGGTTGTCTGAATCGGTTCGGCCGGAGGCTCAGGCAGGCTTAAATTCGTCCGGATCCACGCCCAGATCCCTCAATTTGCGTTGGAAAGACTGGCGCAGAACACCGCTGGCCTCGGCGGCCCGACTGACATTGCCGCCAGCGGCCCGCAATCGGTTGCGGCAATATTGACGCTCCCGCTCCTCCTTGGCCCCGTCGCCGGCCTCTTTCAAGGACATCGTCTCGGATTCTGCGGCGCCCCCCCCGCCCGATGCCTCGCCGGATATCTCGTCGGATGACTCGTCAGCCCGCATATCAAACCCAGGATCCAAACCGAACATGTCCCCCAGTCCAATCAATCCTCCCCGACAGTTGATCACCGCGCGCTCGACAAAATTGCGCAACTCGCGCACGTTGCCTGGCCACCGTTCCTGCAGGATACGCTGTTCTACGGCCGGTGAGAATCCGGCGATGGCCCGGGCGTTTTCAGCGGCGAACTGATCCAGGAAATGGCGGGCCAGGACCATCACATCGCCGGGTCGCTGCCGCAAGGCGGGCAACTTGATGCGATAGATATTCAGGCGGTAATAAAGATCTTCACGGAACGTGCCCTCGTTGATCGCCTCGGTCAGATCCCGACTGGTGGCCGCCACGATGCGGCAACGCACCTCGCGTTCGACATTTTCGCCCAGGCGCACAAACATCTTCTCGCCCAGGGCACGCAACAGCTTGACCTGCAAGTCCAGCGGAGCTTCACCCACTTCGTCCATGAAGAACGTGCCACCGGCCGCCAATTCCAGTTTGCCGATGCGCGACTTGGCCCCGGTGAACGCCGCCTGGCTGTGGCCAAAAATTTCCGACTCGATCAGGTCAGCCGGAAAGGCCGAGCAATTGATGCCCACAAACGGCCCGCTGCTATAGTTGCTGCCTTCATGAACCCGGCGCGCGATCATTTCCTTGCCCGTGCCCGACTCGCCTGTGATCAGTACGGTCGCAGTGGTGCCGGCCACGGTATCGGCCTGCTCGAGAACCCGGAACATCCTATCGTCGCCACAGATAAAAGAGCCGGTCAGGCGGCCCAACTCTCCCTGTTGGGCCTGAATTTGGCGTTTGCTCCGGCCGGCCACCAGGGCCCGCTCGATCAGGTTGAACAGCTCCGGGGGGTCTGCTGGTTTGATCACATAGTGGAAGGCCCCCAGCTTCATGGCCTCAACCACGGTGCTGACCCGGGTCCGGCCCGAAAGCATGATCACTGGCGGCGGGTCGTCCAGGGCCCGGATACGTTCCAGGATCTGCACGCCGTTGACTTCACTGCCCTCGAATTCCACATCCAGCAGGACCACATCAGGACTGATGACGGCGATTTTTCTCAGCCCGGCTTCCGCATCGTGGGCCATGTCGATGTTGTAGCGGGAGCCGAGCACGGCCTCCAGGTCGTCGCAGAAATCGGGTTCGTCATCGAGCAGAAACAGGCGGGGCCGGTTCATCTCAACCCTCTTCCGCTTGCAGGGCCTCACTCAGCGCCTGCAGTTTGCGCACGTCGTCCCAAGTGTCGCGTTTCCAGCTCGGATTGCGCAACAGGGCGGCCGGATGGAAGGTCGCCATCACCGGCACCCCGGCGTAAAAATGCACCGAATTGCGCAGCTTGCCCAGGCTCAGATCGGTCTTGAGCAGGGTTTGGGCCGCCACCCGCCCCAGGCAACAGATCACCCGCGGTTGCAGGATCGCCAACTGACGTTTCAGGTGCGGCTCACAGTGTTGAACCTCATGCGGTTGCGGGTCGCGATTATTGGGCGGCCGGCACTTCAGGATATTGCAGATGTAGACATCGTCGCGGGAGTAGCCGAGGGCATCCAGAATCTTGGTGAGCAACTGACCACTGGCGCCCACGAATGGTTCGCCCTGCTGGTCTTCTTCCCGCCCCGGTGCCTCGCCAATAAAAACCACATCGGCCCGGGGATTGCCGGTGCCAAAGACGGTGGTCTGGCGAGTGCCACTCAAATCGCACGCCGTGCAGGGCCGGACTTCGGCTTCCAGGGCGGCCATGGCAGCGGCCGCATCATCGGCGTGGGCTGTGAGCAGGGGTTCGGTCACCGGTGCAGTAGGATCCGCCTCGGCCTGGCGCTTGATCAGGGCCATGGTCTCGCCCACGAACTGATCACATCGTGCGCGGAAGGCGGCTTCCTTGTCGTTGGCCGGCACCGGTCCGGCTGGTTTGGCCCGTGTTGCGGGTGTTGCGGGTTTTGCGGGTTCAACCGGTGCCGGAGCCGGCGCCGCAGCTTCGGCCACCTCAGGTTCCGCTGTCACCGGAATCACCTCGGGCCGGCTGCCTTCATCCAGGTACCATTCGGCTCCCTGGGCCCGGTTCTGGCGGATCCAGGCCTGCAGGTCTCCAATGATGTTTTGGCGCTCGTCCGGGTGATTAGCCATGGGTATCGCTTTGTTGGTCGCTCAATATTTGTCAGCAGTTGGACTGGTGCTGCGCCAGCTCCATCAGCAGCTGTGCCGCCAGCTCGGCCTTGGGCCGTGACTCGCTCGCCCAGATCATACCACCGGAAGCCAGCAGTTGAACCCTGTGATTTTCCGCACCGAACCCCGAACCCTCTGCCGTCGGGTTGTTGGCCACCACATAGTCCATGCCCTTGGCCTCCAATTTGCCCAGGGCCCTGGCCTGCACATCTTCGGTTTCCAGGGCAAAGCCGACCACTTTCAGGCCCTCCGGACGATGATTCGGCACCACTTCGGCCAGGATGTCGGGATTGCGGGCCATGTCCAGCTGCCACCCCGTGCCCAATTTTTCTTTTTTCAATTTTCCCGCCGCCGGGTTTGCCGGCGTGAAGTCCGCCACGGCCGCTGACATCAACAGCCACTCGGCGCCCGCCTGCAGGCAATCGCCCACCGCCTGAGCCATGTCCTGGCCCGACTGCACCGCAACAAAGGCCCGCAGGCCCCGGGGCGGTGTCAGATCCACCGGGCCACTGATCAGGGTCACTATTGCGCCCTGGGCAACCGCCACGGCCGCCAGCGCATACCCCATGGTGCCCGAAGAACGGTTGGCCACATAGCGCACCGGGTCGATGGCCTCGTGGGTCGGGCCGGCGGTGATCAGCACCTGCTGGCCGGCCCAGAAAGAGGGCGCAGCTTGTGTGTCCTCCACTGTGCCCGCCAGAGCGCGCGGCTCCAATCCCACCGCCAGTTCCTGGATCGACGCCACGATTTCTTCGGGCTCGACCATTCGGCCCTCGTCCACGGTGCCACAGGCCAGGAAACCGGAGCCCGGCCCCACCAGGTGCACGCCTCGCCCGCGCAGGGTCGCCACATTGGCCTGGGTGGCCGGATGCCGCCACATATTGTCGTTCATTGCCGGCGCCATCAAGACCGGACCCGGCTGGGCCAATAGCAGAGTCGAAACGATGTCATCAGCGATGCCACCGGCGGCCTTGGCCATGGTATTGGCCGTCGCCGGCGCAATCACCGTCAGGTCGGACCAGCGCGCATATTCGATGTGGTCCAGGGCATCGCTCTGGTCTTCGCCCCACAAATCGGTGGCCACCGGGTGGCCAGAAAGAACCTGAAAAGTCATGGGGGAAACAAAGCGGGTTGCAGCCGCGGTCATGGCCACTTTCACGGAAAAACCCGCCTGCACCAGCAGGCGGGTCAAAAAGCAACTTTTGTAGGCGGCGATGCCACCGGTGACCATCAGCAAAATCCGGACTTGAGAGACGCGGACATTCCCGTGATCAGCCATGGTCTACTCCTCGCCTTCCTGCTCCCTCTCAAGCCGGGCTTGGCGGGCGCGTTCCTTGACGTCGTAGAATTCGACCTTGCCGTCAATGAGACGATCGACCGCCAAAGTGGTGATCTTGCCGGGCAAGGCCACATTGTAGTTGCGGGCGCGTTCGTTCAAGCGCCGGGCTTCGAGGGCGGCAATCTTGATCGCTTTGAATTTGTTCGGAATAAGAGCGGTCACCTTTTGGCGCGGAATATAGGTCATGCGGCCTTCCTCACAGGCTGGAGACAGGAGCGGTTTCTGAATAAATCAGTTTCTGGGTAAACCGGTCCGTCGTGTTTTTGGCAACCGAACAACGATAACGAATTTGGCGAAAAGCGCAAGAAATCGGCATAATAACGGTCAGGTCAGAGGCGAACGGCGAAAAGACTCACGGCGGCAGTCTTCGGCCGTAATCACGGCTTTCATGCGATTAACGGCCGCATCGAGGTCATCGTTGACGATCCAGTAGCGATAACGCGGGGCAAAACCCACTTCGTGGCGGGCATTCTTCAACCGGGTTTCGATCACCTCTGGGCTGTCGGTACCCCGGGATTGCAGGCGGCGCTCCAATTCTTCCCACGAAGGCGGAAACAGGAAAACGGACACCAATCTGCTGGCAAACAGATCGATCACGTTCACGCCACCCTGCACATCGATGTCCAGCACCGGGATCTGGCCCGCGCCCGTCATCTCGTCCAAGCGACTGCGGCGGGTGCCATAGCAGTTGTCGTGCACCCGGGCCCATTCCACGAACGCGTCGTCCGAAACCAATTCGTCAAAGACACTCTGATCCACAAAATCGTAGTCCACGCCGTTGGTCTCGCCTTCGCGCATCGGCCGCGTGGTCGTCGAGACCGAAAACGCCAAGCGCGGGTTGCCCTCCATCAGGCAGCTGATGAAGCTGCTTTTGCCCGCCCCGGAAGGCCCTGTGATCAGAACGATCATCGCTACTCCAGATTCAGGATCTGTTCGCGCATGGACTCGACTTCATCCTTCATCGTGATCACAGCCTGGGTGATGTCCATCAGGTTGGTCTTGCTGCCGGTGGTATTGACCTCGCGGTGCATTTCCTGCAGCAGGAAATTCAGCCGCTTGGCCACCTGCCCACCCTCGTCCAGCGCCTTGTGGAAATGGGTGATGTGGATACCCAACCGTTCGCATTCTTCGTTGATATTGGCCTTGTCCGCCAACATGGCCACTTCCTGGGCCAGGCGCTGCGGGTCGACCTGATCGGTCAGGATTTTTTCCAGGCGTTCTTCCAACCGCTTCTGGACTTCGGCCGCGGCCTCGGGGGCGCGTTTTTCAACCTCGGCCAACTTGGTGGACAAAGTCTCCAGGCGCCCACGCATTTCCTGGACCAAGGCTTCGCCTTCAGCCTGTTTCATGGCCATCAAGCCTTCGTGGGCCGTCGCGATGGCGGTCATCATCGCGGCCCGCATTTCGTCCTGCTCCACTTCCATTTCTTCGGCCCGAAACAAGTCCGGCACCGCCAGCAAATGGTCCAGGGTGACCGGATGGCTCGCGCCGGTGGCCTTCTCCAACTCAGCCGCCGCAGCGCGCACCATGTCCAGCCCCGACTGCAAACGCTCAGGATCCAACCCGGCACCGGAGCCTTCCCGATTGACCTGCAGCTGCACCGCCACGGTCACCCGCCCGCGCGCAACGTTGTCCTTCAGAAACTTGCGGATGTCCGTCTCCAGAAAAGCTAGGACACCGGGCAGTTTCAGACTCACGTCCAGGAAGCGGTGGTTCACCGAGCGCAATTCCACAGAGATAGTCATGGGGCCGGTAGCGCCTTCGCCGGTGCCGAAGCCGGTCATGCTGAGCATGGAGATCCTCCAGAAAGTCGAGTTGTTGGCCCGGGGCGATGGGGGCCTCGCAATATTCGATTGGCCGAATCTTAGGTCAGAGACCCTGTGGCGGCAAGGAAATGAACGAGAATTGAGCGGGATCAAAGTTGTGACTCTCTGCGTATACCCTTACAATGCGCCTCACATTCTCGCTGCCGAATGATTGGAAAGGACGCCATCATGAGATTCCTGCGCCGCCTGGCCACCGCTTTTGCCCTGACTGCCCTGCTGGCCACTCCCCTGTTTGCCCAAACGGCGAACGAGCTGGCCACCGACGATTCCCCGGGGATCCAAAGCAACATCGCCTTCGGCATGCGCGCCGGCTACACCAGCTGGGATGGCGTCGATCAGGTCCACTTTGGGGCCCACCTCAAGCTCGGTGAAGTCTTTCCCAACGTGCACTTCACACCCAACGTCGAAGCCGGTATCGGCGGCGATGCGACCATCATCGCCCTCAACGGCGACCTCGCCTACAGCTTCACCGAGTTTGTGACCCACCCCTGGAACGTCTACGGCGGTGGCTCTTTTGCCCTCAACTTCATCAATCCGGATGTCGGCGAGTCCGATACCAGCATCGGCCTGAGCGCCCTGCTTGGTCTCGAGCGCACTTTCGCCAACGAGCACCAGGGTATGGTCGAAGTCCGGGTGGGCATCCTGGATGGCCCGGATTTCAAACTCACCTTCGGCTACACGTTGTTCTAGTCATGAATGGGTTCCAGTCATGAGCATCCCCACTCCCTGGTCCGACCCCGCAACCCTGGCCAACCTGCTGGCCGGATGGCGGCAGATGTATGGCGGCCGGGATCTGTTCCGCATCTCGGCCGGCGACCGCTGGGTGCGGCTGCATCTGGCGGGTGACGAGCGCATGGGATTGTTGCTCAGCGGCCTGCCCGGCGCGCGACTCATCTTTGCCCATCAGGGCCGGCTGCCCGACCCTCTGGTGGCAGCCCTGACCCCGGTTCGCAAACATCCCCTGCACCCCCTGCTGAACAACGCCCGCCTCGTTTCGTGCGGACTTCTGCCCAACGACAAGGTGGCGGCCTTCCTGCTGGCGGTGCCCGATGGGCAGGATGTCGTCCTGTTGCATCAGTTGTTTGGGGCGCGAAGCAATACGACCCTGTTGGATCGCTCGGGTAAGCTGTTGTGGTCGGTTCATCGCCCGCCCCATGCGGCGCTGACGGCCTGGCCGACCAAAGCAACCTGGTCCCATGGCGACCCCGCCGCATCGGTGGCCGAATTCAATCCCCAGGCCCTGGCCCGCGTGCTGGAGGTCTGTACCGATCAGGAGCTCGCCGCCAACCGGGCAGCGGTCAATCGTCGTCTCAAAGCCGCCGAAAGATTGCTCAGCAATCTGGAACGCGACCTGGCCAACGCCGACCAGGGCGACCGGCACCGCCATAAGGCCGAAGCCCTGGCCGCCAACCTGCATACGATGACCCAGGGCGCATCCGAGATTGTTTTGACCAACCTGACCGATGGCACGTCGTTGGCAATCGCGCTGGACCCGGCCCGCACCCCGGCGGCCAACATGGAGGCCTGGTTTCGACGGGCGCGCAAGGCCGAAAAGGGCCTGGAGATTATCCGCACCCGGCATGGCGAGGCAGAGGCAGCCCGGGATCGCCTGCAGGAGGCCACCGGCGATCTTGATGTTGCCGCCGCGGAAGTCCCGCCCTTGGCGCGGCTGGCGACCCTGCAACTGTGGCGCAGTGAGAATCAGGACCTGTTCCCCCGCACCAACGACCGCGCCCGCGGCCGCACGGCCGAAGAACCGGCCCGGCCTTTCCGGCGCTATCTGATCGATGAAAAATGGGAAGTCTGGGTCGGGCGCAACAACAAGGAAAACGATGAACTGACCCACCGCGCAGCCCACAACCAGGACATCTGGCTGCATGCGCAGGGTGTGTCGGGCAGCCATGTGATATTGCGCACTGGCGGGCATCCGGAAAAAGTGCCGGCTCAGGTAGTGGCCAAAGCGGCCTCTCTGGCGGCCTTTTACAGCAAGGCGCGCAACTCCCAGTACGTGCCGGTCATCCATACCGAAAAACGTTATGTGCGCAAACCGAGAAAGGCTCCGACCGGCACGGCGGTTTGCCTGCGCGACCAGAACCTTTTTGTCGAACCCGGCGTCATGGCCGGGGTGGAACCTGCCTGATTCCAAGGCCTGTTCAGGGGGTCAAAGTTATCCGCAGACCCAGAACCCCATCCAGGAAAGATCCCAGCTCGTCGTCGGTGGGAATCTGGTAATAAACGGCCGGCCTGACGACCGCGCCGACATATTCCACGCCGGCGGCCAGCCTGTGAGCCGAATTTTCGCTGAAGCCGTCGCCATCTCCGTCGGTCTCCCAGAACCCGCCAAATTCGATGCTCGCCCCCAAACGTCCGGTCTCCACGCCGACGCCCAACCCGTAGCGCATGTGCACCAGGGTCGAGCCATCATTGTCGCCGGTGGGAAAGAGCAGATCCGGTCCCACTTCCAGGCGCAGGAAACTTTCGCCCGAGGCCGGAATCCGCGCAGTAAAATGAGTCTGCACCGTCAGCACATCGGGCACAAAAGTTTGCCAAACCGAAGGGTGGGCCAGTATTCCCAGCATACCGAAGCCAGCGCCGAAAGCGTCGTTCGACATGGTCGGCAACTGCAACGCAATCAGGAATGACATGTTTTCCTGCGCACCCAGATTCATCAGGTGGGCCCCAACGGTGAGGTTCCCGACTTCCGTGGTGTTGTTCGGCTCAAAAGTCGAATCCACGCCCCAATTGGCCAGCGGTGCCGAAAGCGAAAGCACGAAATCCGGGCTGACCGGCAGACCCAGCGAAAACTCATGGTATTGCATATCCAGATAGGACCCGAGGTCCCCGGCAAAATGCGAATGCTGAAAACGATAGCTGAATTCGAGCTGTCCGGTGGGCTGGCGGTCCAAGAGAAAGGGTGAGGTTCCGGCCAACCCCGTCAAGGGCACCAATAGCAACAGGCTGCATATCGCATACGGGATAAGACGATGAGGGCGCATGGAAAGTCCTTCCAAAATGAGGGGGCCTGAACAGACCCTAGCATTTCGAAGGCATATTTTCAAAATGTATCAACAGGAATCAGTCAGGATATTGGGCCTGGATCTTCTGCAGGTCAGCCGGGCGGGCCAGGAAGATCTTCACCAGATCCGGATCAAACTGTTGCCCGGACCCTTCGCGGATGTTGGCCATGGTATCTTCCGCGCTCCAGGCGTCCTTGTAGACCCGGCGGCTGGTCAGGGCGTCGTACACATCACAGATCGTCAGGATGCGCGCCGAAAGGGGGATCTCGGTGCCGCTGACACCATTGGGATATCCGCTGCCATCCCACCGTTCGTGATGAGCGATGGCCATCTCGGCCCCCATGGTGATCATGCCGTATTCGCCGTAGTCCTGCATCAGGCCCTCGAGCAATTCGGCCCCCATGGACGTGTGGGATTTCATCACTTCGAACTCCGGCACGGTCAGCTTGCCGGGCTTCAGCAGGATCGCATCGGGAATGCCCACCTTGCCCACATCGTGCAGCGCCGCCGAGCGGGCCATCGTATCGATGAACGTCGGCGTCACTTCGCTATAGCCAG
>RCNC010001115.1_pt1 | contig 17902 bp, 13 predicted proteins | sample 2041301 | NCBI WGS metagenome assembly RCNC01 (sample SAMN09708231, study PRJNA481090) | Marine sediment metagenome, whole genome shotgun sequencing project. | biome: marine sediment; feature: ocean; material: sediment; isolation source: Sewage treatment plant 13A marine sediment (STP13A) ... | reverse complement strand
TCGGAGAATAATACACTTACAAAATCAGCGCCCCCCATGGCTCCCCCGGGATGGCCTGAATTGGCTTTTTCTACCATGGCAGCAGAAAGGATCCGGATATTATCCGCAGTTCCTGATAAAATTTCTTTGTTCATATTTACGTTAAGTTATTTGGTTCTGAAAACAAGCTTTAAATTTAGGATTTTTATTGTTAGCACATTTGTATATTTATAGAAAAATATGGCATTGAACTGCGGCATCATCGGCATTACCAATACAGGAAAAACAACCCTCTTTAATTGCATCTCAAATACACGTGCTGAATCTTCAAGTTTTGCTTTCAGTTCAAACAAATCCAATCTTGGGATCGTAAACGTGCCTGATCCGAGACTGGAGAAGCTGTCAGCCATCGTCCAACCCCAGAAAACAACCCAGGCTACGGTAGAGATTGTAGATATTCCAGGGCTTACCAAGGGCTCCAGCCACGGGGAAGGGATAGGGAACCAGTTCCTGGGAGATATCCGCAATACAGATGCATTGATCCATGTATTAAGATGTTTTGATGATGATCAGCTTCCGCATATAGATGGAACAGTGGATCCTGTCAGGGATATGGAGACCGTTGACCTGGAATTGCAGGTCAAGGACATGGAATCAGTGGAAAAAAGAATGGAAAAGCTCGGAAAGGCTGCTAAAGTGGGGGACAAGGATGCAAAAAAAGGTTTGGAAGTTTTAGGGATTGTTAAAGAGCACCTGGAGTCATTTCAATCGGTAAGAACGGCCGGTATTGATACTGGGGACAAAAAATACATCCATGACCTGGCCTTGCTAACGGCCAAACCTGTGATGTTTGTCTGCAATGTTGATGAGGCGGCTGCAATATCTGGAAATGCCTATGTCGACAGGGTTCGAGAGGCACTTGTGGGACAGGATAACGAGATACTGGTGATTGCAGCGGGACTGGAATCAGATATTGCTGAACTGGAGGATGCGGATGACAGGCAGGCTTTTCTGAAGGATGCGGGACTTACTGAGCCCGGGGTGAACAGGTTGGTCCGTTCTGCGTATAGCATGCTCAACCTGATCTCTTTCTTTACTGCGGGACCGAAAGAAGTGCGGGCCTGGACCACCAGGCGTGGGTCTACTGCCCCCCAGGCAGCCGGTGTCATCCATTCTGACATAGAAAGGGGTTTTATCAGGGCAGAAGTGATCAAATACCAGGATTATCTCGATCTGGGCTCTGAAAGTGCCTGCCGGGATGCAGGCAAACTGGCCGTGGAAGGAAAACAATATATTGTGGTTGATGGAGATGTAATATATGTTCGTTTTAATGTTTAACAGGAATTGGCATAATATACTACTGGTTGGGGCATTTTTCCTGCTGTTGCAGATATGCCATCCCACACTGCTGGCCCAGGAGAAGGCCAGCCAGGACAAGGAACTGGCCCGTGAGATCCTGGAAGAGAGGGGGGAAATCATCCTTGAAATATATCCTGGAAGCCAATCAGACCTTAATAAACTTATTAGGTGGGTATCAGTGGACCGGAAGATGGAGGATGGCTACAGGATTTACGCCAACGCATTCGGTTTCAGTAAGGTTGTAGGTCAGGGCATCCCGTTCAGGATCATTGATGTACGGAAGAATGTTCCGTACCAAAAGAGTGAGGAGGTGTTTCCGGGGGACTGGGATAGCTACCCGGGGCATAGTGAATATGTCAATATGATGCTTGGTTTTCAGACTGATTATCCCGACCTGTGCAGGCTGCAAACACTTGGTAAGAGTGTTGACGGAAGAGACATCCTGGCCATAAAAATCACCCGCCGGCCTGATGAGAAGGAAGCAGAACCGGTTTTCTATTATTCATCCACCATGCATGGGGACGAGACTACAGGTTATATGCTGATGCTTAGATTGGCAGACTATTTACTGGCTAATTATGGCACAGACTCCCTGGTAACCCGCCTGGTTGACAATATAGAGATATGGATCAACCCCCTGGCCAATCCTGATGCGACATACAACAACGGTGACGATAGAATCGGCATGCCAAGGAGGTTCAACAATAATAATGCGGACCTTAACCGGAATTTCCCGGGCATTGATGGCAATGAACATCCTGATGAAATGGAATACCAGCCGGAAAACCTGGCCCAGATGCATTTCATGGACAGTGTACGCCCGGCGATTTCGGCTAATTTCCATGGTGGGATAGAGGTGGTAGATTATCCGTGGGACGCCTTTGACCATGATCATGCGGATGATGCCTGGTTCCTGTGGGTCGGCCATAAATATGCCGATTCTGCCCGGCAGAGGGCCTACCCGGTCCGGTATATGTCGAGCTTTGATGATGGCGTGGTGGTAGGCTGGGAATGGTATGCTATCAGGGGAGGCAGGATGGATTACGTTACTTATTTCCTTCATGGCAGGGAAGTGACCCTGGAGGTCAGTAATCAAAAATTCCCCTCACCGACAGAAATGCCTTATTTCTGGTATTATAACTACCCTTCTATGCTGCAGTACATGGAGAACTGCCTGTTCGGCATACAGGGAACGGTAAGGGATAAGGTCAATGGAGAACCGGTAGAGGCGATTGTCCGGTTACAGGATCATGAGCAGGAGAGATCATACGCCGTCAGTAATAAGGTTACCGGTTATTTTGCCAGGCTGATAATACCGGGTACCTGGAACCTGGAAGTTTCAGCTCCCGGCTATGATTCTATCGTTGTCAGGGATGTGACAGTTGAAAATGACAGTGCTACCCGGCTTAACATTCAGCTTCTGAGAACGGGGACCGGCATACCTGACCGGGAAAGGTTGAATATTTCCCCCAATCCCTTTATCAACCGTTCATTGATTTCCTACACCGCGGGATTACCAGGCAGGTACCGTCTCAGGTTGTATGACCTGAAAGGAAGATTGGTTTTCAGCGAAGGGCGTACGCATGAGATGGCAGGTAATTACAGTTACCAGCTGGATGTCAATGGGCTTGATCAGGGTATTTATATCCTCCAGTTCGTTTCCCCGGCATCAACAATTACCCGGAAGATCTATAAAATCCGATAGAAATAAAAACGTACCTTTGCGCGTTATTAAGCAGATTATTGACCTATTTTTTCGCAGTATTGTTATATGAAAAATCTCCTTTTTGTTGCCATCGTTAATTACCTGGTTCTTCTCCCGTCCACGGTCTTTTCCCAAACCCACAACAACATCCCATCAGAAAAACCAAAATTGATAGTCTGCATGGTGGTTGATCAGATGCGGTACGATTATATTCACCGCTACTGGGATAAATTCGGTGATGAGGGGATAAAGAGGCTGGTAATGTCAGGTACATTCTGCAAGAATGCAGCCTATGATTACCTGATCAATGAAACGGCGGTGGGACATGCCACCATAGCTACAGGGGCTTTACCCTCGCATCATGGTATCATTTCCAATAACTGGTATAATAATCTCCAGGAAGAAGTGGTATACTGTGTGGCTGATGAAAAAACCAGGACAGTCGGGGGCAATTTTGAATCCGGACAGTTCTCTCCGAGGCAGATGCTGGCATCGACCATTGGGGATGAGATCCGTCTCTCTTCGAATTTCAAGTCAAAAGTAATAGGGCTGGCACTGGACAATAATGCTGCCATTTTATCAGCCGGGCATTCGGCCAATTACGCCTTCTGGTATGATAACCTCAGCGGTCATTGGATAAGCAGCAGCTATTACATGGATTCTTTACCTGGATGGGTCCGGCAATTCAATGAAAAAAACCTTGCTGAATCTTATCTTGACCGGACCTGGGAAACCTTGCTGCCCCTGTCTGAGTATACAGAGAGCACCTCTGATACCAGTGAATTTGAAACCGGGATTGAGGGTAGGACTGTTTTTCCCTACGACCTTGAAAAAATCAGTCAACCGAAACGGAACCAGAGGAATTACAGGGTCCTGAAATATACACCGTATGGGAATGTTTTGACGCGTGACTTTGCAACGGCGGTAGTAGTTAATGAAGAACTCGGACAGGATGAACATACCGATTATCTTTCCATAGGGTTTTCGGCCAATGAATACATTGGGAAATACTTTGGCTCAAATTCAGTTGAAATGCAGGATGCCATGCTGCGGCTGGACAAGGAGCTGGCACACTTTATAAACTTTATCGACCAGCAGGTGGGTGAACAAAACACCCTGTTTATCCTGACATCCGATCATGGCCTGGCCTATAAGCCTGCCTACCTGACCCATCATAAGATACCCTCAGGTGATTTTAACCCGAACAGTTCCCTGTCATTACTGGGCAGTTACCTGAATGCCATATATGGGCGAGGGGATTGGGTGAAGTATTATTACGGGCAACAGATCTATTTGAACCACGAGTTGATCGAAACCTCGGGCATTACTTACCAGGAGATCCAGGACCGTACAGCGCAGTTCCTGATACAGTTTGCCGGTGTATCCAATGCAGTTAGTTCATATACATTGCAGACATCCAATTTTTCCGAAGGGATCTTTCATAAAATGCAAAGCGGATTTCACCAGAAAAGGTCTGGGGATGTGATTATTAACCTGGCGCCAGGATGGATGGAGACAGATGATGGGAATTCATATCACTCATCGTACCTGGGGGACAATCATGTGCCACTGATATTTTACGGTTGGAAGATCAAAAGATCAACATTGATTCGCCCGGTAAAAATGATCGATATTGCCCCCACGATATCCTATTTCCTCGACATTTCACGTCCCAACGTTTCGACCGGGGATATCATCCTGGAGCTCCTGCAGTGACCTTACTATCTGACTATTTCCTTAGGTCTTTAACAAATTCCAGCAAGGTCTTGAACTCCTCGGTATTGTCCTCTAAAACAGATCCGACCACAATGATGTCCGCCCCGGCAGCATATATCTGCCTGACCTGTTCCGGGGTATGAATGCCACCGCCTACAATCAATGGTATATCTGTATTCTTCTTCACCTCTCTGATCATGCTTGAATTAACCGGTTTGAGGGCACCGCTACCAGCTTCCAGGTAAAGCATTTTAAAACCCAGCATTTCTCCTGCCATGGCGGTGGCTACTGTCAGGTCAATTTTGTCAGCAGGTATGGGCTTGGTATTGCTCATATATTCAACAGCAGTTGTACGCCCGTTTTCAATAAGTATGTAACCGGTAGGGATGATCTCGAGGTTTATTTTTTTCAGCACAGGGGCTGCGATGACGTGATTGCCAATGAGGAATTCCGGATTCCGGCCGGATATCAGGCTTAAGAACAGGATACCGTCTGCATGGGGACTGATCTGCAGGACGTTTCCGGGAAAGAGGAGGATGGGCAGGTTTGTCTTCCCTTTTATGGCATGCACCGTTTCATCAACGGAACCAGAAACAAGGCTTCCGCCTACAAGGATGAAATCTATGACACTGTTTTTTGCCATTCCGGCCAGGGCATGCAATGATTCCTCATCATGCTTGTCCGGATCCACCAGGATGGCGAACAGTTTCCTTTTCTTCAGCTTGCTCAGGATATCCGCGTAGATCATTTTTGGTTATTTATAGCACCATACTGTGATATAATCATCCATCCGCATATAATATAGCTCGTAGGCTTCAACGCCATTGATGTTGTCAACCGTTCCGGTAATCTCACCTTTGTCAGCCGGAATAAACGGATCAATCCTCAGATTCTTCTTGAAATTAATGTATTGCTTGTCACAGATCTTATACAGGGCTTCTTTGGCACACCAGTGAATGTAGAGATGATATTTGACCAGATCCGGCTCCGCGGTGATCACTTCCTCCTTATGGATGAACCGGTCGGCTATCCTGGATATCCTGTGGGACATATATTCAGTATCGATGCCTACACGCTTGTAGCGTCCGATCAATATAGATGTAATCTTATTAGAATGGGAAATGCTGATGTTATAAGAACTATCCAGCAGAAAGGGTTTTCTGGCTTCATTGTAAATGATTCGGGACTTCATGCCGGTCAGATTATTGCACAGTGCCCTCACACTCATCCACTCCAGCTTGCGGTTAAGACTCTTGAATCCTTCGAGTTTTTGAACTTCCTCAGATTCCAGGGTTAGCCTTGAACGCAGATCATCATAATCTTCAGTTATTTCCCAGACCCCCAGCCTGCATCCTTCAGACAAATCTTTTTTCATGATTACTCCCATACAGCCAAAATAATTATTTCCAGGCAAATGATTCTACCATATGGATAATATCTTCCCTGAAGAATGAAATGACCGGGGCAAGTGAGTCCTTATCTGGCTGGACATTAAAGTAAAGTGAGCCGCGCAGGAAATGTTCGTTGCTGTCAGTAAGATAAAACTGTATGCTGGAAGCAGCATTTCCCTTGATATCATATAAAATGCCGTGAACCTCAAGTTCCGGGTTGGTATACACCGTTTCTTGAATGGCATCAGCCTTGATGGTATGCTTGTAAGTTAAGTCGCGGCTGTCTTCGATAAAATCATTCAGGTTCTGGTTCACCTCCTTGTAGCTGATATGAATGGTGCCATTAAAATCCGGGAAATCAATGTTGATCCAGCATGGTTCTGTAATGAAATCAGTATCGGGTTTTATCTTTCCATACGTTGGATACTCGAAAGTATAGGGGCAGACTGAATCAAACAGTACATATTCCCTGGCCGGAAAGTCAATCCGTACGAAGCCCCTGGGCTTTGGTGTAGAGGCTGGCTGGCATGCATTAACAAGAAGTAAAAGCAGCAGGGAGATTTTATGTTGTTGCGTGGTCTTCATGTAGTTTCCTTATTTTCCGGCCTGATGATAAGCCTTATTTGTTTGATCCTCCTCTTATCCACTGCCTCTATAATGAACTCAAAATTCCTGAAAGAAGTTTTTTCGCCCTTGTCGGGGAAATCTCCCTTTAACTCCAGTATTAATCCGGCCAGGGTATCAGCATCCCCCTTAACAGATTCAAAAATATCATCTTCGGTCTCCAGGATTTTGTAAAGGTCATTTAGCAGGATTTTTCCGTTAAACAGGTATTCGTCAGCGGAGATCTGATTGAAGAATACCTCATCTTCATCAGATTCATCGGTGATTTCCCCGAATATCTCTTCTATGATATCCTCCAATGTGACAATCCCGCTTGTCCCACCATATTCATCCACCACGATGGCCAAGTGTATCTTCTTTGTCTGGAACTCGTTTAACAGATCATCAATTTTTTTATTCTCAGGGACGTAATACAGGGGTCTGATGAGGGACTGCCACTTGAAATTTTTACTTTTCTGAATATGTGGAAGCAGGTCCTTTATATAGAGTATACCTTTTACATTGTCAAAAGTCTTATCATAGATCGGGATCCTGGAATAGCCTGAATCTATAGCGATGCTGATCAATTCATCCAGGTTGGTTTTAATGTCTGCTGAAACAACATCTATCCTTGCCTTCATGATCTCCTTCACATCAATATTCCCGAATTTGATGATCCCTTCGAGGATATTCTTATCTTCCGAGATATTATCTGAAGTGAGTTCCAGTGCTTCCGAAAGCTCATCGATTGAAATGTTCTGTTTATTTCTTGCCAGCCTCCTGTTCACCATTGATGTCGAATAAATCAGCAGGGAAGAGATGGGGTAAAAAAGCTTGCCGAAAAATTTCAGTGGATAAGCCATAAACTGTGCGAACCTGGAAGAATAAAGGTTGGCGTATAATTTTGGCAGGATCTCTCCGAACAGCAGGAGGATGAAGGTCACAACCACAACCTGTACAAGGAACTGCAGGGTTTTGGATGAGCCAAAATCGATCAGCTTGTTCATGACGAAGGAGGACAGGATCACAATTCCTACATTGATAAAGTTGTTGGTGATCAGGATGGTCCCCAGCAATCTTTCCGGTTTTCTGATCAGCTCCAGCACGGCTCTGGAATTTCGGCTGCTTCTGTCTTCAAGATTTTGTTTGTCAGTGGGGGAAAGTGAAAAATAGGCTACTTCTGAACCGGAGATGAGGGCAGAGCCAACCAGCAGTATGACGACAATGAAAATCGCCATTATAATACCAGGTTCTGCCGGATAGAATGTTACATCAATCAAAGACAGTCGAGCTGAAACAATTAAACCAGGATCCAAAACGCAATTTTGATTTAGATAGACTTAGAAGGGCAGGTCGTCCGATTCATCAGGACCGGGACTAACATCATTGAAATCATTGCCAGCACCGGTTTCTTTTGGCTGGCTGGGTGTTTGCGTTGCTGTTGCTGCGCCCTGGCCATCCTGGACTCCGGTTTCATCTGACCTTTTGCCGAGCATTTGCATATTGTCACCCACGATTTCAGTAGTGTAACGTTTATTCCCGTCCCGGTCATCCCATGACCTTGTACGGATCCTGCCTTCAATATATAGCTGGGAGCCTTTTCTGACATATTTCTCAGCAACTTCTGCCAGGCCCCTCCACAGTACAACATTGTGCCATTCGGTATTGGTGATTTTCTCCCCGTCCCGGTTCCGGTAGGTTTCACTGGTGGCGAGGGAGAATGAACATACAGCTGTACCACCCTCCAGATAACGTGTTTCAGGATCTTTACCGACATTCCCAACGAGTATAACCTTATTTACTGACATATCTCAAACTTGATATTTTAGGGGCGTAAAGTTACAAAATTAATCAATGAGTATCTCCAGGTAATTTTCGATTAGTTTGGGTACCGGGAATTTGTCTAATTCTGAAAGTGGGACTTCCTGGAATGATGATTTAATTGCATTATCAGCAGGAAACTTATCCAGGTGATAGAATTTCGCATGGATCACCTGGTGGGTAAGGATATGCCTTATTATTTTTGAAACCCTGACGGCTTTGACCTCTGTGTGTATGAACATTTGCTGCCAGGAGGGAGATTCCATAAGGCGCACGGGTGAGATGGGACGAGGCGTTTCGATAAGGGGAAATTCAAACAAATGCTGCCAGATATCTTTTGAGGTTCTTTGCCTTATCAGGATACTGTTCCCCGATTGTAATATTAAATAGTGAAAATACCTATGCTTCTGTTTTATTTTTTTCTTCCTGACAGGCAATTCCTGAACCTGGTTCTTTCCGAAGGCCACACAGTGCTTCTGTAAGGGACACGACAGACAGGAAGGATTGGCCGGTGTGCAGACCAGTGCCCCGAACTCCATGATCGCCTGGTTATGATTGCCAGGACTGGTCCGGTCCAGCAAGGCATCAGCCTGTCTGCAGATCCCGCATTTTTCCCCTGCAAGTCCGGGTACTTCAAAAAGGCCAAAGAGGCGGGATATGACCCGGTGAACATTGCCATCGATAACAGCCCTTGGCTCATTGAATGCAATGGATGCAATGGCTGCGGCTGTATAGGGACCTATCCCTTTTAATTTTATTATCTCTCCGTATGATGAAGGGAATTCTCCGCCGTAATCCAAGATCACCTGTTCAGCAGCGGCATGCATATTCCTTGCCCTGGAATAATAACCCAAACCCTGCCATACCTTCAGTATCTCCTCGATTTCAGCCTCGGCCAGGCTTTGGAGGTTTGGGAAGCGGGCCATGAAATTTTGATAGTAATCAATACCCTGGCCCACCCTTGTTTGTTGGAGGATGATTTCCGATACCCAGATCGCATATGGATCTTTTGTCAGCCTCCAGGGAAGGTCTCTCTTTTGGTCATCGTACCAACGGGCTAAAATATCACTTATTTTCACACCTGAAATCCTCAAACAGTCTAAATAATAGACAAATAAAGAAAATTAACCGAATTGATTTCATAAATCAAATGAAAACATATATATTTGCAATTCAAAATTGAAAATACTATTGTAATTAATTGATAATTAAAGATTTTAAAAATGACTAAAGCTGATATCGTAAACGAAGTTTCAAAGAATACGGGTATTGAAAAGGTAACCGTGCAGAAAACTGTTGAAGCCTTCATGGAAACTGTAAAAGACTCACTGGTAAAAGACAAAAATGTTTACCTGAGGGGATTTGGGAGCTTCATAGTAAAGAGAAGAGCAAAGAAAACTGCAAGGAATATTTCAAAAAACACAACTATCATTATTCCCGAACATTTCATTCCTTCTTTTAAGCCTGCTAAGTCATTTGTAAACAAGGTTAAGAATAACGTTAAGCGATAGGACCATTATGCCGAGCGGGAAAAAGAGAAAAAGACATAAGATGGCTACTCACAAACGCAAGAAGCGTTTGAGAAAGAACAGGCATAAGAAGAGGAAATAGCCTTTTGATTCTTACCACAAAATCTTTAATGGATTTATAATTATAGTAAACCTAAAGATCTGATAACAGGTCTTTAGGTTTATGCTATATATTCATAAGCAACCATTGAAGATTACTAATGCAACGCACACTTGAGTAAGGAAGTAGTTAGAGAACTGATTATTGATGCAGCCTCCCAGGAGATTTCAATTGCTTTACTGGAAAACAGGGAATTAGTCGAGTTAAACAAGCAAAAAAGCAACCTTGAATTTTCAGTCGGGGATATTTACCTTGGTAAGGTAAAAAAAGTTATGCCCGGATTGAATGCTGCTTTTGTGGATATCGGACATCAGAAAGATGCGTTTTTGCATTACCAGGATCTCGGACCCCAATTCAGTTCCCTCACCAGGTATCTGAAACTGGTTTTTGATAAGAGGGGGAAACAACCCGGGTTTCAAAAGTTTAAACGAATTCCGGATATCAACAAGGACGGAAAGATCTCGGATGTATTGGAATCAGGGCAAAAGGTATTGGTACAGATAGTCAAAGAGCCCATCTCAACCAAAGGACCGAGGCTTAGCTCCGAAATATCTATCCCAGGCCGGAATGTAGTGCTGATACCATTTTCAGAGAAAGTATCCATTTCTTCGAAAATCGAATCCCAGGAAGAGAAGAACCGGCTCAAACGCTTACTCCTGAGTATCAAGCCTAGAAATTATGGCCTTATTGTCCGGACTGTTGCCCAGGATAAGAAGGTGGCGACTTTTGATGCTGAGCTCAGGGGACTGGTTAAAAAATTCGAATCAGCTTTCCCTAAACTATATGATGCAAAACCACCCAAGCTTATCGTCAGTGAACTGAACAGGACAACCGCATTGTTGCGCGATGTACTGAATGTTTCATTCAACAGCATTGTGGTCAATGATGATACCCTCTTCCATGAGATCAAGGATTACATCAGTACCATTGCACCGGAGAAAGCCAAGATAGTCAAGCTATTTCATGGCAAGTCTACCATATTCGAACATTTTGGGATAGACAAAAAGATCAAGACACTCTTTGGAACTACGGTTTCTTTTAAAAACGGAGCCTACCTGATCATAGAACATACAGAAGCCCTACATGTGATAGATGTGAATTCCGGGAACCGTTCAAGGATTGTGAGTGACCAGGCCACCAATGCCATTGAAACCAACATGGCTGCTGCTGATGAGATTGCCAGGCAGCTCCGCCTGAGAGACATGGGAGGGATCATTGTTGTCGATTTTATCGATATGAATACCCAGGAGCACAGACAGATGCTCTACAACCGCATGAAGGAGGAAATGTCAAAGGATCCTACCAAGCACAATATACTGACACTTAGCAAGTTTGGTTTGTTGCAGATCACCCGCCAGCGGGTCAGGCCGGAAATGAACATCGATGTCTCAGAAAAGTGCCCTACCTGCAGAGGAAGCGGGGAAATTGGTCCAAGTCTGGTATTCCTGGATGAGCTGAGAAACCAGATCAAGGACAGGCTTGAGGAATACAAGTTAAAGAAGCTTGATCTGCACGTTCATCCCTTTGTTGAGGCATATCTTAACAAGGGATGGAATTCCGTTCGGAAACAATGGTCAAAAGATCTGAATTGTAAAATAACTGTTAAAGGCCTGACTTCATTCCAATTGCTTCAATACAGCCTGTTCACCGAACAGGGCGAGGAGATCCCGGTGTAGGAAATGCTTGCTTTGCCCAGCCTTTAACCTATTATTAACAGCCGACCCTGATCGTTGATATTTTCATTGATTATCTTTGTATAATAACAATTTTCCATCAACATGAAATATAGACTTTTCAGGTATTTGGCAGTTCTTTTCTTCCTGGCGGCCACAAGCTCAGCTTTTACACAGATCCTGGACCCGGTATCCTGGAGTTTCTCCATTGAAAAAACCGGTGAAAATGAATACGACCTAATATTCACTGCAGGCATTGAAAACAAATGGCATCTCTATTCACAGAAGTTACCTGAGGGAGGTCCCATTCCCACTTCATTTCAATTCGCTGAATCCGGGCATTATGAAAATATTGGTGAGGTGGAAGAAATCACGAAACCCGAGGTAAAATTTGACCCGAGTTTTAACATGGACCTGACCATGTTCAGCCATGAAGCCATTTTCAAGCAGAAAATAAAAGTTATTTCCCAGGAGGGATTTACCATTGAGGGCAGCCTTGAATACATGTGTTGTGATGATGAGCGCTGTCTGCCACCAACCGAAGAAGAATTCCAATTCTTAATTCCTGCCACGGAGTCCGGAACTGAAGATGCGGCCGGGGAAACCCGGGAAGGGATAGGAATACAGAAATCAGAGAGCCAGCTTGAGCTGGGTGCTGTCACCTCAGAAGATGAGGCTTCCATAACCATAAGTGCTGAACCGGTTGAATCAGAAAACGCTTCCCTGTGGATATTCTTTTTAATTGCCTTTGTGGCCGGATTGGCAGGCATACTCACTCCCTGCGTATTCCCTATGATCCCAATGACGGTCAGTTTCTTTATGCAGGGCAGTGAAAACCGGGGGAAGGCCATTCTGAAGGGCTTGATATTTGGTTTTTCCATCATCGCCATTTATACTGCTATCGGTGTGGTCGTTTCCATTTCCAGTGCCGGTGCAGAGCTGACAAACAGCCTGAGTACACATTGGATACCCAACCTGATATTTTTCGTCCTGTTCATGATATTTGCAGCCAGCTTCCTGGGTATGTTTGAACTGGTATTGCCCAGTAAATGGGTCAATACTTCTGATAAGCAGGTGGACAAAGGAGGATACCTGGGTGCCTTTTTTATGGCACTTACCCTGGTCCTGGTTTCCTTCTCCTGCACCGGACCGATTGTTGGGGCGCTGCTGGTGGAGGCTGCAGGTGGCCTGGCCCTGAAGCCCATACTCGGGATGTTCGGGTTCTCCCTGGCATTTGCCCTCCCTTTTACCCTCTTTGCCATTTTCCCATCATGGTTGAAAGGCCTGCCCAAATCCGGAGGATGGCTGAATTCAATAAAGGTGGTATTGGGCTTTGTAGTGCTGGCATTCGGCATGAAGTTCCTGAGTACCATTGACCAGACTTATCACCTTGGCCTGATGAGCAGGGAGGTTTACCTGGCGATCTGGATGGTGATATTTACCATGCTTGGCCTGTATTTCCTAGGCAAGCTCAAGTTTGCCCATGACTCGGATATACCCCATGTGACCGTCCCACGGCTGGTGCTGGCCATCGCATCATTTACTTTTGTGTTGTATATGCTGCCTGGATTATTCGGGGCCAACCTTTCCAGTATATCTGCCCTGATCCCGCCAAAATCGAGCCAGCAATTTGACCTGACCATGTCTGGGAGTCCGGGTGGAATCACGGGTAATGCTACCAGGGCTGATGGAGGTGATGAATTGTGCGGTATCCCCAGCCATGCAGATTTTCTCCACTTGCCCTATGGTTTGAGCGGGTATTTCGATTACGAAGAGGGAATGGCCTGTGCTCGGGAGAAGAACATGCCGGTACTGCTCGATTTCAAGGGGCATGCCTGCAGTAATTGTAAAGAAATGGAAGGGAAGGTATGGTCTGACCCTGAGGTGCTGAAGCGCCTGCAGAATGATTACATCATCATTGCGCTTTATACGGATGACCGGACCAAGTTACCGGAGTCGGAATGGCTCACCTCCTCATTTGACGGCAAGGTGAAAAAGACCCTTGGGAAGAAGAACCTGGACCTGCAGATATCCCTCTACAGCACAAATACCCAGCCGTTTTATGTGCTGATTGATACAGATGGCAAGCCCCTCGCTGAGCCCAGGGGACATAACTTAGACATCCCGGCTTTCCGGACCTGGCTGGATCTTGGCGTGGAGAACTTCAACACAAGGTAATACTTATTCCACAGTCTACAGATACCCCTCTGCTGTGAGCAGAAAGACCAAGACATGGTAAATGCAGGAGGTGGAATTCTCCATTCTGTTGCCCATAAATTCTTATACTTCGTCTTCTCAAAAACTAGGTAATAAGTTGATTATATTACAGTTGATTGCACTAAGTTGCATCCTGATAAATCTTCTTTTATGATACGAAGAATATAATTGACTTTGGTATTAGGATAGTATAATTTTATATAACCGAACTTTATAGTACTATCCTATGGGAATAAATACCTCATGTATTCAGTTAAAAAGGTTCGAGAGGTTTATACTTTTCGTAGCCTTTTTAATGCTTTTTCTGAGTGCTGTCTCTTACGCACAGCAAAGAAGCGTTACCGGAACTGTTACCAGCAGTTCAGACGGTTTACTACTGCCGGGTGTAAATGTGACTGTTAAAGGCACTGCTACTGGAACGGTTACCAGCACTGAGGGCAGGTTTTTCCTGGAAATTCCTGCCGGGGATGTTTCACTTCAGTTTTCATTTACCGGTTACACCGTCCAGGTTGTCGAGGTGGGTACATCTACTGTTATTGATGTAAGCCTGGTGCCGAGTCTAACAGCATTAGACGAGGAGGTAGCAACCTCTCTTGGTATTAAAAGGGAGAAAAGTAGGGTCACTTATTCTGCCCAGAATGTTTCAGCGGATGAACTTTCCCAGGCACGGGAATTAAATGTAGCAAACTCTTTGCAGGGCAGGGTGGCCGGTCTGGATGTTATAAAATCCAGTGCTGGACTTGGATCTGCCAGCCGGGTAGTTCTCCGGGGAAACAGATCCATCAACGGAAACAACCAGCCGCTGTATATTGTTGATGGCGTTCCCATCCAAAATTTTTCCTGGGGTACAGACAACTATATTGGCGGTTATACCTTCAGAAATTTATTCGGGGGTACACCCGACAGTGAAAATGGTGGCTTGCAAGGGGGAGATGGTATCAGTAATATAAACCCGGACGATATTTCTTCTATAACGGTATTAAAAGGACCTAATGCCACTGCCTTATATGGTGCGAGGGCAGCTAATGGCGCTATTGTTCTTACTACAAGGCAAGGATCTGCCGGAAATGGTATTGGCGTTGAATTCAATACCAACTTGTCAATGGACAGGGCACTGATCTTAACCAGGTTCCAGGATGTATATGGTCAGGGGAACGGCGGAGTTTATTATCCGAACAGTGAAGAAGGATGGGGCCCCAAAATGAAAGGGCAGATGGTAGATCACTGGTCACCTGACCCAAATTTTGCAGGCCCGTCGCAATACGCTTATCTTCCACATAACAATTTTGAAGATTTTTTCCAGACCGGTTATAACATTGCTAACACACTGGCATTAACTGCCGGGAATGATAAAGTAAGAAGTCTTTTTTCTTACACCAATACCATTTCACAGGGTATAGTGGAACACAACAAACTCAGAAGAAACAATTTCAACTTACGCATCGATGGAGAACTTACCAATAAATTCTCTTTTGATACTAAACTGACATATTTCAACCAGCGGGTTGACAACAGATTGGCCTCCGGTGTTACTCCCAACAACCCCATGCGGGCTATATACAGGCAGCCGAGTAATATTTCCCTGGAGCAAACAAAGCAGTATGAATATTTTGACGATGCAGGAATACGGCTTCAGCATAACTGGAACCAGCCCTCAAATGGGGGTGAAAATGTATACTGGATGATGAACAGGACGATTCGGGAAGAAAAACGCGACCGCATAATCGGGATGGCATCTCTCAGGTACGCGTTTACAGAAAATCTTAGTTTAATGGTACGTACATCCTTCGATCAAATATTTGAAGAGCAGTCCTACAAGCAATACCACAACACCTATACAATTGCCGATGAGGGGAACCTTTCTCTTGATGACAGGAGTGCCCTGGAATTTAACAACGATTTTCTATTGAATTATAATAATATAAGGGGGGGGAGCAGTTTTTCACTTGATGTGTCAGTTGGTGGAAACATGCTATATCAGAAGAATGAGGCTCTGAATACGCGCACATACAGGATGCTCAAGCCCAATCTCTTTGTAATCACCAATACGAGTCAGATTCTCAGCTCCCAGAGCGGCTCTGAAAAACAAGTTAACTCTTTATACGGACTTGCAACCGTTGGCTTTAAAAACTTCTTGTTCCTGGATGTTACGGGTAGAAATGACTGGTCTTCTACCCTTCCAAAAGACAACTGGTCATATTTCTATCCCTCCGTAGGCCTGACCTGGATAATTACAGAAATGGTAGAAACCAATCCCTCGATCCTAACTTTCGCAAAAATACGGGCGAGTTATGCCGAAGTCGGTAATGATACAGATCCCTATCAGCTTAACAAAACATACAGTTACGATCTCGGAGGCGTCCTTGGTTATGCCTGGAGAGGTTCCCCTAAATCCGAAGAAAACCTGAAACCTGAAAATACCAAATCAACTGAATTGGGATTTGATGTAAGGTTTTTCAACGACAGGTTGGGATTTGATTTTACCTGGTACAAATCCAATACATTCGACCAGTTGTTGTCAGTCCCACTGCCATTGGCATCCGGATATAACTCCAAATTTATCAACGCTGGGAATGTTCAGAATAAAGGAGTAGAAATGACCTTGAATGCATCCCCTGTTCGTATTAGAAATTTCACCTGGGACATTGCATTTAACTATGCCAAGAATGAGAACATTATTGTTGAACTGTCGGATGAAATTAGAGAATATACTACCCGTGGCCGCAGTTGGGCGACCACGATTAAAGTCGTTGAAGGAGGACCTTATAATCAGATTTTCACAAGAGGTTTTATTAGGAATCAACAGGGCAGGATATTGATTCGGGATCAGGGACCGCCCTGGGGTGGTCTGCCCATCGAGAGCCCCGGACAAACCATGCCAATGGGTAATGCCAACCCGGACTGGATAGGTGGGCTATCCAACAGATTTAGCTGGAAGGGATTCAACCTGAGTGCACTGATAGATATGCGGATGGGTGGCAGAATATTCTCTTACACCGAATGTGATCTCACATTTGCCGGTTATTCCGAACAAACTCTTGAAGGAAGAGAAGGTCTTATCGTAGTTGGTGTGCTGGAGTCTGACGGCAGTGAAAACACGATCGAAACTACCGCAGAAGCTTACTGGCATTCGGTGGCTGGAAGAGGCTCACCTGTTGGAGAACCTTTTTTCTATGATGCTTCCTATGTTCGCGTTCGGGAGGTTCTACTGGGTTATACCTTTAATTTAAATACTACTGTAATTCAAAGCATCGGTCTTTCACTTTACGGAAGAAATTTAGGCTTCCTGTATAATGCTGCAGAGATCCTTGATCCCAATATGTCTGTAGGTACAGGTAATATTCAGGGCCTGGAGGGCTATGGTTTACCAAGTTCAAGAACCTATGGTTTAAACGCAAGGTTTAGGTTATAAACTAAGGAGACGAATCGAGTATTACACGACCCGATGTATACCCACCTGGATGATGTCGATTAAGCGCCCTTGGTATTTTTCTCAACAATACAGGATAATTACCAATCTATTACCCGGCTATTAAAAAATTTGCGATATATTTAAATGAATGATTATTTCCCATAAAAATGAAGATTGATTTAAACCTGGATGTTTCATCCTTTATGGATAAACTGACTCAATTCTGGCAACTGGCTTCGGACAAGGTGAGACTGCTTGACAAAGAATATGATCCTTCAGCAGGGTCCCCTGTATATACCGTTGAAGGCAAATACACAACCCGGGGCTGGACAGAATGGACCCAGGGATTCCAGTACGGTTTACCCCTGCTGGTCTTTGATGCGATTGGTGACGAGAA
>RCNC010001114.1_pt1 | contig 17903 bp, 11 predicted proteins | sample 2041301 | NCBI WGS metagenome assembly RCNC01 (sample SAMN09708231, study PRJNA481090) | Marine sediment metagenome, whole genome shotgun sequencing project. | biome: marine sediment; feature: ocean; material: sediment; isolation source: Sewage treatment plant 13A marine sediment (STP13A) ... | reverse complement strand
CCTACTAACAATCCCTGAACTTGATGCAGTTGTGATCTGCTCACCAACTGATACACATGCCGATTACGTGATAAAGGCTGCGAGGTCGGGTAAACATATTTTCTGTGAAAAACCGCTTGATCTTTCCATTGAAAAGGTCAAAGAGGTTTTAGCGATTGTGGAAGAATCAAAGGTGAAACTCATGCTGGGATTTAACCGCCGTTTTGATCCTGAATTCAGAAAAATTCGTGAGCTGGTAATTAACGGAGCAATCGGAGATCCCCATATCCTGAAGATCACATCCCGTGATCCTGGTCCACCCCCCATCAGTTATATCAAAGTATCAGGCGGATTATTCCTGGATATGACAATCCATGATTTTGATATGGCCAGGTATATATCAGGAAAGGAAGTCAGGGAAGTATTTGCTGCAGGTGCAGTAAAGATAGATGAAGCAATAGGAGAAGTAGGAGACATTGATACAGCTATAATTACCCTGATCTTTGAAGATAACACAATGGCTGTTATTGATAATTCAAGGAAAGCTGCCTATGGATATGATCAGCGTCTGGAGGTCTTTGGAAGCAAAGGAATGGCCCTGGCGGATAATAATTTCCCCAATAGCCATAAACTTTATAGTGAAAAAGGTGTATCAGGGGATCTTCCTCTTCACTTCTTCCTGGAACGCTACCAGGAATCTTATATCAATGAGATGAAGGACTTTGTTAATGCGTTAAATGCAAATGGAGAGATGCCTGTGGGCGGTAAGGATGGACTGATGTCCATTCTGATCGGACTGGCGGCCAGAAAATCTGTGGAGGAAAATCGCCCGGTAAAAATTTCAGAGGTCAACAATTAATCCTAAAAGGATCTTATGCTTTAAAAGTTAAGAAAAATGAATACATACGATATTTGTGATTTTGGGGCCATTGGAGATGGTAAAACTGATAATAGTAAAGCCATCCAGGCTGCCATTGATAAATGCTCTGATAATGGTGGAGGTATTGTTTGGATACCGGGTGGAAGTACTTTCATGGCCGGCCCTTTTGATCTTAAATCGTATGTCAATTTCCGTGTGGAAAGTGGAGCAAAATTGTTGGCAAACCCTGATGAAAGTGTATATATTAAAAGTGCTTTCAGAGAGAATTTCAAGGAAGGAAGCATATGGATCGGAGGGGAAAACGCTGAAAAAGTATCCATAACAGGTAAAGGAACCATTGATGGAAACGGTGTAGCCTTCATGGGCGAAGAGAAAAAAGCAGCATTTGAATTAAAACCTTTTAATGAGGTGGATCCAAGGCCGCATATATTTACTCCCATAAATTTTAATAACCTGACAATTAAAGATGTAACTTTTGCCAATGCTGCATACTGGTGCTTGCATCTGGTAGGTTGTAATGATGTTTCGATTGAAGGGATAAGGATACTGAACCATCTAAAAATCAGAAATTCGGATGGAATAGATGTCGACCATTCCAGCAATGTAAGAATAAACAATTGCTACATCGAATCGGGGGATGATTGCATCTGTCTGAAGACAAGGAGAGAATATGAAGATTTAGGGTCAACGGAGAATATAACGGTTTCCAATTGTGTAATGCGTTCTACTTCCTGTTCAATTAAACTGGGTAGTGAGAATGTTAATGCCATCAGGAATATCGTAGTTTCCAATTGTATCATTGAGAGTAGTAACCGGGGGATTGGCATTCAAAACCGGGATGAAGGTATTATTGAAAATGTAATGTTCTCAAATATCGTCATTGAAGGCAGATTGTTTGATGACGTCTGGTGGGGAAAAGCTGAGCCCATCTATATTACTTCCTATAAACGGGAAAACTCAGACCACAAAGATGCCAAATGGCGCTTTGCAGAAGGCCAGGAAGAGGGTGAGGTTGGTAAAGTAAGGAATATCCTTTTCTCCAACATTATCTGTAAAAGTGAGAATGGCGTATTAATAGGCGGGGATAGGGGGAAAGTGAAAAATATCAGGTTTAATAATGTACAGTTGAATATTGATAAACTTACTGACTATCGCGGTGGGCTCTACGATTTGCGTCCCTCTAAAAAAGGAATCATACAAGATAAAACGGCAGGTTTCTATATTTTAAGATCAGGTGAAATTCTAATACAGGACTGCAGTGTAAAATGGGGGACTAATAAAGTCGATTATTTTGGGAATGGGATATACGCTGAAAACGTGACTGATCTGGAAATAAGTAAATTCTCAGGAGCAGCTGCATTCCCGGAAAAAGATGATGCGATTATTACGAATAACTGCGAAAATGTAACAATTGATAACCAGGCTATTTAAAGATAAATTGGAGTGATGTTCGGACTTGCATTAATTGATATCATTGTCGTTGTCATTTATTTCCTGATCATTATTGGAATAGGTATATGGGCAAGTAAGCGCATCAAAAATCAGGAAGATTACCTGCTTGGGGGAAGACGGTTTGGCAAACTCGTTCAAACTTTTGCAAGTTTCGGGCAGGCCACCTCTGCAGACGGTCCCGTTGGAGTAGCAACGACCACATTCAGGAACGGAGCGGCCGGAATATGGAGCTCCCTGTTAATGGTTTTTGCCACTCCGCTGTTTTGGATTACTTCACCGTGGCTGCGAAGGATGCGAATCCTCACAATGGGAGACTTTTACGAAGAGAGATACGCATCCAAAAAGATGGCCGCAACCTATGCCATTATTGGAGCCATCGGTATGATGGGATTGCTATCGGTGGGCTACACAGCCATGAATAAAACCATTCTGGCCATTACTCCTAAACCTGTTGAACTTTATGATGTAACAGAAAAAGAAGAATACAACTTATCAATTGAACTGTCTGAACTTGAGGGGAAGAATTATGTTTTATTATCAGATCAGGAAAAGGAGAGGATCGACGAACTCAGAATGAGAGGTCCCAGCAGTGTATTCTCTTATATAAATGAAAACCTGCTGGTGTGGATCGTCTGTCTTATCATTATCATTTATGCGGTAATTGGAGGATTAGAAGCCGCATTCTATACTGATATGCTTCAGGGATTTTTTATTATTGTTCTGTCCATTGTACTTATCCCTTTTTCATGGTGGAAAATCAAATCCCTTTATGGGAGCGATGCGGGTGAATCAGCCCTGAATATCCTGCACCAAAAACTGCCCGAATCATTTTTCGAAATATTCGGCGCTCCCACGTTGATTGATTTCACCTGGTATTTTATCATTGCGGCATCACTTATTGCCGGCATTACCGTTGTAACCCAACCCAATCAGCTTGTAACAAATGCTGCTGCCAAAGATGAATACTCAGCCCGGTTTGGCTTTGTGACAGGTGGATTTATGAAAAGATTCTGTACTATCCTATGGGGAGTACTTGGACTATCAGCAATTTTACTCTATACCGGAACAGTTCAGAACTCTGACCTTGTCTGGGGATATGCCATACGGGATTTGCTCGGTCCAATGAAACTGGGACTTGTAGGCCTAATGGTAGCTTCGATGATGGCAGCGCTCATGTCAACAGCCGACACACTCATGCTGACTGTTTCCGGACTTCTGCTTCATAATATTTATCGCCCCATCGTAAAACAGAGATCTGAAAAGCACTATGTCTGGGCAGGAAGGATATTCGGTTCAGCTTTTCTTATTGGGGGAGCTATCATTACTACCCGATTCGACAATATACTTGAAATACTGAAATTCATATGGGAGTTCTTCGTTATTTTTGCCGCTGCATTCTGGCTTGGATTAAAATGGAGAAGAGCCAATCGCCATGGAGCATGGTCCTCAATTACCGTCACCTTACTTGTTTTTTATCTGTTGCCATTGGTTGTTCCTACTATCTTTCCCGCTTTGCGGACGAATGAAACGCTGCTGCTTGAAACCCAACCTTCACCCATTGCCAGAAGTTATATTGCAAGAGATATTGATGTGGAGGAACGTGATCAGGAGATCCACAGCTGGTTGATTTTGCAAGAGCAGGGAAAAGCCACAACTTCAAAACCAGAAGAACTGGTTACCGGACAAGAATTCACAAAGACATATAATCTGCCATCCAAACCGATCTTCTGGTCTAAAGAATCCAAAATGAACGAGGACAGGATCACCGAAGCCCGGGGTTACATGTTTCCGGAATTACTATTGCTGCATAAACTGGGATTCGACCTAACAAGGAATGCCTACGCACTAAATGAATCCATGAGGATGATGATAAGGCTGGTATTCCCTTTTATCCTTCTTATCGTAGTTTCCCTTTTGACGGCAGAAAACAGGGACGAAATTACAGAACGTTTCTTCCTGAAAATGAGAACACGTGTCAGGGGTAAGGGACCGGAAGTTGATAATGAGGACCTTAAGGAATCATTTAACAAACCTGAAAAAACCAGAGAATTACTCCTATTCCCATCAACTTCACTTGAGCTTTACAAATGGAACCGACAGGACATTACCGGATTCCTCATTTCAGTATTTGTGGTAGTCGTAGTTATCGCTACTTTATTTATGTTTGTAAATATAGATTAATAATAGGCTGGTCTATTAGCTGATAAGAAGATAAGTAATCCTTTTGCATATGTATAAGATTCACCCCATTTCATTAAGCATCATTTTAATCCTTCTATCCTCCTGTGGAGATCTTACAAGAGGGAAAGGAATTCAGATTGAAAACAGTGAATTCATAAAAACCTTTAAATGTGACCGCAATAATCCTGGGGTCATACAGCCTGAATATTACAGGAAAAAGGATGGAAAGTCACTTAACCGGGCAGGTACACCATACTTTGAATTCATTATCAATGGGAAATTAACCACATCGGATGATAAGCTCTGGGTCTTCAGGGACATGAAAGAACGGCTGATGGAGAATGGAGGTACTGAATATAACCTTGCATTCACGGGCATTGGTAAACATGTTAAAGGTCTGACTATTAATATTATCCAGCAAGTGTTTCCGGGATCCTCCCTGGTAAGGGAAAAGCTTATCCTGAATACTTCCGATGAAACATTCAGGCTGAATAAAAACCAGGGGAAATTGCATTTCAGATTCCCACAATATGCCATAAACACAACCGCTGATGATGATTTGGAATCTGTTGAGATCAAGATAGCCAGCTGGGACAAAAAATTCCGTAATCATATGTATTTTCCTGATATACAGACCACTCCCCTCAAATCCGGTCATGCTGTTTTTAAAGGTCCAATTCATATATTAACCTCAAATTCCCTTAGCTGGATCACAGCCTATGAACATGCCTCCCAGGATGATATCAATGGCTTGCTTAGAAAGGAAAAGACCGGTGCAGGGAACCTGATTAATGATGCCATGCAGGGAACCAAGGGCATATTCAATTTTCCACTAAATGATGATGATTTCAAATTTCTTGGGATAGGTACAGAAAGGAGAGAAGATCTTATCAGCATCTCTGTGGATGCCTTGCGGGGAGCATACCTGGAAGGCGAAGTAATAGATGCAGAACATCCTTATGAAACTGTTTGGATGGCCACAGCTTATTATGATGATAAGGATCTTGATAAAGGGAAAGAAATTATCAGAAATTACCTCTTTAACCAGATCTGTGAAAATCCGGTTTCCAGAAATCCTGAATTCTACTATAATACATGGGGAATGCAAAGAGAGGATAGATCGAGGCCTCTTCGGGGTATTTTAACCTACGAACGCATTTTTGAGGAGATTGAATACGCGGCCCAGCTTGGCGTAGATATATTTGTCCTCGATGATGGTTGGGAGCAGACCCAGGGTGACTGGACACCTCATAAAGAGCGCCTCCCTGATGGACTGGGACCGATCAAAGAAAAACTGGATGAATATGGAATCAAAATGGGAATCTGGTTTTCTTCCATGGGGATTGATTCTACCACCCAGCGTTATAAAGAACATCCTGAGTGGGTAATTCTGGATTCTGATGGGAATCCAATCCGGGCTCAGTGGGATCACCCCGCATTCGATTTTGTAAGCGACTTTTCTGATCTTTTCATTGAGGATTGCAAACGTATTATTGACCAGGGTTGCCGGTTTATGAAATGGGATGCCATTAATACCTTCTACAGTACCCTGCCTGACCTGGCACATGGCTCAAACGAATATTCTGCTGAAGAATTAAGAGCAAGATATGAGTATCTTTTGCCTATCTATGTAGTAAAAGCCATGGAGATTCTTACAGAGTATGAACCGGAGCTTGTTATTGAAATAGACCTTACCGAGGCCAGGAGAGTAATGATCGGACTGGCTGCCCTTGGCCAGGGGAAATTGTTTTTCATGAATAATGGTGCCAGCTGGTACAATGATTACACCACCGTTCGGACGAAATCCTTGAGAACGATTGCCAATGAATTTGGAGGACTGATACCACTGGAGCTCTTTACATATGCCAGTTATCCTCACGACCTGGAAGGTTGCATGGAATACAACGTGAATAATTCCCTCCTTGCAGGGCATGGATTCTGGGGAGACCTCTCACTGATGACCACTGAACAGAGAGCGTTTGTTGGCCAGCAAGTCCGGCAATCGAAAAGGGTTCTCCCTTATATTGCTGAAACAAATCCCACAATTATTGGGAAGGTTGGCGATTCACCAGAGATCTATTCCATAATCAATAGTGAAAAGGGGGCTGGACAGATCATTTCTTTCTCTGAAGAACCTACTGACTACAGTTATGAACAAAAGCTGAATACATCAGAATTGTTGGCTGTGTTGAATAATCCATATGATGCCTCGGAAAATGTGCTACGTTTGGACCTGATCTATGAAAGGAAAGAATCAACATCTGCCATTTTTGTTTTACCAAATGAAGGAAGCGGAATAAGCATAATCTCATCGACGTCAACTATATCAGATGCCAACTCAGATGGAAAACAACTAAGCTACCAGGTAGAAGGTGCTGGAAACCAGCTGATAAGATGGCCGCTTGAATTAGGTGAACCCATTGTAGAAGACCAGGGATTGCTAGACATAAGTCTGGAAGAAAAAGAAGATTGTATATTTATAAAGATACAATTACAGAGAGCCAAGAATATCCTTATCCGGGTAAAATCAAGTCAATAATTCCTTAACTGGACAGCTATGAAATTAAGATTCATGTATTTTCTTTTTCTACCCTTAATGGGCTGTGCTCAAGGAAGTATACACACGGAATATGTCAACTATGTAAATCCTTTGATTGGAACAGCTCCATCCACTACGATCAGTGCAATGAAACATGGGCATGGAACGGAGAATAATGCACAGGTCGTACCATATGTTACATCTCCATTCGGAATGACCAACTGGACTCCCCAGACAAAGGAGACAGAAAAAAAATGCCTCACTCCATACTATTATACTGATTCATTGATGCAGGGTTTTCGTGGAAGTCACTGGCTTAGCGGATCCTGTGCCCAAGAGTATGGAAGTATGACCATTATGCCTGTTTATGGAAACCTGAAATGTTTGCCATCAGAACGTGCGTCAGGCTTTTCACATGACAAGGAGACCGCTACTCCCTATTATTACCAGGTTCATCTGGATGATTATCATATAGATGCAGAGGTGACGGCAACCAAACGCTCAGGTTTGTTCAAATTTACTTTTAAGCGGGGAGGGGAAGCCCATATAGTGGTGAATCCCAATAGCGATGAAGGCAGAGGATATATTCGAATCAACCCTGAGAAAAATGAAATTATTGGGTACAATCCCGTCCACCGTTTATACCAGGGCTGGGGAGAAGAAGCCGGGTTTAGTGGATATTTTGTCGTTCGATTCAGTCGTGATATTGAGCAATTTGGAGTGTATGCAGGTACTAAGGTTCTAGAGGGTGACCTGGAAGTTACTGACTTGGAGAACCTGGGAGGATATGTTACTTTTCAAGTGGCAGCAAACGAAAGCATACATGCAATCATTGGGACCTCCTTCACCAGCATTGAGCAAGCCAGGAAAAACCTCGAAACTGAAACAGAAAACCTTGATTTTGAGAAGGCAAAGGTTGAACTGAAAGGAACCTGGGAAAAACTGCTTTCAAAAGTTCAGGTCGAGGGAAAGAATGAGGTGGATAAGATCAAGTTCTATACTGCTTTATATCATAGCTTTTTGCAGCCCAGGACTTTTAATGATTGCGATGGCTCTTACGTGAGTTTTGCCGGAGCAGAGCATGTGCTGAATTCTGGGGCAAAAGATTATTATGTTGATTTTTCCATGTGGGATACCTATCGGGCATCTCTTCCGCTTTTCAACTTGCTGATGCCTGAAGCGAGTGCTGATATGATGAGAAGCCTTTTATTGAAAGCAGAACAGGGAGGCTGGCTTCCCATATTTCCAATGTGGAACAGCTATACCTCAGCTATGATTGGAGACCATGTTATAGCAGCCATTGCCGATGCCTACATCAAAGAGGTAATTGATCTCAGTGAAGAGAACTATGCAAAATTGTTGAAAAATGCTTTTGAATCACCAGGTAGCTACGATACATATGCTGATGGGAAAGGACGCCGCGCACTGGAGTCATATCTGAAATATGGATACATTCCACTTGAAGATGAAGTGAAAGAGTCCTTCCATAGGAACGAGCAGGTTTCACGAACACTGGAATATGCTTATGACGATTTTGCCCTTAGCCAGGTAGCCGAAAAATATGGAGATAATCAGCATGCTGAATTATTAAAGGAACGGGCTTTGAATTACCGAAATGTATACAGCAGGATTGATTCCTGTGTAAGGGGAAAATTTGCAGATGGAAGTTTTACGGAAGACTTTGACAAATTTTCGAGAAAATCCTACATTACTGAGGGGACTCCTTATCAATACACATGGTATGTGCCGCATGATATCGGTGGACTGATGGAACTGATGGGAGGGGAAGAAGGATTCAATAGTAATCTTGACAATTTTCACCACTCCGGGCAGTACTGGCACGGAAATGAGCCGTCACACCAAATATTGTTCCTTTATAATTATTCCGGACAACCCTGGAAAACCCAGCAACTGGTATCTGAAATAATGGAAACGGAATATAGTGTTGATGTTGGCGGTTTGAGTGGCAACGATGATGCGGGTCAGATGTCCGCGTGGTATGTATTTGCTGCCTTGGGATTTTACCCGGTTTGCCCCTCCGTACCTGAATATGTAATTTCAGGTCCCAGGTTTGATAAAGTCACCATAAAACTGGATGAGTTAAAAGAAATAGTTATCAATGCTCCTGGAGCCTCTACGGGTAAAAACTATATCCATGGATTAAAATTGAATGGAGTGGTCTGGGATAAGAACTACCTTGATCATTTTGACATTGCCAATGGGGGCAGGATCGATTTTGAGATGGGTGATACACCAAACCTGGAATGGGGAACAGGCAAAGAGGCACGTCCTTACTCTATTCATGAATAACCCTTAACTATGAAAACAAACAACCTACTAAAGTACGCAGTATCATTTTTATTCCTTTTCCAGGGCGGATTGGATATGAAAGCTTCTGCTGACGAAAATCAGGCATTTAATGTTATTGAATTTGGAGCTGTTCCTGATGGAATGACCTTGAATACCCAGGCCATCCAAAACGCCATTGATGCAGCTTTTAAACATGGAGGAGGGAGGGTACTACTCCCAAAAGGAAGATTTTTATCTGGCAGTATTGTGCTGAAAAATAGGGTAGAGTTATATCTCGATGGTGAAGCCACCTTGCTGGGAAGCACCAATCCTGTTCACTATAAGGAGATGAACAACTGGCGTGCCCTCATTCTGGCCGAAAATGCTTCAAAAATTGGAATCAAGGGAAAGGGGACCATCGACGGACAGGGAAGGGCCCTGGCATTGAATGCGGATAGTTTGCACCATATTGGAGAATTGGTAGATCCCAGATATAACCTAAGGAGAATGCGTCCAAGTGAATATTATCGGCCGCAACTGATTTATTTCTTAAAATGCACTGGGGTAGAGGTATCTGATGTAAGTCTTAAAAATGCATCCTGCTGGGTGCAAACTTATGAACAGTGTTCTGATGTGGAGATTGATCATGTCAAAGTAGAAAGCAGGGCCTACTGGAACAATGATGGATTTGATATCGTTGATTGCAAAAATGTACGGCTTACCAATTGTGATGTTAATTCTGCCGATGATGGTATTTGCCTTAAGTCCCATTCAGCAGATCATATCAACGATCAGATTTACATAGCAAACTGTACTATAAGATCCAGTGCAAGCGCCATAAAGTTCGGGACCGCCTCTCATGGAGGGTTTAAGAATGTTATCATTGAAAATATCAAGGTTTTTGATACTTTCCGGTCCGCCATTGCCATTGAATCAGTAGATGGAGGATTGATTGAAAATATAGAGGTTTCGAATATTTCAGCTGTGAATACCTGGAATCCCATTTTCATCCGCCTGGGTCATAGAGCCGGAGATAGACCTGGGATCATAAGGAACATATCAATAAGAAACATGAATGTACAGGTACCCTTCGGCAGGCCAGATATCGATTATGATATGCGTGGACCGGCAGTTGGTTCTTTGCATAATCCCTTTCCTTCTTCCATCGTAGGAATTCCGGGCCATAATATTGAAAATGTTACCCTGGAAAATATCCAGATCACCTATCCCGGCAGGGCTACCAAAGGTATGGCGTATATCCCGTTGAGCAGATTGGAACAGGTGCCCGAACAGGTAGAGGAATATCCTGAATACTCAATGTTTCAGGAATTACCAGCCTGGGGGTTTTATGTGCGTCATGCAAAAGATATAGCTATGAAAAACATTACCCTGAAGCTTGAAGACCGGGATTACCGTCCTGCTTTTGTATTTGATGATGTGGATGGTTTAGGTATGGAGGGTATTGATCTTCCAGCAGAACGGAAATTACAGATTGCATTCAGGCAGGTGAGAAATGTGGATCTTGATAACAAGGCCGCAAAACAGGTCAATGAAGTGGATAATAAATAACCATAATAATTATACAGTGCATGACAAGCTACAAACAGATTTTTGAGAACAATAAAAGATGGGTTGCTGAGAAGAAAGCAACCGATAATGAATTCTTTGAGAAACTGGCCAAAGGACAGGATCCTGATTTTTTATACATTGGATGCAGTGATAGCAGGGTGACTGCGGAGGATTTAATGGGCTTGCAACCAGGGGAAGTCTTTGTCCACCGTAACATCGCAAACCTGATCAGCAATACCGACCTCAATGTAATGAGTGTGATTAATTATGCGGTTGCTCATTTGGAGGTGAAACATATTGTGGTTTGTGGGCACTATTATTGTGGTGGGGTGAAAGCTGCCATGCAGGCACAGGACCTGGGAATTCTGAATCCGTGGTTGAGGAATATCCGGGATGTCTACCGCCTTCATAAAGATGAATTAGATGCACTGCAAGATGAGGATCAACGATATATGCGTTTGGTAGAATTGAATGTTGAAGAGCAATGCATTAATGTTTTGAAAACAGCTGTGGTCCAAAAGGCCTACCTTAACAAGGGCTATCCCTTATTGCATGGCTGGGTATTTGATGTGAAAACCGGGGAACTGATAGATCTTGGGTTCGACTTTCAGCAGAAGCTAAAAGACATACAGGAAATATATAATTTAGGTACAACCGATTAACCATGTTTGTTAAAAAAAATTTAGGATTCAGGGCAGCCTTCACCTTTACCGGTGGACATATTATCTGGCTGAGTGCATGGGCCATCCTCGTCACGTGGCTTTATGAATACTTTGACTTGAAATGGATGAAAATACCATGGTTGCCTCTGTCTGTAATTGCTGTAGCGGTGGCTTTCTATATTGGATTCAAGAACAATCAATCCTATGACAGGCTATGGGAGGCACGAAAAATCTGGGGGGCCATAGTTAACAGCAGTCGCGCCTGGGGAAGCAATGTCAGGGCTTATGTCACCAATCAATTCACCCAAAATAAATATACAGAAGATGAACTGAATGCAATAAAAAGGAGGTTGATATACCGTCATATGGCCTGGTTATATGCCCATAGAAGCCAGTTGTTATTGTCTGCGCCCTGGGAACACATTAACCAGGGTATCCATATTGCCCGGGCTGCCAGAAAAAGGATGAAAAGATTCGGCATTGGACTTCTGGATGATGGGATAACAGAAAAAGCCCTGAATGATTTTCTTCCTGCGCATGAATATGATCAGCTTATCAATTTCAAAAATACTGCTACCCAGATCATTGACCGGCAATCTCAGGATTTGAAAGAGTTGCGGGAAAAAGATATTATTGAAGATTTTCGCCACATGGAATTACAGAAAATACTGAATGATTTTTATGTTCAACAGGGGAAAAATGAAAGGATCAAGAAATTTCCATTTCCGAGACAATACGGAAGTATGAGTTTTGTCTTTGTTGCCATTTTTATTCTCCTACTGCCATTTGGCATGGTGTCTGAGTTTGCAAAATTGGGAGAATGGGGAACCTGGTTATCCATTCCCTTTACTGTCCTGGTTGCCTGGGTTTACCTGGTAATGGAATTGGTAGGAGATTATTCTGAGAACCCATTTGAAGGAATGGGCAATGATGTTCCCATGCTTTCCCTCTGCAGAACCATAGAAATAGATTTGAAAGAAATGCTGGGCGAAACCGATTTACCTCCTGAAGTTGAGCCTATAAAAGGAGTATTGATGTAAATTCCATTTCGGGCAGCCAGAAAACAAGCAATATTCAGGTTTAATTTTTACTCTTGTGTAAATAAGTTACTTTTGCGCACTTTTAAATGCGAGTAAGAAGATTATGGAAATAAGAAATATAGCCATTATAGCACATGTTGATCATGGGAAGACAACCATGGTAGACAGGATATTGCACCAGGTGAACATGTTCAGGGACAACCAGGAAGTGCAGGATCTCATTCTTGATTCTAACGACCTGGAAAGGGAAAGAGGAATTACGATATTATCAAAAAACGTTTCGGTCAGATACAAGGACACCAAGATCAATATTATCGATACACCTGGACACTCTGATTTTGGAGGGGAGGTAGAACGAGTATTGAACATGGCTGAGGGGGTCCTATTGCTGGTGGATGCTTTTGAAGGCCCCATGCCCCAAACCCGTTTTGTTTTGCAAAAAGCAATAGAACTCGGCTTGAAAATTATTGTTGTGATCAACAAAGTTGACAAACCAAACTGTAACCCGGAAGAAACAAACGAACTTGTTTTTGAACTGATGTTTTCCCTCGATGCCACGGAGCAGCAACTGGAATACCCCACTGTTTTTGGCTCTTCAAAACAAGGTTGGATGGGAGCCGATTGGAAGACACCAACAGAGGATATGACCTTTTTACTGGATACGATAATCGAAAATTTTGATCCCCCCGAAGAAAATCCCGGGAAATTGCAATTACAGATTAGTTCACTGGATTATTCTTCTTATACCGGCAGGATAGCAGTAGGGAAGATACACAGGGGAAGCATTAAAATGGGGGACCAGGTTTCTGTTGTACAGCGAAACGGTCTGATCAATAAATCTACGGTCAAGGAACTATTTACTTTTGAGGGACTGGGGAAAGAGAAGACCAGAGAGGAAGTTAAGTCAGGCGAAATAGTGGCTGTTTTTGGACTTGAAAACTTTGACATTGGAGATACCATTTCTGATTTTGAAACCCCCGAAGCTTTAAAACCCATCTCGATAGATGAACCCACCATGAGCATGCTATTTACCATCAACAATTCCCCTTTCTTCGGGAAAGATGGTAAATATGTTACTTCCAGGCAAATTCGGGAAAGATTATTCAAAGAGACCGAGAAGAACCTTGCCTTAAGGGTGGAAGACACAGATTCACCCGATAAATTAATGGTTTTTGGCAGGGGGATCCTTCATTTATCTATCCTGATCGAAACCATGAGGAGAGAAGGTTATGAGATCCAGCTGGGTCAGCCAAAGGTGGTGATTAAGGAAATTAACGGGTATAAGCATGAACCGGTGGAGTTGCTTTACGTGAATGTTCCGGAAGAATTCTCAGGAAAAGTAATTGAGCTGGTTACCAGTCGTAAAGGGGACCTTCTCAATATTGACACAAAAAATGATAGGATAAATCTTGAGTTTAAGATAACGGCCAGGGGATTGATTGGATTAAGACAGCCTGTATTAACCGTAACCGAGGGGAATGCGGTCATTTCTCATAGGTTTTCGGGATATGAGCCCTGGAAAGGCAACATAATACGCAAAAGAAATGGAGCCTTGATTGCCCTTGAGACTGGTACATCTATCCCATATTCGATTGATAAATTGCAGGACAGGGGAAAGTTTTTCATCGACCCGAGTGAAGAAATATATACAGGCCAGGTAATAGGGGAGAATGCGAAGCAGGATGACCTGGTAATAAATGTGATTAAAACAAAAAAGCTGACCAATATGAGGGCTTCAGGCTCAGATGATAAAGTATCCATAGCACCTGCTGTAAAATTTTCATTGGAAGAAGCCCTGGAATATGTAGGTGAAGATGAATATGTTGAAGTAACTCCCAAATATATACGCCTGAGGAAGATAATGCTCAACGAGCATGACAGAAAGAAAGACAAGAAATCTGTTGTATAATTTAGCTTGTTATTATTCTGGTAAAAATTCCATAACTTAAATCAAATTTTGATTCGCTTGGTTTTGTAAATTGATTTTCGAGAGAATTTCTAACAAGCACACATTAAATGGATCGGCGTAAATTCTGCAAAACCGGTCTCAGTACAGCCTTTGCCCTGGGGATACCAGGGTACCTGGCTGGATGTAGTAAAAGTTATCCCATACTCCCACCATCAGACGGGATTACTGCCAGGGCAGCCGCGATTAAAGGAGATAACCTGGATGCTATGACTCGTGATGCCATAGATGCGCTGGGCGGGATGAATACCCTCGTTAATCAGGGAGATACAGTCTTTATTAAACCCAATTTTGTTACCATTCCCTGGGCTAATAGCAACAACTGTTTTAATGCGGGCGAGTGCACAAAGCCAGAGATCATTCTTGCTGTTACAGAAGAATGCCTGAAAGCAGGCGCTGGAGAGGTCATCGTAGGGGAGGGTTCCCACCTGCCCTCGTTTGACTGGAAACATGCCGTTACCCTCGATGGCAGTACAAACCTGGTTACGGAATCGGCACGGCTGAGCTCATTGTACCACGGGAAAGTCACCCTGGCATGTCTAGAAACCGATTCTCCTGCCTGGATTGAAGTCCCTTCTGTTAGCTCACTTAATACTATTGCGATTTCCAGCCTGGTTGCAAATGCTGATAAAGTCATTTCCATCCCTGTGGCCAAGACCCATTCATGGGCCCAGCTTACCCTGGCTTCAAAAAATTACCTGGGTATCACACCTTTATCCCGTTATGCCCAGTGGGTTGACAATTCCTGGTGGAACCGTGGTACATTCGATCACAGAAGTCCCGAGGCAATTGCACAGGTATACCTTGATATTGAGAAAAGTATTAGAACCGACCTGTCCATTATTGATTTCTCCATTGGGATTGAAGGAGACGGTCCGACAAGGAGCCAAGGCGGTACCACCATCGATATGAAAGAACGACTGGGTACATGGGCCATTGTAGCCAGCACGGATATTATGGCGGCAGATGCTACGGCTGCACGAATCATGAACCACGAAATAAACAACATCTCACAACTAACAATGGGCTTTGATATGGGACTGGGAGAGGTGAGGGAAGAGTCGATTGAAATCCTGGGAGAAAAACTTGATAACCTGCGTGTTAGCTGGAAGGCTGCCAGACTGAAATAAGTTCCATTATGAAAAAATTGATCTGTGCTACATTGTTCCTTTTCCTGTCAAATGTTTTCCAACTTTTTGGACAGGGTTTCATAAAAGCAGTTGAAAATCCATGGTCACAGGAGTGCTATGTCACCCTCAATAATGGCGAGGAGTACAAAGGTAAACTGAGTAGTGCAGTATTTTCGGGAGGAAGCGTAAGAAGCCTTGCTGTAAAGCATGAAGATGGAACAAAGCACAAATACAAAGCAGAAGATGTAAAACGACTGCTGATAAGGTTTGGTGAGCTGGCAAAGATCGAAACCATCATGGAGGGAACAACCTCAATTCAGGAACTGGTCGAGTTGGATTTCAATGAGATCATACAGCGGGAATATATCATATTTGAACAGGCATTATTACCCAAGAAAAAGAATAAGTACGCATTATTGCAATTGGTGAATCCAGGTTTTGATAACAGGATCAGGGTATACGAGAATTCCACTGGCCAGGAAACAGGAACCATGTCGGTAGGAGACGTAGCAGTCACCGGCGGGAAAGAAAAATCCTACCTTGTTGTAAAAGATGGAGAGAAATCAGTAAAAGTGAAGAAAGGAAGCTACAAAAAGAGTTTTCCAAAATTATTTGGAGACTGTGAAGAAATGATGAAGATGTATGGTCAGAGGAAAGTGAAGTTTAATGATATGGCATATCATGTGCTTCATTATGATATCATTTGCAAATGAAATCTTATTGTTGGATTTCATTCCTGATCCCGCGTCTGGCCCACACGATATTGAATTGATATTCAGGGAATAATCTCCTCGGATACCCTTTTACAAAACTCGCCATCCAATTCATCAATCTGCATCAGGCGTATGGTTTCACCATTGAGATCCAGTGTCTGATATGATTGAGGAATATCCTGGGGGAGTTCTCCAGTAAATGCTTTCACAAATACACATGCGATCAGCAATGTTGCAAGGGAATTAGGATGACTGCCATCAGAGGTAAAAAGCTCTATGGAAGGGCGAATATCCTGTGCCAGTTCCCAGGCAGACCCCACCGGAACCCGTTCAATCTTATCATCAAGGGCAGCACTGGTATATAATTCGTCAATTATGGGCTGAAATTGCGGGACCTTCTTGCGGGCCCATGTATTGTACAGGTATGTCTTCGCACCGAATTGATCATTGTACTCCGCAAACAGCCTGACATACTTAATAGTACTGTCAGGATATTCAATTGCAGACATGCTATGGTCCTGAAGGACGACTATGTCAAAGTCTCCATCTTTGATAATCTCCCTGGTTTTTAATTCACGATCCCCATTCCAGTGTTCCCACAAATGTGCACCACCAATAACAGATTTCCTGGTGATTAGTTTAGTATCTGTCCCCTCAGAAAGGATGGCAACAATATGGGGCAGGTTATTACCGTAAGTATAACTGTTTCCTACAAATAATACATTTAGCTCTTTTTGCTGTGCTTGTAAAGATGATTGAAATAGAAATAGTCCTACAATAAATATCGGGACCAATAATTTTATGGAATCATTTTTCATCTGCCAAATATTTTTCAATTATTAATTGCAATTAAACCATTTTTGATAAGGATTGCAATTGACGGCCAGTATATACATAGTGTAACCGTTTAGGCATGCCTACACTTATTGAATTCTATAACGATTATTAGATTTAGGCTAACTGCTATGATACTTAGGGCTATATAAGGTGGTTGTCCAATTGAAAAAGCAATACCGATCATGGAAATAAGAAGAATTGCTATTCTTGGTAACAATAGTAATCCGCTTAATCTCCAAACAGATACAGCTGTGAAGCCAACAAAAAATAAGTATCCTCCACCTAGTGCCACGGCGATCGGAAGATTCAATATATCGTGAGGATGCACCAAAATTTTTTCAAATCCAACAGCAACACCAATGATCCCCCAAATGAGTGGGAAATGCAGGAAGCTATAGGCGTCTCTCGCAATGCTGGCTTGTTTAGACCCCGATTTATTCGATAAATGCTCTTCAAGGTGTTCTTTAATCCATGAAAAGTAACTCCACCACAAAAGGCATGTGACCAGGACCGCAAGCCCGCCAACGATCATTATTTCTTGAGATCTATCCTGTGAACTAATCGCATGTGCAGCGACAATAAGTGATTCTCCCAGTGCGATAATTACAATCAGTCCATGTCGTTCTGCAAAATGACCGGGTTTTAAATCCCACCCCTCTGCTCTTC
>RCNC010001113.1_pt1 | contig 17905 bp, 21 predicted proteins | sample 2041301 | NCBI WGS metagenome assembly RCNC01 (sample SAMN09708231, study PRJNA481090) | Marine sediment metagenome, whole genome shotgun sequencing project. | biome: marine sediment; feature: ocean; material: sediment; isolation source: Sewage treatment plant 13A marine sediment (STP13A) ... | reverse complement strand
TCACAAATTCTATATTGCTGTCAGCCGTGATAATAATCTATCGAATCCTTGATAGGTCTGTAATTGAAGCCTCCTCTAAATATGCAGATACTATTGGCATGATATAGAAATCAACACCTCTGAAAGGCACTGGCCGATAATTGATTAGATCAATTTCTACCGTGATTATAATATCTTAGACTTAATCATACAATCACAATAATGCCCCTGTCGCCAAATTTGATCTAATCTCCATACCACCCAATGATTTTCATATTGTAATTTACGTATCAAACCTTTGGTCTGAAATAGGTTAAGTTGGGTTGGTGTTATAGGTTTCGATATGGGTGAGAAAACAATTTGCCACAATCACACACCTGTCAATATTTTGTTTGACAATCAAAATTCTTTGAAATAACGTCACTGCCACTATGAGTTGTCCATAATGGACAATAGGGAAGACGGTGAAAATCCGTCATGGACCCGCCGCTGTAACCGGGGACGAAAACCGCAAAATGCCACTGTCCGTAAAGGATGGGAAGGCGCGGCAAGTAGGATGATCCGGAAGTCAGAAGACCTGCTCATGGGATACAATATGCGATCGCTTCCGTGGAATTGGAGCCAAGCTTGCGCCATTTGTTTCGTCTGTCAGATTTGTTTCAGAGAATGGTTAATGTGTCCCCGGGTCTTCATTGAGGCTTGGGGATTTTTAGTTTCCGGGCCTGGATTGGAGATGAATGGCCAGGATGCTGTACCTCATCAGACACGGACAGGTAGAACACCGCTTTAAAGGAAAACTTGTCGGTTCCACCAACGCCGATCTTGCCCCTGTCGGGCTGGAGCAGGCTGCCCGCCTCGCAAAATATCTCCTGCGAAAATCACCAGATATCTGTTTTTCAAGCCCAATGGGGCGATGCCTGCAAACAGCGGAACAGGTTATGGATTCCTTGAACAACGAATTAATCCAGCATGATTTGCTCCGGGAAGTGGACTTTGGAGAATGGGAAGGTCTCAGCTTCAATGACATCGTACAGTTGGACCCCGAGGGTGTCGAGAAATGGATTCGTTGTGATCCGGATTTCCGATTTCCGCAGGGTGAGTGCCTTGCGGATTTCTTCAAACGCGTTGAGGCCTTTATCGACCTCCTTTTGAAATCCTCCATTGACAGCGCAGCAGTATTTACACACGGCGGCATCATCCGTTTCATGTTGTGTAAATTGCTTGGGCTCCCATTTCCCAAGCACAATATTTTTGAAGTCAACTATGCAGACGTCTATGTGTTGCGATTATTCGACAATGGTGCGGTGCTCTCAAGCATAATGAGCTCAGGGGATATGTGAAAGCTATGGGAAAAATTATTCTGGTCACCGGTGGTAGCAGGAGCGGAAAAAGTTCTTATGCGTTGGAAGTCGGACAGTCTGTGCCCGGACCCCGTCTTTTCATCGCCACGTGCCCGATGACAGATGACGAAATGAAGACGCGAATTGAAGCCCATCAGCGCGAAAGATTGCCGGGGAATTGGAAAACCATCGAAGAACAGACGAAAATAGGAAAAGTGCTCGAAACAGTGGAGGAATCGGCTGTAGTACTGATCGACTGTCTGACCCTGTGGGTGAACAACCTCATGTATCGCAACGAAAAGGAATTTGAGAACATAACTGAAGAGGACATGGAAGAATTTTCATCTGAAGTGATTCGCAAATGCCGCAAACGAAAGGGGATAACCATTTTTGTGTCCAATGAGGTCGGAATGGGTATCGTGCCTGGAGATAAGCAGACCCGACTTTATCGAGATCTGGTCGGGCGCTGCAACCAGGCTTTTGCGACCGAGGCAGATGCGGTTGTACTCGTGGTATGCGGGATTGCAAATTTTATAAAAGGAGAACTAAACGATGTCATTACTTGAGAAGACAATTCAACAAATTACCGCGCGTGACAAGATAGCTGAAGCCGAGGCCAGGGACAGGCTCGACAAACTTACAATGCCCCATTGGGCTCTCGGGCGGCTCATGGATCTGGCCGTGGGACTGGCCGGTATGACCGGCACAAAAAAACCCACGGTATCCAGAAAGTCAGTGGTCGTGATGGTGGCAGATCACGGTGTGGCCAATGAAGGTGTAAGCCTTTATCCGCCGGAAGTCACCATGCAGATGGTTCTGAATTTTGTCAATGGTGGTGCCGGCATCAATGCGTTGGCAAAGCTTAACGGCGCAAGGGTGCATGTCGTTGATATGGGTGTCAACGGTGATCTTTCCCAACTCATGAATACGGATAGCATTGATGTTGTCCATATCGGCAATGGAACCAGAAATATAGCCGATGGCCCGGCCATGTCGCACGAGCAGGCTATAGAGAGCGTGGAATCTGGAATCAGGATCGCCATCGATCTTGGACAAGAGACCGATTTGTTCGGAACCGGCGACATGGGGATTGGCAACACGACACCAAGCAGTGCCATTGTTTCCACCATGACCGGGGAAGAACCCGACCTGGTGACCGGCAGGGGGACGGGAATTGACGACAAGCAGTTTCAGGGAAAAGTTGAAACTATAAAAAAAGCGCTTCGGGTGAACAAGGTGGATCCTTCAGATGCCATGGATGTGTTAGCAAAGGTGGGTGGGTTTGAGATCGGAGGGATCGCAGGGCTGATACTCGGCGCGGCATCCCTGCACAAACCGGTTGTTATCGATGGCTTTATTTCGACCGCCGGGGCTCTCATCGCTTACGGACTTTGTCCTTTGTCGGCCGAATATATAGTCGCTGCACATAAAAGCGTCGAGAAGGGACATACCGCAGCCCTCACAAAGTTGGGTAAACGGCCCCTCCTGGACCTGAACCTGAGACTGGGAGAAGGAACCGGGGCGGCGCTGGCCATGAATATTGTTGAAGCTGCCGTTAGGGTGCTCACCGAAGTAGCCACTTTTGACGAAGCCGGGGTCTCGGAAGCAGAGTGAAGACGCCGCCATCGAGCGGCTTTGCACGAAAAGGAGCAGCATTGATACGATTCATCCGACCATTGTTCGCAGCACTCGGATTCCTGACCCTTGCACCTTTGCCAGGTTTTGCCTGTGGGACTGAAGATGATTTATCTCGCAGCCTGCCCTGGTTTGTTGTCGTTGGTGCGATTATCGGCGCGGGTGCCGCGTTGATGGATAAGGCGATGTGCAGCATGTTACCAGTTGGTCCCGCGAGTGCTGTAACGGTGCTGTTGTTGGTTGCCGTTTCCGGAGGGTTGCATATGGATGGATTGGCAGATACAGCGGACGGTTTTTTCAGCTCGCGGTCCCAGGCCCAAATGTTGGACATCATGCGGGACAGCCGGGTCGGAGCTATGGGCGTCATAGCCATCGTGGCTGTTATGCTGGTGAAATTTTCCCTCCTGACAAGTATGGATGATGGCACCCGGTTCATGGCTATTTTTATGGCCCCCGTTGCCGGAAGATTTGCCCCGGTATTCGTGGTTGTAACCATGAAATATGTGCGCGGGGATGCCGGTCTGGGAACCGTGTTCAAGAAAAACGCCTCTTTATTATCCTTGTGCAAAACTTTCCTGCTGTTTTTCAGCCTTTGCTTCTGGGCCGCCCGGTACCACGGGCTTATCATCGCAGTGGTCACCGTATTGTTCGTGGCCACATTTTCTTTCTGGTGCCGGCATAAAATCGAGGGTTGGACCGGTGATACGCTGGGTGCATCCGTGGAAATTTCTGAAACCGTCCCACCTATGATTATTCTTATAATGGCGCATATGGGGATCATGACATGAATAACGGCCACAGGACCATCTCCGCGCCCAGGGCTTCCCGAAAAACGCCTTCTTTAATGTTTCAGGGAACATGCTCGAATGCCGGAAAGAGCATATTGACAGCCGCTTTTTGTCGAATCATGTTTCAGGATGGGTATCGCGTTGCCCCTTTCAAGGCCCAGAACATGTCTCTCAATTCTTTTGTGACACGTGACGGCGGCGAGATGGGACGCGCACAGGTCACCCAGGCGGAGGCCTGCCGACTGGACCCCGATGTAAGGATGAATCCCATTCTTCTGAAACCCAATACAGACATCGGTTCCCAGGTTATTGTGAACGGAAAACCGGTGGGCAATATGAATGTCGGCGAATATATAAAGTATAAACCGGAGGCATTTAAACATGTGAAAGCGGCTTATGACGCCTTAGCCTCCGAATACGACGCTATCGTCATAGAAGGCGCGGGCAGCCCGGCCGAAGTTAACCTCAAGCACCACGACATCGTGAATATGAATATGGCCGACTATGCCGAAGCACCGGTGCTTCTCGTCGGCGACATAGACAGGGGGGGCGTTTTTGCTTCTTTTGTCGGCACGATGGAAATTCTATCCGATTGGGAACGCAACCTTATCGCCGGGTTTGTCGTCAATAAGTTCCGTGGTGACGAAAACCTTTTGGCGGATGCCTATGGCTACATGCTGGATAGAACCGGGGTGCCGGTCCTCGGTACGCTTCCCAGTATCCATGAACTGGGTCTTCCCGAAGAAGATTCCGTGAGTTTCAAGCGCGGAGATTTCGACAGCACTCTACAGGAAAAAGACCAGGTGGTAGTCGCACTCATCGATCTTCCCCACATTTCGAATTTTACCGATTTCGATGCTTTGCGAATAGAACCGGATGTTCATTTGAAAACAATCCGGAATGCACGCGAACTGAACTCCCCCGACGTCGTGATCTTGCCAGGGAGTAAAAACGTTATCGGGGACATTAAACACCTTGAGAAAACCGGGATCAGCCGTCGCATTGTAGAACTGGCGAATAATGGAACGGAGATTGTCGGTGTCTGTGCCGGTTTCCAGATTATCGGCGAAGAAATTTCAGATCCCTACAGAATTGAGTCTTCGAGTGGTGAGACGGTTACAGGGCTTGGTTTATTGCCGGTAAAGAACACAATAGAAAAAGAAAAAACCCTGAAACGGGTCACGGCCCGGCATCTCCCTTCGGGGCTTCAACTGCATGGTTACGAGATTCATCATGGAATAATGTCGGCTACAACCATGAAACCTGTTGTGACCTGTGATGACGGTGCCGTCATAGGTGTTTCAAGAGAAAATGTCTGGGGTACATACCTTCACGGGATCTTCGATGCCGATGGGTTCAGACGATGGTTTATCAACCGTTTGAGAAAGAAACGCGGACTCGCACCTCTTGAAATGCTTAACCGGGTGTACGACCTGGAACCGGCGCTGAACCGGCTCGCCGATATCGCCCGACAACACCTTGAGATCGATAAAATTTATCAGCTCATGGGGATTAAATGAAACCGGAATACCTGGTATTTTTCGCCGTAGCTCTCGACCTTCTGCTCGGGGACCCGCGATGGTTGCCCCATCCGGTGCGGCTTATGGCAGCCATGGCAGTATTCACGGAAAAAATCGCCCGAAAACTTATCAGGTCTGAATTCATGGCGGGCGGAGCCGTTGCGATAATCGTTTTGTCGGTAACCGGTGGTGTAACGGTCTTTTTCATATATGGTGCGCGCTCATTGCATCCTGTTGCCGGTGATGCCGCGGCTGTGCTGGTAATGTACACAACGTTTGCGGCCAAAGATCTGTTCGTACACAGCAGGGCAGTGCAAACGGCGCTGGAAGATCGGGATCTTGTATTAGCCAGAAAAAAGGTGGCCATGGTCGTGGGACGTGATACCGAAAATCTTGACGAGAAGGACACTGCGCGGGCGACCGTGGAAACGATTGCAGAGAATACCGTGGACGGTGTGACGGCTCCATTGTTTTTTGCAATTTTGTTTGGGCCTGTCGGTGCCATGCTTTACAAGGCGGTGAACACGCTTGATTCGATGTTCGGATATAAAAATGAAAAGTACATTCGTTTTGGATGGTGCTCTGCGAAACTCGACGATCTTGTGAATTACATTCCGGCAAGACTTACGGCTTACAGCATTGCTGTTGCTTCGATGTTTACCGGTATGAACCCAAGAAACAGCCTGCGCATTCTCTCAAGGGATGGGAGAAAGCATCCGAGTCCGAACGCGGGATTATGTGAAGCGGCCATGGCCGGCGCTATGAACATTCAACTGGGAGGGCTGAATTATTATTCCGGGACACCTTCAGAGAAACCATTGCTGGGTGATCCGGACACAGAGACATCATCCGTCCATATCAAACGGTCCAATACCCTGATGTTTGCGACCTACGCCGTCTGCCTGGTACTGTTCCTGGGTATCCAGTGGGTGGTAATAAATCGGTAACAAGAAACGCGTATGGATAGGGGAAATAATAAGCGCATCCTTCTTTTCACCGGAGATGGAAAGGGCAAAACCACTGCAGCCTTGGGTATAACGTTACGAGCTGCGGGCTACGGAATTAAATCATTGATGGTGCAGTTTATAAAATCCAATGCGGACACCGGGGAGATGATGTTTAGCAAGGGTATACAGGAATTAGAGATCATTCAGACCGGGCGGGGATTTGTTCCGGATAATAATTCTGCTGATTTTGAAGACCACAGACAGAGTGCGCAAGACGGATTGGGCAGGGCGCAGAAGGCGCTGGTTTCGGGGAAATACCCGCTGGTCATTCTCGACGAGATATGTGTTGCCGTCAATAAACAGCTCCTGGAAGAACAGGGCGTATTGGATGTCATCAAGGGCGCATGCCGAGATACCGTAATCATCATGACCGGAAGAAATGCGAGTTCCGGCTTGATCGACATTGCCGACACGGTAACGGAAATGAAATGTGTGAAACATGGATACCAGCAGAGCATTCAGGCCCAACAGGGGGTGGAATTCTGATGCCTATTCCGAAGATTGTCATAGCTGGAACCGGCAGTGGTGTGGGGAAAACATCGATTTCGATCGGTCTTGCCCGTGCGTTTTCAAAAAAAGGCATGAAGGTTCAAACATTCAAGGTAGGGCCCGATTATCTCGACCCAACGCATCTGACCCTCGCGTCTGGTCGTCCCTGTTACAACCTGGACGGATGGATGATGGGAAAAGATTACGTCAGAAAGCTTTTCTATGAGAAATGCCACGATGCGGACTTGGCGGTGGTGGAAGGCGTTATGGGTCTATTTGACGGCGCAGGTGCAGACTCCTTGGCGGGGAGTACCGCCGAGATTGCTAAATGGCTGAATGCCCCTGTTTTGCTGGCGGTCAATGCGCACGGTGTGGCCCGCACCTTCGCCGCTTTAGTGCAAGGTTGTGCGGCGTTTACACCGGGTGTGAATATTGCGGGCGTTGTAGCCAACAACACGGGCACAGCGCGTCATATCAACCTGCTAAAAGCATCGCTGCTTAATGTCGGCGCGCCAATGCTTGTAGGAGGCATTCCCCGGGGCGGTTTCGATCATCTGCCCGGCAGACATCTCGGGTTGGTCACAGCGAATGAAACTTCTCTTTCCAAAGACACACTGGACGGACTTGCCACTGCGGTGAACGTTCATCTCGACCTGGAGGAAGTCCTCCAAATCGCCTCGCACATTCTCGATACCGATGCAGGGCCGCTGTGCAGTGTTGAGCATACAAGCGGTGGGAAAACAGGGATTGCGGTGGCCAGGGATTGTGCGTTTCATTTTTATTACAGCGATATTTTGGAAATGATTGAAAATGCCGGTGGAGAAATTCTGTCATTCTCCCCAATGAAGGATAAAGCGATTCCCCGGGGTGCAGCGGGCCTGTACCTGGGCGGCGGATATCCTGAAGAATATGCCGCTGTGTTGTCTGGCAACAGGGAAATGCTCGACTCCATCCGGGGCTTTGCAGATTCAGGCAAGCCCGTTTATGCGGAGTGCGGCGGCTTGATGTACCTCAGTAAAGGGATAGAAACCAAAGGGAAACACTTTGCAATGGTCGGGGTTTTTCCGGTGGAAACCCGGATGTTAAAGCGAAGAAAGTCCCTGGGCTATGTAGAAGCGACATTGCGTGGAGACTCTCTCTGGGGAGCAAATGGAGATGTCTTCAGGGGGCACGAGTTTCACTATTCGGAGCTTGTCGAAGCACCGGCAGAGACTGACGGGTGGAAGAAGATCTATTCTATAACGTCCCGGCGGGCAAACGATGCCACTGTAGAAGGTTACCAGAAAGGGAATGTGCTTGCGAGTTACGCCCACCTTCACTATGCCTCCATGCCGGGTGCTGTCGATCATTTCATCCAAAAATGCGGGGGCTGACCGTTTCTGAAGAATTGAAAGGAAAAACAGATGTCCAAGATCCAACGTAGCAACCAGGCTTTTATGAATGAAATTTTGAACCACCCGGTTTCACCGGAAAGAATTGAAAGGCTTTCGATGAAATGCATTGAAAGCGAAGCACCTGCCCACGCGTTTTCTAATAGAGAGTGGATCGTTGTGAAGAGAATGATTCACACTACCGCTGATTTCAGCCTTATGGACGATGTGGTTTTTTCTTCTGGTGCCGTGGATGCCGCCGTGGCCGCACTCCGGGCTGCAAGTCCCATATATACGGACGCCAACATGATCCGTGCCGGATTGTCCATCCCGCGTTTGAAAAGTGTGAGTGCTGAATATGGACCGGAAAAAATTCATTGCCATGTGGCGGATGAGGATGTGGCGGCAAAAGCAGTGGCAGCTGGGTTACCAAGGTCCCTGTTTGCCGTGAAGAAAGCGGAACCAGTGCTGGGAGGCGGCATCGCCGTTTTCGGCAATGCACCGGTGGCCCTGCTCGAACTGAACAGAATGGTGATTGAAGAGGGCTTGGTCCCGGCCTTGGTTATCGGTATGCCCGTGGGATTCGTGCATGTGGTGGAATGTAAGAAAGAGCTGGTGTCCCTGGGTGTGCCGTACATAGCCATACAGGGACGGCGCGGCGGCAGCCCATTGGCGGTGAGCGTGGTCCACGCGTTGTGTTCCATTGCTGTAATGAAATAGTGATCAATTTGACCCGCACGGGTCGCCGAAGGGAGATGAGTATATGGCAGATAAGAAAAAACATGCGGTCATCCTGCTGGGGCATGGCAGCAGGGTAACCAATGCCGGACAGAATATGGAAAGAGTGGCGGAGAAGCTCAAAGCATCTTACGGATTTAAATCGGTGGAATACTGTTTTATGTCCAGGCTCGGACCCCATTTGCCCGAAACCCTGGAAAAGTTGGTCACTGCCGGGGAGAAGGAGATTCTCGTTATTCCTTACTTTCTTCACTCCGGTCTTCACATTATTCTGGACATTCCGGAAATGCTCCAGAAGGAGGCTGCAAAGTATGAAGGCATCAAAGTTTCGTACGGCGAGAACCTTGGCTACGACGACACGTTGGTGACCCTGGTGGCCAAGCGTGTAGAAGAAGCCGTGGCAGTGCCAGATGTCAGGGAAGTGAAACTACCGCCCAGGGAGAACTTTCCGATTCCACCGGGTCAGAGTGAATTTGTCCCTATGCCGCCGGAAGAAGCAAAGAAATTTATTCATAAACACAACCATCATCACTAAGGGAGATTGAACGTGAACCAGAGATATATACTACGAGTCCTGGCTGTCGCTGCAGTCTTGATCGTGTATAGCGCCCCCGTTTACGCCATGCATATTGCCGAGGGTATTCTGCCCGTGAAGTGGGCAGGTTTGTGGCTTCTTCTGTCGATACCTTTTTTGCTTATAGGGATCCGTGAGCTGAAACGCCGCGGCATGGGTTCACCCCATTACAAGGCCTTGGTGGGGCTCGTAGGTGCGGCTGTTTTTATTATTTCCTGTATGCCCATACCTATACCGGTTGTCGGATCCTGTTCTCACCCATGCGGCACAGGAATAGCCGCCATCATTATCGGCCCCTGGGTTACCGTCGTGGTAACCAGTGTCGCGCTTTTGCTCCAGGCCCTGTTCATGGCTCACGGTGGGCTCTCTACTTTTGGTGCAGATGTTTTCTCCATGGGCGTGGCCGGTGCATTCGTGGGTTATGGGAGTTTTAAACTGGGGACACGGCTCGGTATGCCGGTTGTTATTGCGGCATTCCTGGCCGGGGTGACATCGGACTGGGCGACCTATTTTGTCACATCTATCGAACTGTCCACTGCACTCGGCACATCAGCGTCATGGTCGAATATGCTTGCCATGATTCTCATCGCATTCATGCCGACCCAGATACCGTTGGGTATTTTTGAAGGGTTTCTCGCTGCAGGAGCGTACAAATTCATTGCCAGCAGAAGGCCGGAACTCCTTAAATCATTGGATGCAAGCGTGTCTATAGGAGGTGTCAAATGAGAAGAAAAACAAGCCTGGTCGTGTGTATATCCCTCGTATATTTATCCTGCTTCTTTACGACCATGGCATTCAGCGCAGAATGGGCCGGGGTGGACGAAACCGTTGTGGAAAAATTCGCCGAGGAGGCTGGTCGGTCTCCCCGTGACCCTTATATAAACACGGACCAGGGGGACCTGCTTCTTTTTGTTTTTCTACTTGCCGGTGCAGTGGGTGGTTTTATCGGGGGTTACTATTTCAGGTTTTTATTCCACGAAAACAAACTTACAGTGGCGAATGGCTGATGATTGAACTTTTTTCCGACATATTTACGAATCAAGAGAATGCTCTGACGGAAACGGATGGGAGGATAAAGCTGATGACCACCATCTTTGCCGTACTGCTGGCGATTATTTCTGAAAGCTCCGTATTTCCCTCTGCGCTTTTCCTTGTATCGATAGTAATTGTGATTGTGTTCAAACTTCCCTGGAAGCTTGTTTTCGCCAGGTTTCTGGTCCCATTCGGAATTGTCGCAATCCTGGGGGTCCTTCAACTTTTCATGACCGATGGGTCCACCGTGTTTACACTACAGCTGCCGGGTTTGGTGCTGACTGCAACCCGTGAGGGGTTTTTTAATGCCATTCACATCGGCGCCAGGGTTCTGGGGGCGGTTGGCACGGTTGTGGTCCTTGGTGTCACAACGCCCGCACATGATGTATTCCGCGCACTTTTGTGGATGCGTGTACCCCGTGTCTGGGTGGAAACCGCGATGCTGATGTACCGCTATGTTTTTGTCCTTTTAGAGACGGCAATGGATATGTCTACAGCCCAGAGACTTCGTCTCGGATACCACGGAATGTTCAGAAGCCTGAAATCAGCCGGAACGCTTACAGGAGCGGTTATTCTCCGTTCTATAGACCAATCGGTAAAAACGAGTGAGGCCATGTCGCTGAGAGGTTACCGAGGAGAATTGCCGGTGGGTCGCCTGGCACCTTTCGTTTCAACCCATGTCTGGATAGTGTTGGTTGTCTGTAGTGCACTCTTCAGCTTATTCGCAGCATGTAACTGGAGTCTGCAATGAGCACACAACCGGCTGTGGCGATTGCCGCCGAAAATATCTGCTTCCGCTACCAGGAAGGTTCACAGGCCCTCGCGGGTGTGAACTTCAGGGTTATGCAAGGTGAGTTTGTGGCCCTGCTGGCCTCAAACGGTTCCGGGAAGACAACGCTTTTAAAGACGCTGATCGGTCTACTCAAACCACAAAAAGGAGAAGTGCGGATATATGGTGATAATATTGGAACAATGAGGCCGAGTGCTATATGTAGAAAAATTGGTTTCGTGCTCCAGAATCCCAACGACCAGCTGTTTGCCGCCACCGTGAGAGACGATGTAGCCTATGGTCCCGAAAATCTGTCCCTTGGGATTGATGAAGTGGAAGCACGCGTGACCGAGGCGCTTTCCATGGTGTCTGCAGGTCATCTTGCCCAAAAAGCGATTCATCACATCAGCCATGGCGAACAAAAACGTGTGGCCATAGCCGGCGTACTGGCCATGAAACCGGAAATTCTCATTTTGGATGAACCAACAGCGGGCCTTGACCCTGCCGGGGAGACGGCCATGATGGAACTGCTTAACCAGCTGAACCATGAACACGGGATTACCGTTGTTCTGGCGACGCATTCCGTGGACATGCTTCCGGTTTTTGCGGACAGAATTTACGTGATGAAAAATGGGGAAGTACTGTTGGAAGGTCCACCGCGTGATATATTTCATGACACCGAACTCATTGAAAAAGCACATTTGAGATTACCTTATATATCCAGCCTGTTATATGAGATGGAAAGCCTTGACGGGGTGCCGGTGGGAAGGTTGCCGCTGACGATTCGCGAGGCACGCATGCGATTGCTGGAACTCATCCCTGACGATATTATCAAAGGGCGAATAAAGGGGGGACAGTGAAAACGCTTCGAACCGGATACTCCACCGGAACGTGTGCCGCCGGGGCGGCTAAAGCTGCGGCCATGATTCTGGCCGGAAATAGCGGGACTGAATTCCTGGACATCGCTTTGCCGGATGGAGGAAGCGCAACACTGAAAATAATAGAATCCACAAGGGGTGAAGAAAACGAATCCGCCACGGCAACCGTTCTGAAATATTCGGGTGATGATCCGGATGTAACCGACGGATTAAAAGTGACAGCAAGGGTCCAACCCAGTCCGGGCCGGGGGATTGTTTTTTTGGCGGGTGCGGGGGTGGGGACGGTGACAAAACCAGGGCTGTCGATTCCGCCTGGAGAGCCCGCGATTAATCCCGTACCAAGGCAAATGATTACCGAGGCCGTGCGTGAAATTACGGATAACGGTTTGAAAATAACCATATCCATCGAGAATGGTGAGTTGATTGCTGAAAAAACATTCAACCCGAGACTGGGCATTTTAGGCGGGCTTTCGGTGCTCGGCACTTCCGGCCGCGTTGTTCCCTACAGTTGTTCTGCGGTGAGACAAACATTTAAATGCGCGCTGGATGTGGCCGTGGCAGGCGGAGTCAGAGCCCCTGTGTTTGTCCCAGGCAATATCGGGAAAAAGGCTGCTCGCAGACACTTTTCGCTTTCAGAAGAGCAAGTGATAGAAGTCGGCAACGAGTGGGGGTACATGTTAAATGAACTGGGGAGAAAAAAGGTTGATGCTCTATTCGTGATAGGACATCCTGGAAAACTTGCCAAGCTTATCGCTGGACACTGGGATACACACAGCAAACGATCCCCTACCGCGGTTTCACTTGTGGGCGATTATATTTCAAGAATATCCGGCACAGACCCCGCGCAAACACCAACGGTGGAAGGATTAATTACATCTTTAAGCGCGAAGGAAAACTGGGTGCTTGCCTGTGAACTTGCAAAGGATATCCGTGCGGCAATCAATCAGAAAATCAAAGACAAGTTCCCTATCGCCGTTTTGCTGATAAACATGAAAGGCGAAATACTGGGCGATTGGGGCGATATTTCACATTGGGAGAAAAACGCGTGAAGAAAATACTGATTGTCGGCTGTGGACCCGGATCGCCGGAATTTGTTACCCCCATGGCTGTAGCCGCGTGCCGCCGTGCTGATGTTTTGCTGGGCGCCAAAAGGATCCTGGATCTTTTTGAGGATACCGGGGAGGAGCGAATCGATTTTACAACTGATATCAAAGCGGCTATAAAAGATGTTGAGACGCGCCGCACAAACCAGACTGTGGCGGTTCTCGTGTCCGGTGATCCAGGACTTTACAGCCTTGGCAGCATCATGGTGAAACACTTCGGTCGTGAAGCATGTACCATCATACCCGGCATCAGTTCCGTTCAGCTCGCGTTTGCCCGAATTGGGCTGGACTGGGCCGATGCATGCATCCTCAGCGCCCACCATAAGAAACCGCAACAGAAGTTTGAGGTATGCAGGGTTCCTGATAAAATCGCCATGCTGTCGGGTAAAGCCGAATCACTGCAGTGGATTTCTGCACTTCTAAAAACCATATCATACAAAAAAGCGATTTTTGTTTGTGAAAACCTGGGACTTTATAATGAGAGCGTTTCCAGAATCGATGAACATATGCTTCAATCCGGGAACTTCTCTTCAAAAACACTCATCATTTCAGTAAGGAAAGAGTTGCTATCATGAATTCTGGAAATTTTTACGGAATTGGCGTAGGCCCCGGCGATCCGGAATTGATGACGGTCAAAGGGATGAACATTCTGGCGCGATGCAAAAAGGTATTCGTACCCAAGTCTCGCACAAAAAGAGAAAGCGTCGCCCGGAAGATCGCGGAAACGTACATTCGCGAGGATGCGGAAATTCGAGAAGTCCTGTTTCCCATGGTGGAGGATAAAGAAGTTCTGCGTCGACACTGGGAAGACTCGGCTGCTGAAATTCTGGACGTGCTTTCGTCTGGCGAAGATGCTTGCTTCCTGACCCTGGGCGATACGCTCTTGTATTCCACCTATATCTACCTTTTCAGAGCGCTAAAAGATATAGCACCGGACCTTAAAATTGTGACCGTTCCCGGCATCACCGCTTTCAGTGCTGCCGCTGCTTTGACCAATTTCAGAATTGGGGAATCACGAAATCCGGTAACGATAATTCCCACTTCGGACAACCTGGAACAACTCGATCAGTCGCTTAACGGGAACGGGACCATCGTCCTGATGAAGGTGGGCAAAAGGCTGCCGGACATCCTGCCGATGCTCGAGCGCAAAAACCTGCTCAAAAGCAGTGTGTTCGTATCCCGCGCAGGGCTCGAAGGCGAAAAAATTATCACCGATCTCAGCACCATTCAGGGTGTGGATGAGAAAACCGGATACCTGTCCATTATCCTTGTAGACACGAAAAGGAGCAACGAAATATGAAAGTCTATTTTGTAGGTGCCGGTCCCGGGGATCCGGATCTGCTGACCGTCAAGGCAGCGCGGCTTATTAAAGACGCCCGGTGCATCATATTCGCAGGTTCCCTCGTTTCTCAAGACATTGTCACGCTTTTTCCATCGGAGGCTGAGAGGCATGATTCCGCAGGCATGACCCTGGAGCAGACAACTGGCGTGATCAAAGACGCGGCATATAGGAATATCGATGTCCTGCGGATTCATTCTGGGGATCCATCCATCTATGGCGCGATTAATGAACAGATGGATCTGTTGGATAGTCTGGGTATCGAATACGAAGTCATTCCCGGCGTAAGTTCGTTCCAGGCTGCTGCGGCTGCATTGAAGACGGAATTGACTGCTCCGGAAATTTCCCAGGCCATCGTCCTGACAAGAACTTCCGGTCGCACGCCGTTGCCCAGAAGCCAGGAACTGAAAAAACTGGCTGTCTCCAGAGCGACGCTTTGCATCTTTCTCTCTATTCATAAGCTATATGATGTCGTGGATACGCTGACGCCCTATTACGGGAAAGCGTGTCCTGCCGCTGTCGTATTTCACGCCTCTCGCCCTGACCAGCTCATTATCCGGTGTGCGCTTGCGGATCTCGCCGCTAAAACTACGGACGCCGGAATCAAGAAAACAGCACTGATTATCGTCGGCCAGGCCATCGGACGCGGCGCCGCCGTTTCCAAACTGTATGACAAAACATTTTCACACGGATGCAGAACCGGAGAAGAATAATGCGAACAGCCGTTGTCACACTGTCGGAACCCGGTTTTCTGGTTGCCGCGTGTATTCACCGTTCATTGCCCGAAACAGATCTCTTTGTGCATGAATGCGTGGGCATCGAGAATGGGCTGGACGTGAAATGCTTCAGCAGGATTATTGAGCTGACAGCGGAGATCTTCAATCAATATCAGGGTATCGTATATATTGCGCCATGCGGCGTCGTTGCCAGAGCTATCGCACCACTCATTGCCCACAAGACAACGGATCCGGCCATCGTTGTTGTGGATGTCGGTGCAAGATATTCCATCAGTTTTCTCAGCGGCCATGAAGGCGGGGCAAACGGCCTCTCTGTAAGAATCGCAAACATCACGGGCGCGGAGCCCGTTGTTACCACGACGACGGAAGCGGTAAAAAACATTATCGTCGGCATTGGCTGTCGTAAAAACATGACAGCGGAAAACATCAAAAGTGCCATAATGTCAGCATTGAGTGAAAACAACATTCATCTGGAACAGGTCAGGCTTCTCGCGTCTGGGGATGTCAAATCTCACGAAGCCGGGCTTCTGCAGGCGTCACATGGGCTGGAACTGCCGATTTATTTCATTCCATCGGCCATAATTAAGACCTATGCCGGGGCCTTCGATGCCTCGGACTTCGTCATGGAAAAAGTTAACCTGCCCGCAGTGGCAGAGCCGGCAGCACTGCTGGCCGGAAGGAGGACGTCATTAGTACAGAAAAAAAAGACATACGGTGGGATAACCATCGCCATCGCCAGGGAAAGCTTTATGTCGTCGGAATAGGGCCCGGTGGGGAAGCCGATATTTCACCCCGGGCGTTGGCCGCGATTCGGCAAAGCTCGGTTATTGCCGGCTACAAGCTCTATCTGGAACACGTGCAGCATCTCATTGCCGGCAAGAAGATTGTGTCGTCTGGCATGAGAAAAGAAAAAAACAGGTGTGGGGAAGCCGTTCGGCTGGCCAAGGGAGGACAAACGGTTGCGCTGATTTCTTCCGGGGATTCCGGAGTCTATGGCATGGCCGGTCTCGCCATAGAAATGGCGCAAAGCGCGGATGCTGATATCGATATTGAAATCGTGCCCGGAATCACAGCCGCCAGCGCAGCCGCCGCAAAGCTGGGCGCCCCTCTCATGCTCGATTTTGCCAGCATAAGCCTCAGTGATCTCCTGGTTCCCTGGGAAATCATTACGCAACGGCTTGAGGCCGTTGCTGCTGCTGACCTTGTGGTGGTACTGTACAACCCGAAAAGTAAAAAGAGGACGTCCCAGATTCAAAAAGCGGTGGAGATCTTTCGGAAACACCGGCAGCCGGAAACACCGGTGGGTGTCTGCACCGCAATCGGTTCTGAGGAGGAAAAAACCGAGATCGGAACACTGGACAATTTTCTCGGCATGAATATCAATATGCGCAGCATCGTCATCATCGGGAACACCACCACGTGTATCATCGACGGGAAAATGGTAACACCCAGGGGGTACAGCGTATGATACTCCTTCTTGGGGGTACCGGAGAAACGGGGGAAGTCTCTTCTGGCCTGGCTCGAGAGGGCTTTGATGTTCTCGTTTCGACAGCCACGGATTTTCCTTTGAAATTACCGAAGTCTATAAGAGTAAAAAGACGAACCGGGCGTTTCTCAGATAAGGAAATGACGCAACTAATATATGACATGAATATTGAAGCGGTGGTGGACGTCACCCATCCTTATGCGCGTGAGATAACAGCTCTGGCATCATCTGTTTCATCTCTATGTGGCCTGCCATATTACAGATATTGCCGGCCTGCGGGGATCCAGGAAGCGCCCGATATCTACTTGGCCAAGGATCATGCGGCGGCAGCAACAAAAGCCTTTGCATTTAAAAAGAGTGTTCTCCTCACAACCGGATCGAAATGCCTTGCGCCGTATGTGAAGGAATCCCGGCAAGCAAACGCCCGGCTCGTAGCACGTGTGTTGGATACAGGAGATTCCATCCAGGCATGCCTCGACGCCGGAATTGGCAGGAAGATGATAGTTGTCGGGAAAGGGCCTTTCTCGGTGGAAAACAATCTGCGGGTCATACGGAAATTTGAAATCGGGGTTTTGGTAACAAAAGATGGTGGGGTTCGCGGAGGCATTATCGAAAAGCTGGAAGCCTCAAGATCTGAGAACTGCAAAATTGTCGTCGTCGCGAGGGTGGAAGACGCTGATAATGAAGATCGGACATGGAAGGAAACCGGTGATCTACTTTGCGCTCTAAGGGCGGAGCTTCGATAATATGTACAATTTAGGATAGGGTTGCTGCCTGGGCCACAAAAAGAGTTTCACTGTATTTTTCTCCATTCATTAGTGTGGCTCCCGACAGAAAGCTTCCATATCAAACCTCCTGAGGATGAGCATATTATAAACTGAAGATTATGCCAATGCCACCAATTCCTTTCCGCTAAAGACTATGTAACAGAGCCTCCAATAATTAATCCGCAAAAAAATTCTTGCCGAAAACCATTAACTCAATCATATTATGCTGCGTGTTGAAGTTATGTTGTTAGTTTAATTCCCCACATAATTGCCTTTCTTCTTGAAGGATTTGAAAAATCCTTTTAATTCTTTTCATTCCATCTTCTTTTCATTTAATTCCGACGCATAAAGAAA
>RCNC010001112.1_pt1 | contig 17911 bp, 13 predicted proteins | sample 2041301 | NCBI WGS metagenome assembly RCNC01 (sample SAMN09708231, study PRJNA481090) | Marine sediment metagenome, whole genome shotgun sequencing project. | biome: marine sediment; feature: ocean; material: sediment; isolation source: Sewage treatment plant 13A marine sediment (STP13A) ... | reverse complement strand
CATAATGTACAGGTGAATTCAGGTCATATCCATCAGGATTTTCCTGTGGTGTCCGCATGAATCTCTCGGTATATATCGTATCATAGTATCTCCAGTTGGTAACAGAAGAAACGGCGATACCCAGCTTAAACACATCAGCTCCCTTGGTCAAGCACAGTGAGGTCATGTAGCCTCCGTAACTGCCACCCGTAATACCTATCCTACCAACGTCAATATAGGGAAGGGCTCCCAGGTATTTGGCCGCCGCAATCTGGTCTTCAGCCTCCAGTTTCCCCAGTTGCATATAGGTAGATTTACGGAAAGCTTCTCCTTTACCATCCGTACCCCGGTTATCAACACAAACAACCACATACCCTTTCTCCATTAACAAATAATACCAGGAACTGGTGCCCCAGTCGTCCCGGACTGATTGTGATTCCGGTCCACCATATACATGCATCATAAGGGGATATTCCCCGTCTTCCGTGAAATTCTTTGGTTTATACATGTAAGCATTCAATTCCACACCCTCCGGGGTAGTGATCGTCAATAATTCCTTTTCGGGCAATCCATAAGCTTTGGCATTTTCCTTCAACCTGGCATTATCCTCCAACACGATTATCAGTTTTCCCTTTGCATTATGCAAGGTTATATAATTAGGTGTTGTGACACTTGAATGTGTATGGATATAGTAATCGAATGTTGTACTGAATTCAGCCGTATTCCAGCCAGCTTTCTCTGAAATCTTCTCCTTACGTGTACCATCAGGCCTGATCCGGTAAACGGTAGACCGTACTGAAGATTCCTCGTAAGAAGTATAATACATGTATCCTCGCTTTTCATCTATTCCGAGAAAATCATTAACATCCCAATCACCCCGGGTAATGGGGCCGATCTCCTTTCCATCCATATCGTACAGGTAGTAATGAAGGAATCCGCTCTTCTCAGAACGATAAATAAAATGCTGTCCGTCAGAAAGATAGATAACCAGATCGCTTGAGGGTTCTTTAATGAAGTACTCATTCTCCTCTGAGAGGAGCACAGAACTTTCTCCAGTAGCAGCATCTGCCATCAACAAGTCAAACTTATTCTGCAAACGGTTGAGCCTCATTATGGAAAGCTTCCCGTCCACCTCGGTCCATTTGATCCTGGGGATATACTGGTCGGTCTCTTCTCCGGTGTCCATCACTACATCGCTGCCATTTGAAAGGTTGTGAACATGAATAGAAACGAGGGAATTCTGCTCCCCGGCTTTAGGGTACTTAAACGTGTATAAATCAGTATATAAGCTACCATAAGTAGTCATACTGTATTGCTTGACCCTGGATTCATCCGTACGATAGTAGGCGATCATTTTACTATCAGGTGACCATTCAAATCCCTCTGAAAAGGCAAATTCCTCTTCATATACCCAGTCCGGGGCACCATTGATGATCTTATTGTGTTCCCCGTCAAATGTGAGCTGTTGTTCCGATTTTGTCTCGAGATCGAAGACATAAAGGTTATTCTCTCTCACGAAGGCCACTTTACGACCGTCAGGGGAGAATGTACCGAGTTGTTGCTTGCCTTTTTCCGAAAGAAAAATACTAGACTTAGTCTCGAGATCATATACATAGTAATTGGCCCTGAAGCTATGCCTGTAGATCCTTTCACTTCCTGTGGTTAAAAGGATCTTACTATCGTCCCGTGTGAATTCATAAGAAGAAAGGTTACCAGCTCCTGATTGATCAAGCATATCCAAACTGAATAATGTTTCAACAAGATCTCCCGTGCGATAGCTGTACTTATGTATACCGCTACTTGATAAAACTGTATAATGGATTCCATCGTTCATTGAGCGTAGTCCGCGAACACTCCTTTCAGTGAATACCCGCTTTTTAAAAATATCATCGCGGGTGATTTCCTTATTTGGCTCCATTGACCATACCAGGCTGCTTACAAAAATCGCCAGAAACAAAGCACTTAATTTTGTGATATTCATTGGTTTACTATTTGAAAAAATGGATGAAACCTTTATTTAATAATTGTGGCCAAAGATACAGGATTTAAACAATTTCAGACAATGACTTTTCGCATGTCCAGGGTTTGTAATTGTCCCATTATAACTATCTTTGCATACTTTTTTCAATGATAAACGGACAAACTAGTATGATCAATATAACCTTTCCTGACAAATCAGTCAGAGAATATCAAAAAGGAGTAAGCGGATATGAAATTGCCAGGAGCATCCATCCCGGACTGGCGAAGGATGTTTTATCCATTACAGTAAATGGAGAGTTATGGGACATCATGAGACCCATTGAGGACGATGCCCATATCCTGCTTCATAAATGGGATGATGAGCATGGAAAACATGCATTCTGGCATTCTTCTGCCCACCTTATGGCGGAATCCATTGAGGCACTTTTCCCTGGTACGAAATTCGGCATCGGCCCGGCCATAGATCAGGGATTTTACTATGATATTGATCTGCCGGATGGCAAGATACTGACCGATGCAGATTTGCCCGAGATTGAAAAAAAGATGAAGGAACTGGCCTCACAAAAGGAAGTATACTCTCGCCGTGATGTTAGTAAGAAAGAGGCATTGGATTATTTTGGCAAGAAAGGCGATGAGTACAAACTAGAATTGATCGAAGATTTAGAAGATGGTACAATATCCTTCTATTCGCAGGGCAATTTTACGGATCTTTGCCGTGGACCGCATCTGCCTGACACAAGCAAGATAAAGGCCATTAAACTTCTGAGCCTGGCAGGCGCTTACTGGCGTGGAGATATAAAACGCAAGCAGCTCACCAGGGTTTACGGGATCACTTTCCCCAAGCAAAACCAGCTGGAAACATACCTTGAGCTACTTGAAAAGGCTAAGGAGAGGGACCATCGAAAAGTAGGAAAAGAACTGGAACTATTTACTTTTTCCAAGAAAGTTGGTATGGGGCTTCCCTTATGGCTTCCCAGGGGTGCTTTTCTGAGGGAAAAGTTGGAAAATTTCCTAAAGCGTGTCCAGGTTCAACATGGATATCAACCTGTGCTGACTCCACATATAGGACAAAAGGAACTGTATGTAACATCTGGGCATTATGAGAAGTTTGGAAAGGACTCATTTCAGCCCATTTCTACGCCGATAGAGGGGGAAGAGTTCCTGTTGAAGCCGATGAATTGCCCGCACCACTGCGAAATCTATAAAAGTAAACCTCATTCATATAAGGAATTGCCCATACGTTATGCGGAGTTTGGAACCGTATACCGTTATGAACAAAGTGGTGAACTTCATGGCCTGACAAGGGTTCGTGGATTCACACAGGATGACGCCCATATTTTTTGCCGGCCGGATCAATTAAAGGAAGAGTTCATCAAGGTGATAGATATTATCCTTTATATATTCAAGGCACTGGATTTCAATGATTATGTAGTACAGATTTCACTCCGTGATCCGGGTGATAAGGAAAAATATATCGGATCGGACGAGAACTGGGAGAAATCAGAACAGGCTATTGTTGAAGCCACCAAGGAAAAAGGACTGAATGCTATTACAGAAGTTGGAGAAGCGGCATTTTATGGTCCAAAGCTGGATTTCATGGTGAAGGATGCCCTTGGAAGGAAATGGCAGCTGGGAACCATACAGGTTGACTATAACCTGCCTGAAAGGTTTGAACTTGAATACGTAGGTGCTGATAACAAGAAGCATCAGCCTGTCATGATCCATCGGGCACCATTCGGATCCATGGAACGTTTCGTTGCAGTGTTGATAGAGCATACAGGTGGAAAGTTCCCCCTTTGGCTGACACCAGACCAAGCGGTAATTATACCTGTAAGCGAAAAATTTAATGATTACGCGGAAAAAGTTTCAGAATTTCTAAATAATTGCGATATTCGCAGTCTGATTGACCAGCGGAACGAAAAGGTAGGTAAAAAGATAAGGGACAATGAGTTAAAGAAGATCCCATACCTGCTTGTTGTAGGTGAAAAGGAAGAAAAATCTGATACAATTGCTGTCAGAAGGCAGGGTGAAGGTGATAAAGGGACGATGAAATTAGAAGAATTTGCCGATATGCTGATCAAAGAAACTGAAGCACAGCTTAAGAAAGCAGAATAAAATTATTAACTAATCAGGAGGACAAAAAAATAGCGGGACCACATCATAGGTCAAGAAATTTCAGACCACGGGAAAGACAACCCCAGCACAAGATTAATGAAAGAATCACTGCTGCCAGGGTTCGAGTAGTAGGCGAAAACATTGATAACCCAGGAGTTTATTCCATCAGAGAGGCACTTGAAATTGCCGACCGGTATGAACTCGATCTGGTGGAAATTTCACCAAATGCAGATCCGCCTGTCTGCAAAGTAATTGATTATAAAAAGTTCTTATACCAGCAGAAAAAGAAACAGAAAGAACTGAAATCAAAATCCACCAAGATCGTTGTGAAAGAACTTAGGTTCGGTCCAAATACAGACGATCATGATTATAACTTTAAACTGAAGCATGCGCAGAAGTTTTTAGAAGATGGTGCAAAAGTAAAAGCATTCGTCTTTTTCAAGGGTAGGTCAATCATTTATTCGGAGAAAGGTGAAATACTTCTTCTGCGGTTTGCCCAGGATCTTGAAGAGCTTGGAAAAGTGGAACAGTTACCAAAACTCGAAGGAAAGCGGATGACAATGCTCCTCTCACCAAAAATAATAAAACCAAAGAAATAACATTATTCTCATATCATATTAAATTGTAACAGGATGCCGAAAATGAAGACGAATGCTGGTGCAAAGAAAAGATTCTCTTTGACCGGTACCGGGAAGATCAGAAGGAAACATGCTTATAAGAGCCATATCCTGACCAAAAAATCCAAGAAAAGAAAAAGAAATCTTGGGTATTATGGTGAGGTAGCTAAATCAGACCAGAAAAACGTCAAGCTTTTATTAGGCATGAAGTAATGATCAATCAAGCGGAAGAATTAGAATTATTAACCGGAATGAATGAGCAACAAAGAATATGCTAAGGCATATCGCTTACCATTCGAAAATTGAAAAGAAATGCCAAGATCAACAAATTCAGTAGCTTCAAGAAAGAGAAGGAAAAAGTTACTGAAACAAACCAAGGGTTATTTTGGAAGGCGGAAAAACGTCTATACAGTAGCCAAAAATGCACATGAAAAGGCCCTTTCTTATGCATATCGTGACCGCAGAAAGAAAAAAGGTAATTTCAGGGCCCTCTGGATACAGAGGATCAATGCGGCAGTCCGCGATTATGATATGTCCTATTCAGAATTCATGGGAAAATTGAATAAGGCAGGTATTGACCTGAACAGGAAAGTGCTTGCAGACCTTGCCATGAATCACCCGAAGGCCTTTGAAGAGATTGTTAAAAAGGTGAAGGCTGCATAAGAAGCCTGATCAACTTATATTTTAAAAAGGGGAAGCTGAATTGTTTCCCCTTTTTTATTAAAAAGAACCTATTTTTGTATGGTTACTGAAAATTAAATAAAATGAAAATTGCTATTATCGGATATGGCAAGATGGGTAAAATCATTGAAGCCACTGCCAGGAAGAGGGGGCACACAATCGGGTCTATCATTGACCTGGGTGATGAACAACTCCTGGCCCCGGACAATCTGGATAAACATGATGTGGCAATAGAGTTTAGTTCTCCATCCTCCGCCTTCGAAAACATATCAAAATGTATGGATGCAGGACTGCCAGTAGTCTCTGGATCTACTGGGTGGACAGATAGGATAGAGGATTTAAAAACCCGTTGTAAGGCCGAATATCTCGGATTTGTATATGCATCCAACTACAGCCTGGGGGTAAACATTCTCTTTTCCCTGAATGAACGCCTCGCAGCGATTATGCAAAACCACGAGGCATATGATGTGAGCATGACGGAAATTCACCATAGTCAGAAGTTGGATGCTCCAAGTGGGACTGCCCTGACCCTGGCGGATGGGATACTGGGTAATGTCAGCAGGAAAAAGCAATGGGTTTTACAGGATAGCGGGAATGATGAAGATCTCTTCATCAATGCCATTCGAACCGGAAAGGTTACAGGTGATCATGAAGTAATCTATGAATCCGTATTCGATAGCCTTTCAATCAAGCATTCAGCCAAAGACAGGAGTGGATTTGCCACAGGTGCACTCGTAGCAGCTGAATTTATTAAAAACAGAAAGGGTTTTTTCACGATGAAGGATGTTCTTGGCCTTTAGTTCTATCAAGAATCAAATTATATGAAAGTTCCACGAAGCAGATACATACTCTTTGCGATTGCATCCATCCTCTATGGCTTGTTCGTCATTTGGATAGGGGCATTCTGGTTTCTGTTCGGGATAGTATTGATTTTTGATCATTTTATTACAAGGTACCTGTTAAAAATCAGGAAATTCATTAAACTACCGACCATCGTGACTGAGACCCTGGAATGGATCACTGCTATTACAACTGCTCTGTTTGCTGTCATCATCATCAGGACCTTATTCGTTGAGGCATATAACATACCCACCCCTTCAATGGAAAAAACATTGCTTGTAGGGGATTATCTTTTTGTAAGCAAGCTCAGCTACGGACCAAAAATGCCTAACACACCTATTGGATTTCCTTTCACACATAATACCATGCCCTTATCGAAAGATAAAAAATCATACAGTGAAAAAGTGCAATGGCCCTATAATAGGCTTTTGGGATTGGGCAAGGTGCGTCACAATGATGTAGTGGTTTTCAATTTCCCTGAGGGTGATACCATTGTAAAAGAATTACCGGACCAGAACTATTATGGTCTTATCCGCAACTATGGAAGGAATACCATCCATTCCCAGTATGAGGTTATTTCCAGGCCGGTCGATAAAAGGGAAAACTTTGTTAAGAGATGTGTAGGACTCCCGGGAGATACCATAGAGTTGAAGCATTCCAGTATTTTCGTTAATGGGCAGGAAATAGATCAACAGCCTTTGGTCCAGTTTAATTATTACGTAAGGACAAACGGAGAGAAATTGGACAGCACTTTCATTGCAGACCTTGAACTTTCTGATGCAGACCGGTTATCTGATCCTTCGAGTGAAAGTTATGTTTTCCCTCTGACGACTGAACAGGCAGAGAAAATCAGGGAGCTGACCAATATCCTGAGGGTAACCCGACTTGAGAATACTACCAGGCAATTATCCTATTTTTCTTTTTTCCCTTATAGCTCTAATTATCCGTGGACGGAAGACAATTTTGGGCCACTGGTGATCCCGGAAAAGGGACAGACAATTAGACTAAGTATTAAAAACTTACCGTTATACCGGAGAATTATTGAGGCTTACGAAAAAAACCATCTGGAAGTCAGAGATAGTATAATTTACATTAATCATGAACCACGAAATTCTTATACCTTTGGCATGGATTATTTCTTCATGCTTGGGGATAACCGGCATAACTCAGCTGATTCAAGGATCTGGGGATTTGTACCTGAAGACCATTTGGTAGGTAAAGCGGTACTTGTGTGGCTTTCAATCGATAGGTTAAAAAAAGGTTGGGAACGGTTCAGGTGGAACAAAATGTTTAAGAAAATCAATTAGAAATTTACTTATGAAAGAAATTTTCGATATCCTCAAACATCAATATTTTAAATTCGGACTGGCAGCAGTGATTTACATTTTATGGGTCATCTGGCTGGGGAATTACTGGTGGTTGTTCGGACTCATTGTTATCTATGATATCTACATTACCAGGAAAGTCAACTGGTCATTCTGGAAAAGTCGTAAGAAAAAGAACAGCGCCCTGATCGAATGGCTTGATGCGCTTATCTTCGCAGTGATCGCAGTGACCATCATCAATATCTTCCTGTTTCAGAATTATAAGATACCTACTCCTTCCATGGAAAAATCCTTGCTGATAGGGGACCATCTGTATGTAAGCAAGGTCGCGTATGGTCCCCGTATACCCAATACTCCCCTCTCCTTCCCTTTCACTGCGAATACCATGCCCATCCTGAAAACAAAATCATATTTGGAGTGGATACAGCGGCCTTACAAAAGGCTGGCAGGGTTCGGCAAGGTAAAGAACGATGATGTAGTGGTTTTTAATTTTCCGGGAGGTGATACGGTTGTCACGGCTTATCCGGAGCGAAGTTATTATTCCATCATTCGGGAATATGCCAAACAACTTGAGGATAATGATGCACGGTACGACCGTCCCCTGAAAACCTGGGAAGAATACCTGGCGGATGGACGTGAATCTGTCTGGAGTGACTATGATATTGTAACCCGACCGGTTGACAAAAGGGATAATTATATCAAGAGATGCGTTGCCATACCCGGTGATACACTATTGATTGTCAAGGGTAAGATTCATATAAACGGAAGACCAATTCATCTCTATGAGGGGGCCCAGCATCGCTATCAGGTAGTGACAAATGGTACGCCAATCAACCCCAAAGCCTTTGAGAGGCTGAATGTTGCCAGGTCTGACCAGCAAAAATCCGGCAACAACTATCATATACCTCTGTCCGAGGAAAATGCCGAGAAACTAAGGAGGTTTACCAACGTTATTGATGTCTCAAAATATGAATTTCCTGAGAATGAATATAATTTCCAGATATTCCCACACAATACCCTGTATACATGGACCCTCGATAATTTCGGTCCCCTATGGATGCCATCTGCTGGCACTACAATCCCACTGACATTGCAGAATCTTCCTCTTTACAGGAGAATAATCGAAGGATACGAGGGAAACACTGTGAAGGTACAGGGTGACCAGATAAGTATTAATGGAGAGCCCGTACGGGAATATACATTTAAGCAGGGTTATTACTTTATGATAGGTGATAACAGGCATTCCTCCTCAGATTGCCGTTACTGGGGGTACGTTCCTGAGGATCACATCCTTGGCAAACCTAAATTTATCTGGCTATCCCTCGATGAAGACAAACGTTTTCTTGCAAAGATCAGGTGGAAAAGAATGTTTCTGAATACCGATAAGGTCTGATCAGAAAGGAAATTCCTCATCCATGTCTGGTTGTTCCAGTTCTTCTTTTGGGGGCTCCTTGGCTACCTGATGAACCTGGTTCCCGTCCACATATATAGCTTTGAACGGACGAACGGGACAGGCATATTCACAGGCTCCGCATCCTATACATATCTCGGGTACAATTTCAGGCAGGGTCAGGCCTTCCCTGTAAGGAACCATTGTTACTGCTTGGGTGGGACAATTCTCAGAACACGCACCACAGGCCGTGTTTTCAGCGTAAACAACACAATTTTCAAGGATCAGCTGCACTTGCCCCATCTGGGTGGTCTTTTTGGCTTCTGAAGTAAGGGACAGGATGGCGCCTGTGGGGCAAACATCTGTACAGAGAGTACACTCAAAATTACAGTAGTTGGTAGAATAATCCATATGCGGCTGCATGATACCGGACCAGCCATATTCAACAAGAGATGGCTGCAATACTGAAGTGGGACAAACACTTACACACAAATGACAGGCAGTGCAACGGGAAGTGAAATGTCTTATCCCCAACGAGCCTGGCGGTGCAACCGGGAAGTTCTTTACCGGTTCAATCTCAGTTGGAATCTTATTTTCTATCTCTGATTCCTGATTCTCTATCTCAGTCTCCTGGCTACTGGCAGGGAGACTGAATCCTGATAGAACAGCACCGGTGGCGAGTATCCTGCCAAGTGCCTCCCGTCTTGCCGGGTCATCAGGGCCAGCCGGGTTATCAGGACCAGTAGTGTTAGCTGGTCTTGAAGGATCAACCGGCCTTATGGTATCAACCGGACCAAAACTTGCGAATGAACCCGATGCAGACAGGTATTTTATGGCATCTTCCGGACAAACTGAAATACAGTTATAACAGCCTACGCATCTTGAAAAATCAACTTCCAGCGTTTTGACACGGATGCATGAAGCTTTACAGGCAATAGCACATTTTCCGCATTTGGTGCATTGATCTTCGATCATGCGTATCCTGAAAACGGAGACCCGTGATAACAGGCCAAGCAAGGTTCCCACGGGACAAATGGTATTGCAAAACAAACGCCCCCGGGTAAAAGAAAACAAGGTCACTAGTCCCAGCATAAGCCCCGGAACCATATAGGTAAGTCCCCTGGCAGGCATTATATCTTCCGGATAAAGAAAAAAGACATTCATACTCTCCAGTACACCCGCTATGCGATTGTTAAGCCAGATGTAAACCGGCTGGAACAGATCAGAGGCAATCCGGCCAAAGATGCTGTAAGGATCCAGCAGGTTGATCCCGACCAGGCTTTTCCCTATTAGCAGGATCAGCAGGGGCAAGACCAGGAATCCATATCGCCACCAGTTCTGTGGCTTGCCAAAACGATATCTGTGTTTCTTTTTCGTCTTTTTCCTGATCCAGCTTACAGCATCCTGAAAGATCCCCAGGGGACAAATGGTACTGCAATAAACCCGACCGAATAAGGCTGTCAGCACAAGTACCAGGATAAACCCTGCGGCCACAAGGCCAAAAGTTGTGAAGAATTTCAGAACAGAAGGGAGAAATTGCAAAAAGGTTATTCCCGTAATCAATTCAGGGGGAAGCAATTCCCTGAAATCTATAAAAATAAAACCGGTAGCTAAAATAAAAAGAAGGGCCAGTATGACCCTGATGGTCTTCAGGCGTCGTTGGTGCATGTTTAAATCATGATCCTTTTGATAGTCAGCTTTGACAGGTCCATACTGCCCAGTCCCATTTCATCGGCCTTCCTGATATGTCCTATCTGGCTTGGATCTTTTCCAAATAGCTTTGCTGCTGCCGTGTCAGCAACCACCATATTTTCAGCTATGATCTGAGATTTCATGGTTACTACGTCTGCAGTAGACACACCCCTGGGACCATTTTTTTTCAGGACCCTGTAGGCGTCAACCACGTTGAGATCTGGTTTCACAACAGTGGTTATATCGGCAATGCACTGGTGAAGATCATTGGCATGCCACCACCTGCGGTCCCATACCACCCCCATAAGGTTTTTCATAGACATTGACAATACAGTCCCTCCGTGGCTTTTCAGTACAGGAACATTGATAAACACATCCGATTCAAGGATGAGTTGGTGTACAAGTACATTTTTAAGCTTTTTTCCACCCTCTACTGCAATTTCATGATAACTTCCTTTGCTCTTACCAGAAAGAACTTTTGCCCCGGCATCCTTCACTGCCTTTTCTATACCACTGTTCTTATAACTTCGGGTCCATTCATTGATGGTATTGTCAAATACATAAACATCTTTGGCCCCGGCGGCAAGGCAGTGCTCCACTATTCTCGCCATCAGTTCAGGATTAGTGTTGGCAGCCCTCTCCGGTGTTGTATCCCAGCCAATATTGGGTTTAACAACTACAGTCTGTCCTTTCTTTACATATTTCTCAATTCCTCCCATGGATTGGATGGCCTGATCAAACATGGTCCCGGGTTCTCCACCTTTAGCAGCCACGAGATCATAATCAACCATAGATGCGCTGCCTGCAAACAGTTTGTTACCAGGAGATATAGACATTGCCGCTCCCGCTGCAATACCAGCCCCAATACCTTTCCTGAAAAAATCCCTTCGTTTCATTTGACTGCTGTTAAATTCTATCAGCCCGAAATTTACGATTTCCCGCTTACAATTGTTATGGAAACTCTTTCTTTTTCAACTTAATTTTGATAGATTCTAAATAAGATGGCGAAGAATGGGCACCAGGTATGTATTGAACCTATCGAAAAGGTCTCAGCTGCTTTATTCCGGAGTTTATTGAAAAACTTTTAACTTTACAGGCCAAATAAAATCTCTGGGGCATCAGGATAAAACTTTATTGAATGACGGTACTATACTACGATTGTTTTTCAGGCATCAGCGGGGATATGCATCTTGGGGCGATGATAGACCTTGGTGTTGATCCTGAATTCCTGGTTGACCAGCTCCACAAACTGGATCTCTCGGGTTATGAGTTGAAAATATCCAGGGATGAGAGGAAAGGTATCAGCGGAACGAAAGTTGATGTTGTGCTTGATGGAAATCCTCACGATCACCATCATGATCATCATCATGGTCAACACCATGGTCAACACCATCACAGGAACCTCAAGGATATCAGCCGGATCATTCAAAACAGTGATCTTAGTAAAGCCATCAAGGACCGCAGTATCAGGATGTTCCAGAAACTGGCCGAAGCAGAAGGAAAAATCCACAATAAACCAGTCCAGGAAGTGCACTTCCATGAGGTGGGAGCCGTCGATTCCATAGTTGACATTGTAGGTGCTGCCATCTGCATTGAAAAAATTGCACCGGATATGATCATGTCATCAGCGGTTGAACTGGGAGGTGGATTCGTAAAATGTGAACATGGAACATTCCCCGTTCCAGCTCCGGCTACTGCAGAAATACTTACCGATGTTCCGGTAAAATCAGGAGCTGCTCCCTATGAAACGACAACACCTACAGGAGCGCTTATCCTGGCCTGTAATGCTGATAAATTCGGCCCCTTGCAGGATCTTTCCATTAGCAAAACAGCGTATGGTATAGGTAACAGGAATATGGATATACCAAATGTATTGAGGGTGCACCTGGCAGAAACAATGGAAAATGCCGGTTCCTCACCTGAAACTCGTAAGGCTCTGATGTTGGAATGCAACATTGATGATATGAATCCAGAAATGTACGGTTATGTTATGGAGATACTTTTTGGCCTGGGTGCTGATGATGTATTCATCACCCCTATCATGATGAAAAAAGCAAGGCCTGCCTCCAAACTCAGCGTACTCTGCAGTCCGGATAAAAAACAAGTTATGACAGAGACCCTTCTGACCCATACAACCAGCCTTGGTGTGAGGAGCTATGAGGTGGATAAGACCATGCTAGAAAGGGATTTTTCCAAGATCAAAACCAGGTACGGCGAAGTGACAGTAAAGACAGCCATTTACAGGGGTAAACACCTGAAGTCCAAACCCGAATATGAGGATTGTATCAGGCTGGCAAGGGAACATGAGATCCCGGTGCAAAAGATCTATGATGAGATCTACAGGCAGGTAAACAATGAGGATTAAAGATGAAGCAGGAAGTACAGAAAAAATATAATGATCTTATAAGTTACCTCGAGAAACTGGATAATATTGCAGTGGCATTTTCTGGCGGGGTGGATTCGGCTTTCCTTCTGCATGCTGCAAAAGAAGCCCTGGGAAAGAATGTTTTGGCATTAACCATTAATTCTCCTTATATCCCGGACTGGGAAATAAACGAAGCAAGGGAAATCACCGCCAGTAAAGAGATAGAACACCAGATTGTGGATGTTCCTGTCCCCGAGCAAATAAAAAATAATCCGGAAGACCGCTGCTATCTCTGCAAGTCATTCCTATTTACCTTACTGAAAGAATTTGCCAAACAGCGCGGATTTACGAACCTGGCGGATGGCACCAATTATGATGATACAAAAGACCATCGGCCGGGGATGAAAGCCCTGAACGAGCTTAATGTAATGAGTCCCCTGCTGGAAAACCATTTCACTAAAAACGATATCCGGGAAGCATCCAGGGAACTGGGACTTTATACCTGGGAAAAACCGGCTTATGCCTGCCTGCTTACAAGGATACCTTATAATACCAGCATTGAGGGTGAGATGCTCAGGAGAATAGAAAAAGCCGAAACATACCTTATTGGCCTGGGCATTCGTTCCATAAGAGTAAGGTCACATGGAGATCTCGCCAGGATTGAAACAGAGCCAAAATATATTGAAAAGATCTTCAGTGAGGGGCTTATGAAAAACATTTCAAAGCAATTAAGACGCTACGGATTCAAATATGTAACTCTTGATTTGGAAGGATACAGGACAGGCGGCATAGGTGAAATCATTAAACAGAGTGAAAAATGATTGGAAAAAGTGATATAAAAAAACTGCTTGAGCAGGTACGGGATGGCAAAATATCCAGTGAGGATGCTTTGAAGAAACTGAGTGACCTGCCATTTAAAGATCTTGGGCACACTAAAATTGATAATCACAGGGAATTGCGTACAGGCTATCCCGAGGTTATCTTCTGCGAGGGTAAGACCCCCGAACAGATCCTGAATATCATGGAATATATGTCCACACAGAATGTTAATATCCTGGGGACCCGGGCAAACAAGGAAATCTTTCAGACTGTTCATGAGGTCCTACCCAAGGCCGAGTATAACGAACTTGGCAGGACAATTTCCATAAAGAATGTAGATATCAAACCGACCAAAACAGCCATTGCGGTACTTACCGCCGGCACCTCAGATATGCCGGTAGCAGAAGAGGCCGCAGTAACGGCTGAAATTTTCGGGAACCAGGTGGAACGGTTTTTTGATGTAGGAGTAGCAGGTATACACAGGTTATACAACAATCTCGATCGGATCAGGCAGGCACGAGTTATCATTGTTATCGCCGGAATGGAAGGTGCTTTGCCCAGTATTGTAGGTGGACTGGTCGATAAGCCCATCATAGCAGTTCCTACAAGCATCGGATATGGAGCCAGTTTTAATGGACTGGCAGCCCTGCTGGGAATGCTGACCAGCTGTGCTTCCGGGGTTAGTGTCGTAAATATTGACAATGGCTTTGGTGCTGCCTATATGGCCAGTATGATCAATAAACTATGACATGTCACGGAGTGACCCCGATACTGCTCTGCTGAGCATCACATACCTCGGACCGGTACAGTACTTTACAAAATTCCTGTTGCACCCCGTACGAATCATTGAACGATATGATCATTATATCAAGCAGACCTACAGGAACAGGTGCAATATTATGGGAGCCAACGGTATTCTTCCATTGAGCATCCCTGTCTTAAAGGGACAGGCGCACAAAACATACGTCAGGGATATCCGTATTGATTACAATAAGAAATGGCAGAAACTCCATTGGAGAAGCATGGAATCTGCCTACCGGCATTCTCCCTTTTTCGAATTTTACATGGATGAATTCTATCCTTTCTATGAGCAAAGATTTGAGTTCCTGATTGATTTTAATGCTGCCTTACTTGAGTTGGTTCTTCAGTCGCTGGAGATTGAAAATACCTTAAATTATTCAAGGGAATTTATCGATGCGGGTATAGTAGATTATGCTGATTACCGTGAAACCATCCATCCAAAAAGGGACCTGTCATCAGATCCCTTATTTGTTCCTTTAACTTACCGGCAGGTATTTGTAGAACGCATTGGCTTCAAGGCCAACCTGAGCATCATCGACCTGCTATTCAATGAAGGCCCTAATGCCAGGTCTGTCCTCGAGCAATGCATCGCCCTCCCTTCCTGAACATTTGCTTTGATCAGAACCGGAAACCCAGGGTGGCGACAAATTTGTTTTTGTTCGAGCTGATCTTGGCCCCGTTCACATCTTCCGGTATATAGAGATAGTACTGGTAATCATTGGTCTGCATGGAATAGGCCATGTCAAAGAATAAACTCTTTCCCCTGAATCCTAGTCCCCCGCTATAAATGATATTCCAGGCCTCTGCATTGACCTCTTTGCTGTTGAAAGGACTGTCATAGAAGGCGGCTCCACCTCTCAGGTACATTGGACCGAGATGCAATTCTGCGCCTGCACGGAGGTTGTGTGCAACGGTATAAATGTTTTGTATCCTGTCATTCACATCCAGCAGGGAGTAATCTGTGACCCCCTCCCTGGTATCCATGTTTGCCTGGCGGTAATCCACATATTCATAATCGACACCTATCATGGCTACCTTGCCTATCTGGAAGGCCACGCTTCCAATTGCTCTGTAAGGGGTCCTGAGCCAATACTCGAACTGATTAACAGGAGAATATACTGGATCTAAATTATTGCCGGGATCATCAAAAGTAGAATTCATGTCCGTGTAAAAATCCTCCTTGATCTTGTAGAAGGTCGGAATATGGAAAGCGGCACCTATCCTGATCAGGCTGATGGGCCTGAAAATAATTCCAGCTTTAAAGGTATAGCCTGTCCCCCGCGTTTCCAGAGTTTCCCTGAAAATGAATGAATCAAAATATTGAATGATCTGTGCATCATCTGTTTCAGTATGATCGGTATATTGACTGTACCTCATCCTGTGAATCCCAAAAGTAGCACCGAAGTACAACCTGTTCCCGTAATTGGCCCCGAAGGTGAAGGCAGTTTCTCCCATGCTTCCTCTCTCCTGTATCCTCGTGCGTTGGGACTGCCCATATCCTGCTTCATTGATATCGTTCCAATATTCATTGTTCAGAGAATCGAAAGGCATCAGGTCGGCATCCGATGCTAGCTGCTCATAAAAATCACTCCATATGCCAGCATTGGCATTGTTGGTGAAGTTATCCAGGTATGAAGAACTTTCGTTACCACCGGATAACTGTATCCCTTCCATATAAGTATTCCTGTTAAAATTATTGAGCTGGTTGTACCCTATGCCGAAAGTATACCCCACCCAACCCTTATCTTTGCCTGTCTGGTTGGAGAAAACAAATCCCAGGTTGTTCAGGGTAAACTGGTACATGTTATCGGTTCGCTTATTTCCCAGATAGTCAGTCAAAGTATTGTCGTAGATCAGGCCTGGCGAAAAGGTTGCTTCATTGCTTCTGTACACACCAATACCGGCAGGGTTCAGGCTGGCCGAGGAAAAATCTCCACCAAGGGCACCAAAAGCCCCGCCCATGGCAGTTGACCTGGCAGTTCCGCCGAAAAAGTTCTGTGAGTACCTTAGCGCGTCTGTTTCGTTCTGGGCCCTCAGTGGGACCAGCATGAAACAACTTGTGATGATCAGAATATATATTGTTTTCATGATTAAAATCTTTATTGGTTCAGGGATATAATTCGTGCAGTTAACCTGCTATTCTGGTTAATAATCAGTTCATTTACGTGTTGTTTAAAACTGCCTGCTATCTCCGTCCACCTGATGACCTGCTACTGCCTCCTGAAGACCTGCTGCTGCCTCCTGATGACCTGCTGACACTGCCGGATGAGCGACTGCCTCCACTTGATGAAGAGCGGCTCACGCTCCCGGATGATCTGCTGGGAGAAGAAGAACGGTAACTGCTACCGGATGACCTCGAAGAAGATCCGGAAGAGCGGTAATTGCTGCTCGACCTGGAAGGTGAAGACCTATAGGTGGAACTGCTTCTGCGAGGCTGGGAATAAGTGGACCGACCGGATGTTCCAGATTTTAATGCGCTGCTACTCCGGGTAGGGGTGCTGCGATTATAGCTGGGTTTATAAGTAGTCCGTGGCTTGCTGTATGTTGGGGTATAACTCTGCCTCGTAGTGGTATTATATCTGCTGCTGGTAGTTCTATTGGCACTTGACCGGGTAGTGGCACTGCCACTCTTTGTCCTATTGGCTATAGGATTATTCGGATTCCTGCTGGTATACCGGGTGTTGGCAGAACGGGATTGCGCAGCATTGGTTCTGGTGGCTGAAGTGTTTTGCAGATTGCTCCTGGAACGATTTGCGGAACTTGCAGCCGTAATAGAGTTGCTCCGGCGTGTTGCAGATGAATTTGTTTTTGTCAGAGCGGCGCTTCGGTCGCTTTTGGCAGCAGCATTTCTGGTACCTGCCGTGGTTGCTCCAACAGCTGCAGCACCTGTTCCATAACGGCTTCTTCCACTGGTCATGCTGGCCTTGTTCGCCTTCGAGGGATCTACGCTCCTGGCTCCATATCTCGAATATCCTGACCTGGACTCACGGTAACCATACTGGCCACCACGTCCACCTTCAGAATAGGAGTAATAAGGCGTGGGATAATAGTATCCATATCCGCCGCCGCCATAATAACCATCGTAGTATCCACGATTATAACCAGACCAGTACGATCCATATCCGTAATGAGGGTAACCATAGCCACCGTATCCATAGCCACCGTATCCATAGCCATTGTATCCATAGCCACCGTATCCATAGCCAAAGCCAAGGCTTAATGAGATCCTTGGGCCCCATGAATTATATGGATCATAATATGCATCGGAATAATAGGGATCATAATAACCGGAACCACCATATCCTGA
>RCNC010001111.1_pt1 | contig 17911 bp, 12 predicted proteins | sample 2041301 | NCBI WGS metagenome assembly RCNC01 (sample SAMN09708231, study PRJNA481090) | Marine sediment metagenome, whole genome shotgun sequencing project. | biome: marine sediment; feature: ocean; material: sediment; isolation source: Sewage treatment plant 13A marine sediment (STP13A) ... | reverse complement strand
CTGGATATTCGGGGGCGGATCGTTGGAGACGTCGTCGTCACCGGCGGTACGGTCAGACTCCGTGAGGACGGCGAGGTCGTCGGGAATCTCAGAATCGCCGACGGTACCTTGAACCTGGATGGTGAGTCGGTTTCCGGGGAACTCCTTTTCATGGATGCCGGTGGCAGGGTCCGGGTCCTTTCTGATGAATCCGCTCCCAGCGATCAGGACCTGGAGGACCTCCGGACGGAAATCAGGTCCGAACAGCGCAGGGAATCTCGTGCCGCCGCTGACCGGGAGCGCCGGCATTCACCGAATGTCTTTGTCAGTGTGTTTGGAAACATCGGGTCGGCCATCGCGGGCATTCTCGAAGACTTCATCACCTTTCTGATTCTGGCAGTATTGGGAGTCCTTGCTTTCCACTTTCAGAGGGAACGCCTCGAAGTGGTGTCGACGATGGCCCGCCGGGCCCCCATGAGATCGGCAGTCGTAGGCTTTGCAGGCGGATTTTTCCTGGTCCCGATTTGGATCCTGGGGATGATTGCTTTGGCCATTACGGTCATAGGAATCCCGGTACTCCTGGCCTGGATCCCGCTCTTTCCCATCGCCGCCGCCGTGGCGATTCTCTTGGGATACCTGGGAGTTGCCAGAAACGTGGGAGAATGGGTCGCTGAGCAGGAGTATAAAGGCCTGGAGTGGATCAGGGGTTCGAACACCTTTTACACCCTGGTGGCCGGGGTGGGTGCTCTCATGGTTCCGAGCCTGGCCGAGAAGGCCAGTCGCATCCTCGGTTTCGGCTTCCTCACCGACGTCCTGGGCTTCGTAGCATCCATGGTCACCCTGGTGGCCGTAGCCGTCGGGTTGGGAGCTGTCCTTCTCACCAGGGGAGGGAAAATCAGGCCCATGGAATCCTACCACGATTCCGAGGAGGATTACTGGGCCGATATGGAGCCCACACCTACGGAGAATGCTCCCGACCCAGAGGCCGAGGTGAGTTCGGATGAAGGTGACGAGGGAAAGGACGAGGGAAAGAGTGATGGCTAGAACCTGGCCCCTTCTCGCCGCAGGTTCAGCTCTCCTTCTTGCCGGGTTCGGGCCCCTCGATGTGGAAGGTCAGAGTTGGCGATCGGTCACCATGTCGAGGCAGATCTCCGGGGAAACTGAATTGGACGTTCGAGTTCGATTCGGGGCCGGCCGTTTAAAAATCGAACCGGGGGACCCCGGATCCCTCTACCGTATGCATCTGAAATACGATGAGGAATCTTTTGAGCCGGTGGCCCGTTATGAATCCGGGAAGCTGGACCTCGGTGTGGACGGACACAAACACAACATCCGGTGGAAAAAAGAGGATACCCAGGAGATGGAACTCTTCCTGGCCAGGGATGTCCCCATGAAGCTGGATCTGGAATTCGGCGCGGTTCGGGCCGATGTGGATCTCGGTGGCCTTCAGATGACCTCCCTGAACCTCCATACCGGTGCATCCGAATCCAGAATCGACATTTCCGAACCGAATCCGATCCGAATGTCCCTGGTCGACATGGCGGTGGGAGCCGCGGACTTTCATGTACGGAATCTGGGGAATCTGAATTCCGAAATGATTACGGTGGACGCCGGCGTCGGGAGGGTCGTGCTGGACTTCCGGGGGCAGTGGCAAGGCGACGCTACAGTTTCAGTAGATATGGGCTTGGGAGCGCTGGAACTCAGGTTCCCCGAGGGCCTGGGGGTGAAGCTCATGAAGGACACCTTCCTCACGTCCCTGGATTCTGAGGGCCTGGTAAAGCGTGGGGACGCCTTCTATTCGGTTGACTGGGAGGAAGCGGATTACCGGGTCACGGTGACGGTAGATGCAGCATTTGGCAGTATCGATGTGGTTTGGGTTCGCTAGGATTGGATAGGGAAACCAAGAGGAGAAAATGATGGGCACGCTTTTAACATTCCTTGCAGTCGGTCTTGTAACCCTTATCGCAGCCGGCGTGGTGATTTCCATTCTCGGAGCGGTGTTGGGCCTGACCTTCGGACTTGCCCAGTTCCTCCTTTTTAAGGTGGCCCCAATCATGTTTATTGGCTGGTTGGGTTTGAAGCTCTTCGACAAGGTCAGAGGGAAACGGCGGATCTCCGTATCGGACCAGAGGTGGCTGGACGAAGGCTGACTCCCACCTCCGAGGATCCTTCAAGGCAAGACGAAGCGGTCGCCGGCCCTCGGGCCGGCGACCGCTTCGTCTTGAATGCTACCGGATCGACTCCTACCAGCCGACCCCTACCTCGGGATGCCGGCTCCGGTAGAGGTCAGGAACCCGCCAGAATGTCCCGCACCGCTTCAGCCACACTCCTCAGGGCCTTCGCCGCCGGAGAATCGGGGATCCCCACAACCGGCGGAACTCCGGCGTCGCCAGCCTCCCGGACCTTCGGATCCAGCGGCACGGCGCCAAGGAAGGTGAGTTCCATATCCTTCGCCAGTTCCTCGCCTCCACCCTTCCCGAAGATGTCCACCATCTCATCGCAGTGGGGGCATTGATACCCGCTCATGTTCTCCACAATTCCAAGAACCGGGGTATTCACCTTTTCGAACATACGAACTCCCCGGCGAACGTCCGCGGTGGAGATGCCCTGGGGGGTGGTCACCATCACCGCACCGTCCAGATCGATGGTCTGAACCAGGGAGATCTGGGCATCCCCAGTCCCCGGGGGCATGTCCACGATCATGAAGTCCAGGGCACCCCAGGCAACCTGTTCCATAAACTGTCGGAGAAGCCCCGAGATCAGTGGACCACGCATGATAGCCGGCTGGTCCGGTTCCAGCATAAACCCGATGCTCATGAGGTGGACCCCGTGAGCCTCCAGGGGCACAATCTGTTCCTGACCCTCTTCCCCCGTGGAACCCGGGCTTCTGGTTTCACCGAACATGATGGGGATATTCGGCCCGTATACGTCGGCATCCAGAAGTCCCACTCGGTATCCGTCCTGTGCCAGGGCGACGGCCAGGTTCGCAGCCACCATGGACTTTCCGACGCCACCCTTCCCCGAGCTCACGGCGATGATCTTCTTCACTTCGGGGAGCAGGTCAGGTTGGGGCGTGGGAGCCGGCACGGACCCGGGCTGCATTCCTCCTTGGGCCGGCGGCTGGGTCGGTGCGCTCTGGGGCAGCTGAACGTTGACCTTCACCGCGGTTACTCCTTCGACCTCCCCAGCCGCCGCCCTCAGGTCCTTTACGAGGGAGCCGGGATCCTCCGAAGCCATGAAGAAGGCGAAACGGACGGTCCCGTCCTCATCGAGTTGGAGATCTCTCACCTGACCCCGGGTGACCACATCTCCCTCTCCGGAAGGGGATTGGACGGTGGAAAGGGCAGCAAAGACGGACTGCTTCAAGCTTTCGATTGTCATTTCATTCTCGGTTGGAGTAAACGGCATACCGATCCTAGAAAGAACCGCTCCTTTCGTCTACTCCCCAGTGTGCTTTTTATTCCATCAGGGGTTCCCGAATCCCCCTGCGGGGGGCCGGCGACTCCACCTTACTCCTCCCCCCCTTGCGCCGTCTGCCCACCAGGCCATTTTGTCGTACGTTTGTCCTTGAGATGGAAGGAGCCGGCCGCCAGCCATGCGGCCCCGGGGAAGGCTGAATGGAGTGCTCCCACCAATATAGATTCCAAGAGATCACACACCTTGAGAGGGAATAGACAATGAGTGCTAGAGTTCAGGTTCCAAGGCCCGTAAACGAGCCGGTGATGGATTATGCTCCCGGTAGCCCCGAGAAAAAGGAGTTGAAGGAGAAGCTGGCGGAGATGGCGAGCCAGGTCATTGACATCCCCCTTGTTATCGGCGGTGAGGAGATCAGGACCGGGGATACCGCCCAGGTCGTCATGCCCCACGATCACGGACATGTGCTGGCCAACTACCACAAAGCGGGTCCCGAAGAGATCAAGAAGGCCATCAAGGCCTCCCAGGACGCCCACAAGGAATGGTCCGAATGGCCCTGGGAGGACCGCGTAGCCATCTTCCTGAAAGCTGGGGAACTCCTGGCCTCCACCTGGCGAGCCACGGTGAACGCTTCCACCATGCTCGGCCAAAGCAAGACGGTCTACCAAGCCGAAATCGACTCCGCCGCTGAGCTGATCGACTTCTTCCGGTTCAACGCAGCTTTCGCCCAGGATTTGTACGGAGACCAGCCTATCTCCTCCAAGGGGATCTGGAATTCGGTGGAGTACCGGTCTCTCGAAGGGTTCGTCTATGCGATTACGCCCTTCAACTTCACCTCCATCGCCGGGAACCTTCCCACGGCTCCGGCCCTCATGGGGAACACCGTGCTCTGGAAGCCGGCCCGGACCTCTCTTCTCTCCAGCTATTACCTCCAGAAGATGTTCGAGGAAGCCGGCCTGCCCCCTGGTGTCATCAACTTCATCACCGGAAATTCTGCAGAGATCACCCAGCAGGTGTTCACCAACCCCGCCTTCGCCGGCGTGCACTTCACCGGTTCCACTCCGGTCTTCAACAGCATGTGGACCGCCGTGGGCGAGAACATCAACAACTACAACGGCTACCCCAGACTGGTGGGAGAGACGGGCGGAAAAGACTTCATCGTCGCCCATCCCTCTGCCGATCCCCAGGCCGTGGCTACAGCGATTATCCGGGGCGCCTTCGAATATCAGGGCCAGAAGTGCAGCGCCGCATCCAGGGTCTACCTGCCTGAAACCATCTGGTCGGAGATCAAGGACAGCCTCATCAAAGAGGTCGACGACCTCGCCATGGGTGACGTCATGGATTTCCGGAACTTCATGGGCGCTGTCATCGACAAGTCGGCCTTCGACAAGATTTGCGGTTACATCGATAGGGCCCAGGAGTCAGACGACTCCGAGATCGTCGCCGGCGGAAGCTACGATGGATCCAAGGGATACTTCATCCGGCCCACCATCGTCCTGGCCAAGAAGCCCGGCGTAGAGTGCATGTGCGACGAGATCTTCGGACCCGTGGTCACCATCTATGTCTACCCCGATGCTGAGTGGTCCGAGACGCTGAAGCTGGTCGACCAAACCGGGGAATACGCCCTAACCGGGGCCGTCTTCAGCCGGGACAGATCTGCCGTCATGGAGGCGAACAAAGCTCTCCGGTTTGCTGCAGGCAACTATTACATCAACGACAAACCCACCGGCGCGGTCGTGGGCCAGCAGCCCTTCGGAGGAGGCCGGGCCAGCGGAACGAACGACAAAGCCGGATCGAAGATGAATCTCCTCAGGTGGGTCTCCGCCAGAACCATTAAAGAGACTTTCGTACCCCCGACGGATTATGGGTACCCCTTCATGGGAGAGGAATAGGACACGCCTCACCTTCGAGGAAAAAAAGAGGCCCGGGGTTTTTCCCGGGCCTCCTTTTGGTCAGGCCCACCTTCAGGTCCCTATTCGGGCCATCAGGTGAGATTCCGGAGAAGATCACTCAGAGCCTGATACTCTCCGGTCAGTGGATTCTGGAAGACAAGACGCCTCCTCGCCAAACCCACCATGGTCTCCTCTGCACCGTTCCCGGGAACCAGTCCGTGAATCTCCGAGGGCTTGATGCGGCCCTTCCCCTCCAGTGCTCGCCAGACTTCCAACTCCCTGAACGAGGTCGATCCGATCAATTCAAAGTCCCCGGTCCCGGTTTCAGAAACGGCGGCGAGGGTTTGTCGCTCAAGAACGACCTCGATGGGATCCCTATGGATCTCCAGGATTCCCCTGAAGACAAAAAACGCGTCCTTGGGCCGATCTTCTTCCAGAAAACGGAGTAGGAGTTTCGCCACCACCTCGTCGGCACAGGAGAAGTCGATAATGGTGACCTGGGATAGGTCGATTACGGAGAGGCTCATTGCGCCGGTTTCTTCGGCCAGGACGTTTTCAATGGCCAGGCGGACAGCCTGGCCCGTTGGCCGAGTCACCAGGGAAGAGTAGAGGGAAGCGACATTCCTCTGAACGAGGCGCCCCACATCGATGGAGACCGGATCGACGCCGAACTCAGGCATGATCTACCTCCTGAGCTGGGAGAACAATGTGGATCTGAGCTCCTGGAAAATGAGCGAGGTTCTCTTCAAGGGGGGGAGCGTCATCCCAGCTCGGGACATCGGCAATCCGGGCGGTTCCGCTCCGAATGGAAATAGCGCCATCCCAACGCCGAACTTGTTTTCGAATCTGTTGGATTCCCTGGCCACGCCCCGAGTCCGGGAACCGGGTCAAACCGTGGATGAAGGCCGCCTCGAGGGCGGTGGCATCTCCCCACCGATCTCCGAAGCGAGTGGCGTGGGTATCAGCCAAGGAGCCTTTGAATCCCTTCCCCACGTCCGCCACACTGATCACCAACACCTGCCGACCTAACCGTTTGGCCCAGGTGTAGGTTTGGGCAGACACCCAACCGGCAGCCTCCGAATGCTCGATGATGTTCTGGCAAACCTCCGAAAGGATCACGCTGAACTGGACCACCGCAGAGGCGGGGTAGTTCAGGGTTTTCGACAGGATGGCCCCCGCTTGTTTCTGAACCTTGTCCACCACGGCATGAATGTCGGTGTTGGTCGTGATGGGGGTGATCTCGAGGAGGACGTCGGAACTGCTCCACGACCGCCTGGAGGGCTTCACATCCAGGTCGAATATATTCTCGGCCGCCTCGAAAAATCGCATTCTGGCCAGGTAGGTGGTTACGTCGGCCCCTTCCACCAACTGGAGTTTCGGGGGAGTCCCATGGCGATCCCGGGCCACTGCTCCGGCGGCCAGGAGCCCCAGGATTCCACCGGGATCCACCCAACGGAGGTGCCGCCCATCGAACAAGACCTTCCCTTCTCCACCCTTGGCCAACTCGAGAGCGATCTGATCGAAGGAAGTCGCGTCCAAGGAGCCGGGAACCGGAATAATCTGCAAAAGCGCTCCAATCAACGAAGAAAAGGCAAAAAACGGGATATGTGGCCGGGGAACCCGCCATCCCCCCATCCAGGATATCTATCAGTTATCAGGCCGAGAGATGATGCCGCAACCCGGGCGCTCCCTGAAACCCTATTTTCCTGGACGCGCCTCGGTTCGCCTCGGCCACTGCCGTTTCCAGCCGGTCACCAGCAAGGAGTCGAGAAAGGAAAGTAGCGCCCCATACGTCCCCGCATCCAGAGGGGTCTCCCGAAAAAGGTTCATTCCCCAGTGGGACCCTTCCTTTCAGGATTCCACCACCCCCGAAATCGGCCCTTCGGTCATCCCGCCATCGCTCCGGGTCCGGGTTGAAACCCTCCGTGCTGGTGTATTCTGCACCGTCCGCACCAAGGGTGACCGCAAGGAGCTTCAGGTCCGACCCCATCAGGCTCTCCACCTCAGCCCGGGCGGCTTCGGGAGATCGGGCAAGGGTCCCGAACTCCTCCTCGTTCATCTGGACCATGTCGAACGCTCCCACCCATTCCCTCCATCGGGGGATCGTCCGGATGGAGCGGCGCCCGTCCTCATCCTTGTCCAGGAAAAGGGAGTGAAGATCGGCATAAAGGGGGAAAGGCCATACGGTCTTGAGGGACCTGGCCGTTTCCAGGTCCATCTCGAAGCCGGTGATGAAATTCAGGTATAGGGCATCCAATTCGGAAAAGAGCGGGGACAGCTCTTCCTGCGTCCACGGACGCTCCGCCCCAAGGATGCGCTCCTGCCTGCGCCACCCGTCGAAGTATCTCCGCTCCACCGTAACCGCATCGAAGGGGGACTCCAAAACACCTGAGAGTTTGCCTACCCTTTCCATACCACCCAGGTACTCCCGGGCGCTTTCCACTCTATCCCGTCCGACCCTCACGATCGGGATAACTTCCCAATTTCCAGGGAGGGAGGCGCCGAAAGCCTCCAGGGCGTAGGAGAGGCCTCCCCAACTCTCCGTTGGGGAGGCCTCTCCCTGACTGAAGACCCTGTCCCATACCATGGTCCCCATAACACCCAAGCGTCGGGCCGGTAGGGGAGAATCGACCGTCCTCCCTTCCCGTTCCCGACGCTTGGTATCCAGGTCTGGGTCCGTCATGTCAGCAGAATCAGATGGTCCCGAAAGTCGCCTTTTTGAAGATGCCGGCAGCCCCTATCACCCCCGCCGTTTCGGGCAAGGCTGCCGGAACGATTCGACACGCCTCCACCGCCGAACGGAAAGCCCTTCGGCGGACTTCCTTCCTGAGGGGGACGAAGAGGTGGTCCCCGGCCCGGGTAACCCCTCCTGCGATGACCACGGCGTCGGGGTTCAGGCCATTGATCAGATTGGCCACACCGACCCCAAGGAACTTGGCGGTCTCCTTCATCACCTCGTGAGCGTAGGCGTCTCCCCGAACAACCCCCTCGTAGACCGTGGCCGCAGTGACCTTCTCCATATCTCCGTCCACAAGATCCACGATTCCCGATTCGACACCCGCCTCGATCCCCTCCACGGCCCTGGCGGCGATGTTCGGGCCCGAAGCATATGCCTCGAGGCAGCCGTAGTTCCCGCATTTACATTTTCGGCCCGTAGAGTCGATGGTCATGTGGCCGAACTCTGCGGCAGCATCGGAAGCGCCATGGTGAAGCCTGCCGTTTATGACCAACCCCCCCCCAATTCCCGTACCCAGAGTGAGGCCCACCAAGGTTTTCGAACCTTTGCCCGCACCCATCCACCATTCTCCGTAGGTGGCGCAATTGGCGTCATTGTCCACTTCCGCCGGGAGCTCCAAGGCATGGGAAACCAGCTCCCGCAAGGGAAAATCGGTCCATCCCAGGTTTGGAGCCTCCAGAAGGACTCCGGTCTTTCGATTGAGTGGGCCGGGGGCCCCGATCCCGATCCCCGCCACCTGGTCCCGGCTCCCGGAATGGAGAGAGAAGACCTCCTCCATGGCATCGTTGGCCGCCACCGCGACCCGCCGGACCACCTCTTCCCCACCCTCTTCGGCTTTGGTCAGGAGTTTCCGGACCCCAAGGGGCTCTCCGCCCTCGAGGGGAACCAGCCCAACGACCACGTTGGTCCCACCGATATCCAATCCAAGGATCCAACGAAACTCTCCAGCCATATCAGCTTTTTCTCCCCTCATCGTCGTGGCTCGGTGGGGGTGACTTCTGCCTCAGGCCCCCACTCGGGGATCTTCCCCTCCTCTTTCCCTGGCCCGAATTCCAGGAAGCCTCCGGCCTCGATCCTCCCCATGAGTTCCGCCAGGCCGTCCCGGGCCATGGTTTCCTTTTCCGTCTCGATGCGACGGCGGATGCCTTTGTTCTTCATGACCGACTCCTTTGTCTTGTACGGTCGATCATGGTCCAGATGCAGGAGAACGGCCCTGAACCGAACGAGTTTCCCCTTGAGTCCCATATTCTCCAAGCGAGACCCCAGAGCCCGGTCGGCTCCCCCATACTGCATCTCTGTTTCCATCCCATTCACCGCGAAGACCCACTCCCTCCAGGTCGAGGCGTTGTTCAAATTCCAGGTGGGGTTGGTAGTCGTCAGGTGGTCCAGCAGCCCTGCCTGCCATCCAGGAGGGACCAGGCGTAGGCGATGCCGGCCCAGATCCTGGCCCTGGCTTTTGAGCCAAGAGGGATCTGCTATTCGGCCGGAAACGACTTCATCCGAGGAGATTCCCTGGCTCACAGCCATGGAAAGGTAAACCGACCCCCCTGAAAGGAATTTGCCCGGCTCGGCCATCTCGGCATGGGTTCTGACAAAGTCCTTCCGAGGAATGCAATCGCCATCGGAGAAGATCAAGTAGTCGCCTTGGGAGGCCAGGATCGCGGCGTTTAGAATGATTGAGCGTTGGTATCCGTTATCGGGGTGCCAGATATGGCGAATCGGAAAGGCGCTCTGCCTGGCGAACCCCAGGATAAGCTCTCTCGTCTCTTTGGCGGATCCATCGTCGGCGATGATCAACTCGAAACTTCGGTAGTCCTGCTTTTGATATCCCCACAGGACTTTTTCGAGCCATTCAACCTTGTTGTATGTAGAAACGATGACGGACACATCCATGGTCAGTCTCCGAGAGAAAGAACCGCCAGGAAGGCTTCCTGGGGAATCTCAACGGAGCCGACCTGCTTCATTCGCCTTTTTCCCGCCCGTTGTTTTTCCAGCAATTTCCGTTTTCGGGTGATGTCCCCCCCGTAACACTTGGCCGTCACATTCTTCCGAAGGGCTTTGACATTTGTCCGGGCGATGACCTGGGGTCCGATGGCGGCCTGAAGGGCCACCTCATACTGCTGCCTGGGTATGAGCTCTTTGAGCTTGACCACCATGGATCGGCCGTATTCAAAGGCTTTGTCCTGATGGATGATCACACTGAAAGCATCCACCGGATCCCCATTCACGAGGATATCCAGTTTGACCAGGTCAGCGGCCTGGAACTCGAGAAACTCAAAGTCCAGCCCGGCGTATCCCTTGGTTCCGGATTTGAGCCGGTCGTAGAAATCCAGGACGATTTCAGCAAGGGGCAACTGGTAGTCCAGTTCCACCCTTTTGGGGTCCAGGTAGTGCATTCCGCCAAAGATCCCTCTTCGTTCATGGCAGAGTTTCTGGACGTTCCCGATGTATTCGGAGGGGCAGACGATCTTGGCTCTAACCACCGGCTCTGAAATATCAGAGATCCTTCCGGCCGCCGGCAAACTAGACGGATTCTCCACCCTCTCCTCGGTCCCATCGGTCAATCTCACGCGGTACTCGACGTTCGGGACCGTGGTGATGAGGTTGACCCCAAACTCCCGCTCCAACCGCTCCTGGATGATCTCCATGTGGAGAAGACCCAGGAATCCACACCGGAATCCGAACCCGAGGGCCATGGACGTCTCCGGTACGAAGTGGAGGCTGGCGTCATTGAGGATGAGGCGATCAAGAGCGTCCCTGAGGTCCTCATAGTCGTCGGCATCTGTCGGATAAAGGCCGGCGAAGACCATGGAATGGACGTCCTGATACCCTGGAAGGAGTTCCGTGGCAGGGTTCTCGAAGTCGAGGATGGTATCCCCCACTCTGGTATGAGAAACCTCTTTGATCCCCGCCACCAGATACCCAACCTGACCGGGCCCCAGCTCGGGCTGGGCCAACCTGCCGAGGCGAAGAAAACCAACCTCGTCCACCTCGTAGTGGGCGCCGACGTTCCCGAAGGAGACCTCCATGCCGGCCTTCAGAACACCATCCACGACCCGGATGCTGGGGACGGCTCCCAGGTACGGGTCGTAGAGGGAGTCGAAGATCAGGGCTCTAAGGGGCGCATTCCGATCTCCCTTCGGGGAGGGAATCCGACCTACGACTGCCTCCAGGATGGGTGTGATTCCCTTTCCCTCCTTCGCACTCGCCAGGAGGATCGTATCCGGATCCACGCCTAACAGATCAGCAAGCTCATCTCGCCGTTTTTCCGGCTCAGCCCCGGGAAGGTCGATTTTGTTCAGGACGGGGATGATCTCCAGATCGGCGTCGAGGGCGAGAAAGAGGTTGGAAAGAGTCTGGGCCTGAATCCCTTGGCTCGCGTCCACCACCAGGATGGCGCCCTCACAAGCGACGAGAGACCGGGACACTTCGTAGCTGAAGTCCACATGCCCCGGGGTATCGATGAGATTCAGCTCATACCGCCTCCCATCCTCCGCCTCGTAGTCCATCCGAACAGCATGGAGCTTGATGGTGATGCCCCGTTCCCGTTCCAGATCATTGGTGTCGAGAACCTGGTCCCTCATCTCCCTCTGATGGAGAGTCCCTGTTCGCTCCAGAAGACGGTCGGCCAAGGTGGATTTACCATGGTCGATATGGGCGATGATGGAAAAGTTCCTGATTTTCTCGTTTTGCACGTGGACCCAGACATCTTCAATTGATTTGGCGGATAAAGAGCCATTCATTATAACGGAGACGCCAGTTGACGATCAATTGAAGGAATGGCGGGCCGAATCCCCGATCCCGGAGACGAGAAAACGCCCGGGAGCAAGAACCCCGGGCGTTCAAATCCACTAATCCACCGGACGGGCGGGTCAGTTCAAGCCGCCGCCGCCACCCCGTGGCTTCAACACCTTGGGGGGTGGCTTGGTGGTCCGCGGAGGAGGCCGAGTGGTACCGCCCCCGCTCCGGACGGTGGGCTTACTCCCAGAAGCCGAGCCTCCACTCCGAACTGTCGGTACACTCCGAGTGCCCGAACCTCTGCTCCGAACCGTCGGTACACTCCGGGACGTGGAGCCTCCACTCCGAACCGTGGGTGAACTCCGGGTGGCCGAACCCCCTGTAGTCCCTCCCCCGCCCCGTGGTTTTATGACCCTTGTTGAGGGCCTGGACACTGGCGTACGAGTGGTTCCCGTGGGTCTGCGCTGAAGCACCGGCTTCTGACTCGTAACACCGCCCCGGGTAGCCGAAGGGTTGTTCCGGGTCGGGGTTTGAGTGGTGGACCGGGTTCCACCCGAGAGGGTCCGAACCCCCGAGTTGGGCCGAGGAGTGCCGGAAACCCCGTTCCCGCCAACTCCCGATCTCCGGTTCACACTCCCTTCGGTTCCAGGAATCTGCCTACCGGAAACCCCTGAAGAACCACTCTGCACCTTTCCTGAGGAGGACGGAGAGGGGGTCACGGACCTGGGGACCGCCCGCCGGGCTCCGCCACTTTCCACGCCCGGTTGGGCTGCGGGGGGAGTGTTCCTCACCACCACCTGGGGAGAGCCGGTTTCTCCTGTCGCCCTTTCCTTGAACTCGAAGTGGGGTACCCCTCGCCTGGGTTGGGCGTAGACCACCCGGGTGCCCCGGTATCGGGTAGCCGGATAGTAGTAGGGGTCGTCGTAGACCACTACACGGAATGAAGTACAGGAGAAGGCATAGGGATTCCAGCTGTAGTAGGGCTGGAAGCCGTGGCAGTCGTAGCAAAGGAACCGGGGATAGTCGTGATGACGCTCCACATGATAGGTACTGAAGTCCAACCCATACCCCACGTATTCCCAATCCGGGATGAGGGCCCCGATATAGTCGTCCATTGCCAGGTAGGGATCACCGTAGACCTGCCTACCTACCTGACTCAGATCCCAACCACCTGCGAAATGGGAGTACCCGAAATCCCCGAAATTAAAAGGCTCGGGTGAAGCAACAATAAAGAAATACCCTATCCCGGGATCATCCTGGACATACCAATAGGATGACTCGGGAAAAAGGACCCTATAGTCTCGCCCTCCCCTGGCGTAGTGGCTTTCCTGAGGAGAGGAGGGAAAGATCATACGGACCGCGCCGTTGGTGTCGATGTGGAAGATGGAGACGAAGGCACTTTCGGTGACCCGGTAATAAACGCGGGCCCTTTCCCCCCGCTTCATCACGGGCTCTGTCCCCCGGTCCAGCCAAACCCGAGCCTCCACGGCATAAGTGCCGTAGTCTTGGGCCGCAGCGGGTTCGGCTCGAAGGCCCGAAAAGGCCGTCAATCCAACCGCCAGCGCCATTGTTGTTAGCCGAACACCCATGGGGTTCTCCTTTGGCGTACATCTTTCCCACCCCTTTTCGTGCAGGTACCATGCCACGATCAGGCCCGGGATTTCCCCGGAAGTATTGGCTTTTTTGGGTCCTGGGAACGGGGGGGCGTCCCCAGGAGGTGACAATCCTGGGTCCCTTGGGGGACAGCAGGAGCGCCGGGTCTACTGGGAGCGGCTTTGGTTGGAGCATTCCACAGCTATCTTCCTAGGTCTCCAAATGCAGTGCAAGCTCAACCCCGGAAAGGAGGGACGGAAGTTCAGGTGAGTCAGTCAACCGATCCGATCATTCAAGCCTTCCTCTCCTCCGGGACGGTCCGAACCCTGCTCCGGAATCTCCCACTTCCTGAGGAAACCCGGACTCTCGGTGGGTGCATCGGATCCAGTGGAGCTGCCACTCTGGCCGCCATCCACCAATCACTGGACAACCGGGTGATGGTGGCTCTGGCTCCCTCCCCCAACGAGGCCGCCGCCGTAAAGGCGGACCTGGACGCCCTTCTCGGGACCGAATCCTCCTTCCTCTACCCCCAGAGAGAGTCCCTCCCCTACGAGACCTCTGAGCCACATGTGGAAGTCGGGGGCCTCAGGGTGGAGGCTCTTGAAGCACTCTTCAGCGGCCGGTCTCGCCTCCTGGTGACGACCCCCCGGGCCCTTCAGGAACAGGGTCCGGTCCCCACCTCTCTGGCGGAGCTTCGGCTGGAACTGGCGGTGGGAAATGAGGTGGGTTTCACCCTCCTGGTCCAGGGACTTGTCGACCGTGGATTCGAGCAGGTTCCCCTGGTGGAGGAGGTGGGCCAGTTCGCCGTTCGGGGCGGGATTCTGGATGTCTTTTCCTTTGGATCCCCCGAACCCCTGAGGGTCGAGTTCTGGGGTGATGAGATCACCTCCCTCAGGACCTTCGATATCCTGGACCAGCGGTCGGTCCGGAAATTGGAGAGGGCCCACATTCTACCAGTGGATTTCAGAGCCGCCGATGGGGAAGCCTCCGTCAACCGGTCCCTTCTGAAACTCCTCCCCCGTGACGCGTTGGTTTTTCACTGGGATTCTGAGGATTGGGCCAAGGAACTGCAAAGAACGTGGGCCCACGCCCAGGACATCCGGGCCGAGCTCGTTCAGATGGGACAGGCTCCAGATCCCGTAGAGGCTCTGTTCCTGCCCCCGGAAGAGGCTATTCAATTCCTCCTTGGTTTTCCGCGGATCTGCCTCCAACCCGGGACGGTTACCGGTCTGAATCTGGAGACGGAACCGCCTCCCGCCATCGACCGGGATATGGGTCGTCTCAAAGCCGCGCTGGTTGAGGGCATTGCGAGGGGTTTCGACACGCTCATCCTTTGCGACAACGACGGACAGCTCCAGCGCCTTGAGGAGATTCTGGGGGAACGAAAGGTCCCGCCGGGGACCCGCCTGGGAATCGGAGCCCTGGCAGGAGGTTTCACCCTCTTCGCCACCGGGTCCACCCTTCGCATCCTTACCGATCACGAGATTTTTCGCCGATCCAGGAGGATCCGCCGAAGCCGCCAGTTCCGGGGAGCCGCTGCCCTGGAGAGCCTGGCCCAACTTTCACCGGGGGACCCGGTGGTCCACATGGATCACGGCGTGGGGATCTTCCGGGGCCTCGAGCACCTGGCGGTGGGGGGGGAAGAGATCGAGGCCTTGGCCATCGAGTACGCCGGGGGTGAAGTCCTTCGCGTACCCGTCTACAAGGTGGATCTCATCGAGCGCTGGATCGGAGAGACGGAGGAGGCATCTCCACCTCAGATCCATCGGATCGGTGGCAGGAAATGGAAGGCCCTCAAGGGGAAGACAGAGCGAGCCATCGAGATGATGGCTGGGGAACTCCTTGAGCTTTATGCCAGAAGGGAAACCGCCAAAGGCTTCGCGTTCTCGCCGGACAGCCGGTGGCAGAAGGAGATGGAGTCGTCTTTCCTTTTCGAAGACACCCCGGACCAGCGGAAGGTGGCCTTGGAGGTCAAGGGGGACATGGAGCGCCAAAGGCCCATGGACCGGCTTGTCTGCGGGGATGTGGGTTACGGAAAGACCGAGGTGGCGGTTCGGGCGGCGTTCAAGGCGGTTCAGGATGGGAAACAGGTGGCCGTGTTGGCTCCCACCACCATTCTGGTGGAACAGCACCGCAGAACCTTCGAGGAGCGCCTCGCCGACTACCCGGTGAACGTCGGGGCTCTGAGCCGGTTCAGGACCCAGAAAGAACAAACGAACCTCCTCCTCTCCCTGGCCCAGGGGGAGACGGATATCATCATCGGCACCCACCGCCTCCTCTCTCCTGACGTCCTATTCAAAAACCTTGGGCTCCTCATCGTCGACGAGGAGCAGCGGTTCGGTGTCCGGCACAAGGAGCGCCTCAAAAAGCTCAAAAGTTCCGTAGACGTCCTCACCCTGACGGCTACCCCCATCCCCCGGACCCTCCACCTGTCTCTCTCGGGGGTGAGGGACCTTTCGCTGATGCAGACTCCCCCCCGGGACCGGATGCCCATTATCACCCACGTTCTTCCTTGGTCCGACCAGATCCTCCGGGAAGCGGTCCACAGGGAGTTGGACCGGGGCGGTCAGGTCTTCCTGGTTCACAACCGGGTGGAGACCATCCATACGGTAGCAGCCAGAGTAAAGCGATTGGAGCCTGAGGCGTCGGTGGGGGTCGCTCACGGTCAAATGCCTCCGCGCCAGCTGGACGAAGTGATGAGGGACTTCGTGGACGGAACCTTGGACATCCTCGTGTGCACTTCCATCATCGAGAACGGGCTGGACGTCCCGAACTCCAACACCCTCATCGTAGATGGAGCTGATCGATTCGGGCTATCCCAGTTGTATCAGATCAGAGGCCGGGTCGGCCGGTCGGATCGGAGGGCCTATTGCTATCTGGTGGTCCCAGAGTCCATCTCCGACGAGGCCGACAAGCGCCTGCGGGTCCTCGAGCACTATACCGATCTGGGGAGCGGCTATGCGGTGGCTCTCCGGGACCTGGAACTTCGTGGTTCCGGGAACCTCCTGGGGGCGGAACAGTCCGGCTTCGCCCACGCTGTCGGCTTGGACACCTACCTCCGCCTCCTCAAGAAGACCGTTGAAAGGCTACAAAAGGGGCCTTCTGAGGTGGTTCACCCGGAACCGGATATTTCCCTCTCCGCTTCCGCTTTTCTCCCGGATACCTACATTTCGGACTCCGGACAGAAGCTCCATCTTTACCGGCGACTCTCCAAGATGCAGAGTCCGACGGAGGTGGAGGAGTTACGGAGGGAACTGGTGGACCGGTTCGGCCCCGTCCCCCCTGAAGCCCAGGCCCTTTTGCACGGAGCGACTCTTCGTCTCCTGGCCCAAGGTCTGGGTGTGGAGAGGGTCCTATTGAAGGGGCGGGAGGGTCGTGTCAGTTTCCTCCCTGGCGTGGTACCGGCGTTGACCCATCTGGACAAGCCGTTCCAGGATCGCCAGGTGGAGGTCGAGGTGAAGAGGCTAGACCCTCTATCCCTCGTTTTGAGGCAGGCCGGGGCATACCCCCTGGCTTCGGTATTGGAGGAAGCATTTGCCGTCTTGAGTCGAACTCCACAATGAGGGAGTGAAACTCGAGCCGAAAGGAAAAGAGCCGGAAGCGGGAGAGCCGAACGACGATTGGCCAACGTTCCACTCCTGCACCGGATCCAATTTCTGTGAGGGGCCTTTCAGGGCCGGTGTCCTTAAGGAGACGATCGTTGATGAAAGCGTTGAGGTTGTTGTTCCCGATTCTGGTCGTAGGCCTGGCAGCCTGCGACAGTTCCAGTCGCCCCTCGAGTGAGGACGTACTGGCTATCGCCGCAGGATATGAGTTCAGTTCCGAAGCGGCTGCCGAAATCCTCGCTCCGCAAGCCCAACTGCCCGGTGACCCCGAGGTGGTCCAGGCTCTGGCGGACTTATGGGTCCAGTACTACCTCCTGGCTCGAGCTGCGGCAGAAGACAGCACCCTCTCCAACATCGATGTAGCCCCCCTGGTTGACCGGCAGGTTGAGGGTGAAATGGTAGCCCAACTCAGGGAGCAGGTGATCATGGTGGATACCATGATTCCGGAAGACGCTCTCCTCGCCCGCTACGAAGCGGAGCTCCCCGGGGGCAAGGTGAGGGCCCGCCACATTCTCCTTCAGTTCCCTGAGGGGGCTTCGGATGCCCAGGTGGACAGCGTAAGGGCTCAGGCGGCAGATCTCCGGGCGAGGATCGTGGGAGGAGAGGATTTCTCCACCCTCGCCCGGCAGTACAGCCAGGATACCGGAACCGCTCCCACCGGGGGTGACCTTGGTTCCTTTGGGAAGGGCGAGATGGTCCCCCCCTTTGAAGCCGCTGCTTTCGAACTCGATATAGGGGAAGTAAGCGAGGTCGTGGAAACGGCCTTCGGCCTCCATATCATTGTTATGGACGAACGGATTATCCCGCCTTTTGAAGAGCGCCGGGAGCAATTCCGGATGCAACTCCAAAGCCAACTCGTCATGGAGGCCGAGTCCACCTATGTAGCGAACCTGGTGGAAGAAGCCGACATCGAAGTCCAGGCTGAAACCCTGGAAGAACATCACGCCGACGTA
>RCNC010001862.1_pt1 | contig 17927 bp, 12 predicted proteins | sample 2041301 | NCBI WGS metagenome assembly RCNC01 (sample SAMN09708231, study PRJNA481090) | Marine sediment metagenome, whole genome shotgun sequencing project. | biome: marine sediment; feature: ocean; material: sediment; isolation source: Sewage treatment plant 13A marine sediment (STP13A) ... | reverse complement strand
TACCGTTCGACTTGCATGTGTTAAGCATGCCGCCAGCGTTCAATCTGAGCCAGGATCAAACTCTTCAGTTTAAAGTTTTCGATTTCCAACCAAGGCCGAAACCTTGTTCTTCCATCTAATGGTTTTAGCTTAAAGCTGAACCCTGCTCCAAATCAATTTTATATGCATAAAACTTATCTAGTGCATGGTCGCTCTTCTATCATGGCTTGTACCCATGACGCGAGCGCCCACACAAGTTACCTGTTCATTGTTAAAGATCGATAGATCAACTGATCGCATTTCGCTCATCAGTCCAGCACAATATCGCTGCAGCGTTCCCTTTCGGTCATCGCCGCACCGGAAGACTCTATTTCAAGAATCTCCACCCCAGTGCTGGAGCGGGCCGCCCATTATATATGACGTCTTAAAGAACCGTCAACATATTTTCGTCATTTCTTTTCGTTTCCGAATCGATCTGTCGTCGAGCGAAGGCGCATTATAGGGCGATGAATCTTGGTGTCAACAGTTGTTTTTAAAATTATTGAAATTAGTTTTTAAAGGCACTGAGCCTGGCTTCCAACAGCCCTGTCTCCAACTGCCCGCAACCCCCTGGAGACACGCGATTTTTAAGGCTCTGGGCAACATCTTCATCGCTTATTTCATCTACCCCCGTGTTGGCTATTTTATACGCATCCCGAAATGGAATGCCTTTACTTGCCATATCCTGGGCACGATCAGTTGCCAGCATTTCAGGCGTAATCGACTCACGCATCTTTTCTGATTGCCATTCAAATGACGATAGCAGGCCAGGTAACAGATCAAGTGCCTGCAGACCTTTTCTGAATGCACGCAATAAGGGCGGCTTGGTAGCCTGTAAGTCACGCTGATAACCAGAAGGTAATGAAAGCACTGAGGCAAGTTCAGTTTGAGCGCCCTGTACAACACCGTGAACTGCCCGCAGAAGCTCAATTGTATCGGGGTTATTCTTGTTTGGCATGATGCTCGAACCCGTACAGTATTGTGCCGGTAGTTTTACGAAACCAAACTCATGGGTCGTAAATAGACTCAGATCCCAGGCAAGCCTGCGGAGATCAAGCGTGCAGGCTGACAATACGGAAAGGGCCTGTAGCTCGATCTTGCCGCGGCTGTTTTGTGCATATTGTGGATTGACCACCATACGCGCAAAACCTAACTCATCTGAAACTTCCTGCCTGGGTAGGTTTAAATTAACACCAAAACCGGATGCGGTTCCAAGCGGGGACGCATCAAGCCAGCTGTAAGTCAGCGCAGCAAGCTCAGCATTGTCAATAAATGCCTCGGCATGACCCGCCAGCCAAAGTCCTACAGAAGACGGCATCGCTGACTGCAGATGTGTGTAACCGGCCATTGGCAGATCACCCTCTGTTTCGATTCTGTTTAACAGAACAGTAGCAATTTGCGTACAAACGCCTTGCAGATATTGAAGCCTGTCCTTCATGTAAAGACGCAAAGCAACAGCGACCTGGTCATTGCGACTACGACCGGTATGAATCTTTCCGCCCACATCACCGTGCATCTCTGTCAGCCATGACTCAATGGCCGAGTGCCCGTCCTCAAAATGGCTATCCAGTTCCCTGCTACCATTCAGAATATCTTTTTCGATCGTTTGCAAACCATCCAGCAATTTGCCGGACTCCTCAACACTGAGAATATCAATTTGCTGAAGGCCTTTAACATGTGCCGCACTGGCCTGGATATCGAATAACAGTAGTTCTTTATCCAGCTCAACATCTTCACCGGCAAGAAACGCCATAATCGCCGGGTCTGCACTTTCACCTTTACCGTCTTTTTTCCAGATTAGATCTTTCATGGATCGATTCCTGAGTATTCTTCCAAGTCGAGGGCCAAATTCAAATTCTGCATGGCCTGGGATGCAGCACCCTTGAGAAGATTATCCAGCACAACCACCAGGCTCCCCTGAGTGGGATCTCTTGTGTCGATGGTAAAACCACCAATATGAACATCAGGGGTGTTCTGGACGGCGCTGACCTGTGGAATCTCCGCGGATACCTTAATCCTGGCTTCACCGGTGTATGCTTGCCGAAAAACCTGCTCAAGCTCTTCAACGGAAACCGTGTTATCCAGTTCGAATGCGATGGTTAAGGAGATACCACGGAAAAACGCAGCGACATGCGGCATGAACCTGACAGCGGTTTGTAACTGGTGAGTCACTTCTTTTTCATGCATATGCCCACTTAAAGCATATGGAATCAGGTTATCCCGTAAAACATCGGGGTCATTACGTGGCGATGGTGTCTTGCCTGCACCACTAAACCCGGAAACACCAAAAATCACGGGTGCTGACACCAGCTGGTCTTTCAATGGCAACAGGCCCAATTGTGAGCCCGTGGCATAACAACCCGGGTTTGCGATCAGCTTTGTGTGACGAATCTGATCGCGGAAGCGTTCAGGTAATCCGTAGGTCCATTGCGGGTCAAAGCGGTAATCTGCGCTCAGATCCAGGATGACACTATCGGGAAACTCAGCACGGATCGCTTCAACCCATCGATCGGCCAATCCATTCGGTAAGGCCAAAATCCACGCGTCAGCCGGGTATCCAGATATGCCTGCCGGCTCCAATTGTGTAAATACCCTGCCATCATCCGGCCAGCCATCACAGGTAGAACTCAAACTCTGTCCGGCATGACTACGTGAACTGGCCATGCCCAGGTCCATGTGAGGGTGTCCGGCAATCAGATGCAACAACTCTGAACCTGTATAGCCCCGACCACCTACCAGGTTGATGATTCTCGGAGCGCTCATTCCTCAACCCATCCCGAATCACGCAATAATGAGTCTTCCACACAAGACTGTCGTTGCGATGCACCTTCAACCCCGATTGTAAACACCACCCATTGCCCGGAGCGGTTACTGCTATCCGCCTGCAGGAAGTACCAGGGTGTAACCGGATTGGTATTTCGCGATCGCCAGTACAGGGCCGGGTAACGGGCCCTGACCACCTGCCATATCGCAGCGCCGAGACCTTCACCCTGTGCCGCTGAGGTCACAACAAACTTATCCAGATAGGGAACACCATCCACACCCGTGGTCATGACTGCCGCAGCGCGACCTGTCTCCGACAGCAGCACAAGCGGGTCATCCAGGTTTTCAAACCAATTGTCACGCAAGGTTCGCTCAAATGAATGTTCGACCAATTTTTTGACGATATCCAGCGTCCCGGCATCGGGGTTTTTGAACACCTTAATCGACTCGCCTTTCCTGACCAACGTGCCGGCGCCCCGATAAGTAAACAACTCGCGGGTTAAATTTGCCGCAGAGGTGATAGATACCGAGGTATCGTCCGGCAAGCGCTGCAGCATCTCGTGGATCTGTTGCAATTTCAGCCGCATACCCGAATGCACCCAGGGTTGCTGCATCAAGGCCTCATAATCGTTGGTCAAACTCACAGCCGAAATAATCCGGTCCTGACGATCAAGCAAACCGCCCGTGGGCGACAGAAAGATGACCTTATGCGGTCGCAATTTCCACACCAGTTCACGGGTTGCAATATCAGCATTGATATTGAGCACCTGGCCGGAAGGAGATTCACCCAGGCAGGTCAATACCGGTACCGCGCCACTTCTTACTGCGCTTTCCACCGAATGCAACTCGACCTTATCGACCTCCCCCACCAGGCCCAGGTTTTCCTGGTCAAGAAAACGGCTTAGAAATACACCATGCTGAATCCCCCTCGCCCGGATACCCCGTTCTTCAAGTGCTTCAACCAGGCGCAAATTCTCCTTGTAAATCAACGGACGCGCCACCGACATAACCTCGTTAGTCGTTACCCGTAAACCATCACGACGCACGGTCTCAATACCGGCATCCGCCAGCGCCTGGTCCAACTGCGGACCAGCACCGTGCAGCACCACCGGTATCAACCCCAGCCTGTGTAAAAAGGCCAGCGCCGAAGTTAACTCATCCAGGTGATCGCGTAATATGCCACCGCCCACTTTCACGACTGCAAAACGCGCCTGATTGGTACCGGAAAACTCTTTCAGGTACTGCTGCGCTTCTCTGCTTGAACCAAGCTGTGCGAGTAATTCGTGGACTATTTGACGTACATCAGGCATTGCTATCTTCCAATTTTTTTATTAGGAGCCTGTCGGGTTTGACCGATCGTAGCGAGGGAAAGCCGATTTGAGTCAGATTTTTCGATCTTTTGAGGCGAATAGCACCGCTATTTAACGAAAAAGAGCGGGGAATCTGGCCAAACTCGGCTTTTTCGCAGTAGATCATGTTAACCCCGACAGGCTCCTAAGTTGGTGTAAATTCCAAGGGCCAGCTCTAATTGTTCCAGGCTCACCCATTCATCCAGGACATGTGCCTGGGCAATATTGCCCGGCCCCAGCACGATGGCCGGTATCCCGGCTTGTGCAAATAATGACGCTTCGGTCCAAAAACTGACTGCCGGACCGGACTTCAGGGCATGCCGTTCAACAAAAGCCAGCGCCTGAGAAATATCCCTGCCCCCGGTGGGCAATGGTGGCCCGGAAAATGGTACGTGCCAGGATGATGAATCACTGGTATCGAGTGCCGTCATCGAATTCAGAAAGTCTTCATTGCTATCGCCCGGTGATAAACGTGCGCTCCAGTGCAGATTTGCCTGGTCAGCAATAACATTCGATTTGATACCGCCATGCACCTCACCCACATTGAAACAGGGTCTGCGTCCATCAATCTCCATTTGTCCAGCCTGACCCACAGCCGCTGCCACCCAGGCAGAAAGTTTATGCAGGGCATTATCCTGTAAAGCGCGTGCTTCTGACGAGTGACCGGACACCCCTGAGAATTGACCTTTGACCGAAAGGTAACCACGGTGACTCAATACGGCCAGACAATCTGTTGGCTCGGCCACGACCACCTGTTTAAAGGCCCTGCTTTGTTCAGAGCGAACAAATTCAGCCACGCAAACGCCACTGGCGCCCTCTTCATCCGTGGTAAATAACAGGGCCATGGGTCCATCGGTTGCCTCTGCGACTTCCAGCAGACAGGCCGCTGCACCCTTGATATCGCAGCTGCCACGACCGTATACCCTGTTATTGTCCAGGGTCATTTCAAGTGCAGGAAAACGCGAACCTTCGATGACCGGCACGGTATCCAGGTGAACATTGAATAACAATGATGGCTTTCCACGTACCGCCAGCATGCTGATCCGACCCAATCCATGGTCGGTCAATTCGATATCAAAGCCCGGACCCAGAACATCACTGATCCAGCCGAATATCGGATCGTCAGCAGTCATTGACCGTGGTGGGTTTTGTGTATCGAAAGCGACCAGGCTCTCGAGATGTTTCAGCACACCGTCCAGGTCCATTATGTTTTTTCCCTGACCCGCATCGCTGTGACTGAGCTCTGACCGCTCAATTTGATAAACCCTTCTGCCTCGGAAGGTGACCAGTTACAGCTTTGAGCGTATACGGCGTCTGGATCCTGAACGATAAAGTCAGATTCGATGGCGACCGCATGCATGGACCCGCCGGTTGATTCCAGTGTCACGGTTCCGGTCACAAACGACTGTGAACTGGCCAGGTAGGCCTCAAGATCCTTCTTGTGTGGCTCGTAGAAGAATCCGCTATACACCAGCTCGGCCCAACGATGTGAAACCTGGTGACGGAAATGATTCTGGAAACGGGTATTGACGCAATCTTCCAGTCCCTGATGGGCCAGCAACAAGGCATCGATACCGGGGCATTCAAAAACAATTCTGCCCTTTAAACCGATAGTGACATCACCGGTATAGATATGTCGGCCAACACCATATTGGCCAAAATCAGCATTCAACTTTTTGATTATATCCGGCCCCGCCATTTCCTCACCGTTGAGCGCAACTGCCGTGCCTTTTTCAAAGCGAATGGAAACCCGTAGCGGTGCCGTTGGCCATTCATCCCTTGGCCGGCTCAACTGCCAGGTTTCTGCGCCGGGTGATTGAAACTCGTCAACCTCACTGCCGGAAGTTGTCACACCCAGCAGGTTTTCGTTAATTGAGTACTTTCCGGTTTTCTCAGGTATGGACACACCGGCATTTTTCAGAATATCTATCTCTATATCCCGAATATTGCCAGGTTCCTTCTGTAAATCCCTGACCGGTGCATGGATATCATAGTCACCGAGACTGCGGACTGTTTGATCAAAACGCATCTGGTCATTACCCATACCGGTGCAACCATGTGCAAAGTGCCGGGTACCCAGCTCATCACATAACTCCAGGCTCAACCTGACGATCAGGTAGCGGTCAGAGCACAACAACGGGTATTCACCCAACATTCTTGAGTGGCTCCACACCAGGGGCACTACGAATTCATCCCAGATCAACTGGCTGGCATCTACCAGGTGGTGTTTGTGTGCACCCAGTGAGAGTGCACGTTCCTCGATCCAATCAACCTCTTCTTTGCTGAGGCCACCCGTATCGACAAATACAGTGTGTACGTCGAAGCCCTGTGCGTTTAACTCCAGTACACAATAACTGGTATCCAGGCCACCGGAAAACGCGAGTACGATGGGTGATTTTTTGTCAGTATTCATTGATCTGCTCCGAGCAAATTCATCATGAGTGCTTTTTGTACATGTAAACGGTTCTCTGCCTCGTCCAAAGCCAGGCAATATGGCGCATCCATCACGCCATCAGTGGCTTTTACGTTTCGTCGCAACGGTAGACAGTGACTGAACAGACCATTATTGGTCAGCGCCATTTTTTCTTCATTGACGATGAAATGCCGGTAGTTCTTACGTAGTTCGTATTCTTCCTCCGGTCTGCCATAGTAAGGCAAGGCACCCCAGCTTTTTGCGTAGACAAAATCTGCCCCGTCATAGGCCGCTTCAATATCGTGACTGACCTCAAGTGAGCCACCGCTGGCCTTTGCGTTGTCATATGCTGTATCCATGAACTGCGGATCAAGAAGGTAATCCGGTTCGGGGCACAACAGGGTTACATCCATACCGAACTTGGTACCCATCAGCAGGGCTGAATTGGCCACCGCCGTGTTCAAAGGTCGTGGGTGCCAGGTCCATGTCAGTACCATTTTGCGTTTGGCGACTGTACCTATTCTTTCCTTCAGCGCCAGCATCATGGCCAGTTCCTGGCAAGGGTGCACAATGGTTTCCATATTGATAACCGGCACCGATGAATACCGGGCCAGGGATTTGATCACGTTGTCCTCACGGTCTTTTGACCAGTCTACAAAAGTGGGGAACGCGCGTATCCCGATCAGGTCGCAGTAGCGTGACAGAACACCCGCAGCCTCGGCAATGTGTTCTTCGGCATCACCTTCCATGATGGCGCCGGTGTCGAATTCCAGGCCCCAGGCATCCTTACCCGGTTGCAGTACGATGGCAATACCACCCAGTTGCTGCATACCCAGATCGAAAGAAGTACGTGTACGCATCGACGGATTCAGGAACAGCAAGGCGATGGAGCGTCCCTTTAAACTGGAATTCATCGGGTTTTGCTTTAACTCCCCGGCCAAACGCAGCAGGGACTCCAGTTCTTCTACAGACCAATCGCTTGTGGTCAAAAAATGTTTCACTTCAAATCTCCAATTTCCCACGGGATCACACCCGTCTAAACAAAAAAACCCAGCCGTTGGCTGGGTTTTTACTTATTCATCGCGTCTTTCTCAGTTTATATGGCAACCCAGCCGGCATGGTGAAACCCAGGACGTCGTGGTCGTCGGATAAAACGGCTGGTGGATGGTTTATTGCCTGCAAACATAATGCTCTTAATATCACTGTAAAGACAAATCAAATTCCGAAAAGTGAATCTAAGCGTTTCCTAATTAATTTGCAATAACTTATTTGACATTATTGAGCCAAAACACGCCTGCCCAACAGAACTGGTGGTTTCCATTTTTGTTTAGCCCGGGTACTATTTTCGCCTGGGAATATAAAGGTCGGTAATGGTTCCTTCAAACACTTCCGCCGACATCGCAATGGTTTCTGAAAGTGTCGGGTGCGGGTGGATGGAAAGACCGATATCCCCGGCTTCACAACCCATTTCGATTGCCAATACGCACTCTGCGATCAGATCACCGGCATGCGGGCCGACGATACCGGCGCCGATGACCCTGTGTGTTTCCGGATCAAATAATAACTTGGTTGAGCCCTCAGTACGCCCGTTTCCCAGTGCCCTGCCACTTGCAGCCCAGGGGAATTTGCCCAACTTGTAATCGATGCCCTGTTCTTTGGCTTCTGTTTCTGTCAGACCGGCCCAGGCAATCTCAGGATCGGTATAGGCAACCGATGGGATAACCCGCGCCTCGAACGCACTTTTCATTCCGGCACAAACTTCTGCCGCAACTTTTGCCTCGTGGGTAGCCTTGTGTGCCAGCATCGGTTGACCAACAAGATCGCCAATCGCAAAAATATGCGGCACATTGGTGCGCATTTGCTTATCAACGGGTATAAATCCGCGTTCCGTGACCTCAACGCCTGCGGAATCTGCACCGATCAGGTTTCCATTCGGTGTCCGGCCGGTTGAAACCAGCACGCGGTCAAATACGGTGTTTTCAGGTGTTTTAGCCCCTTCAAAAGTCACGTGAAGACCATCATCTGCAGCTTCAACGGCCGTCACCATCGTGTTGACAAAGATGCCGGAATAACGCGAGGTGATTCTTCTTTGCAGCGGCCTGACCAGGTCTTTGTCGGTACCGGGCATTAACTGACCGGTTAGCTCGACCACCGTGACCTCGCTACCCAGGCCCTGGTAAACACTGGCCATTTCCAGGCCGATAATTCCGCCACCAATAACCAAAAGCCGTTCAGGAACATCCTTCAATTCCAGCGCATCGGTAGAATCCATCACCCGTGGATCATCCCATGGCAGGCCCGGCAATTTGAATGCCTGAGAACCCGCCGCAATGATGGCATACGCGAAGCTGACAAGCTGAATGCCGTCTGCCGTATCAACACTCATTTCATGGTCACTGGTGAAGACACCGTGACCCTGTATAACGGTTACTTTCCGCTGTTTGGACATGGAAGCAAGCCCACCGGTTAGCTGCCCGACAACCTTTTCCTTCCAACCACGTAGTTTGTCCAGATCGATTTCCGGCTTACCGAAAACCACACCATGGTCTGCCATGGCGGCTGCCTCATCAATGACAACGGCCGCATGCAGCAGGGCCTTGGATGGAATACAGCCTACATTCAGACACACACCACCCAGTGACGAATAGCGCTCGACCAGGGCTACTTTCAAACCCAGGTCGGCAGCCCGGAATGCAGCGGTATATCCACCAGGACCGGCACCCAGAACCAACACGTCAAAATCATATTCAACATCTGGCTCTATCACTTCCTCTACAACATCTTGTTCTGGTTGAGGAGAATCCACTCGCGCTTCTTCAACCGGAGTGGCTCGTGTTGCTGCGGGTGAACCCGGTTCTTTGGTGGTCACGGCAACGGCCTCATCCGCTTCCAGCCTGGCCACCAGCCAACCCTCTGAAACAAAGTCTCCTTCCTCGACATCCACCGAACGGATAACACCGGCGGAAGGGGACGGAATTTCCATAACGGCCTTGTCACTTTCCAGTGTCACCAGGGATTGGTCGGCATCCACATGTTCGCCGGCCTTGACCAGGACCTCAACCACCGGAACATCAATAAAATCACCGATGTCAGGTACACAGATTTCAATCGTATTACTCATTGCTCAGCACTCTTCTATTCGCATTATTCGCCAGTACCAAATTCCCTGATCACCAGCTTGCCGTCCTGTTGCTGCAAGCTGTAGTGCCTCAGAAAACTCATACCAAGCAATATTCCGTTAAATTCTCCGCTGGTGATGCTCGCACGTACGTTTTTACGACGTATTCCACCCACAGCTACCTCGTCCAACCGTGTCACCCAGGCTTTCGCCGGACCGGCCGCTGTCATCACGGTGACTCTCGGCCCAAATTCCAGACCCAGGGCACGCGCCGTGGATTCCGGCAATGCAACATCGGTCGCACCCGTATCAACCAAAAAAGTGACCGGCTGGCCATTGATCTGCCCGTCTGCCACATAATGGCCACTGCGGTCCTGCTCTATAACGACCATCGCCCCACCATTGGAATCAACGGAGCTGACAGTACCTGGACCACCGCCGCTTTCCAGTAGCGAAAAAAACAGGTACAAACCGCCTAACAGACCCAAAGCCGCAAGCCACAGCATGCGCTGCCCCAGTCGCGAGTTTGGATTGCTATCGTAATCAGCCATTAACTACGATTCCATATTTTCAAAATCTTCAAGACAGGTGGCAAGATAACGCGTGAAGCGTGCGCCATTGGCACCGTCAATCACCCGGTGATCGTAGGACAGACACAACGGCAGCATCATACGCGGATGAAATGCTTCGCCATCCCACTGCGGACGCATGCTGGATCTCGAGACACCCAGTATCGCCACTTCCGGTGCATTGATAATTGGCGTAAACGATGTACCACCGATACCACCCAGGCTGGATATGGAGAAACAACCACCCTGCATTTCGAGAGGTTTGAGTTTGCCATCACGGGCCCGTTGGCTCATATCTGCCAGTTCAGTGGCCAGTTCAAAGATATCTTTCTGATCACAATCACGTATCACGGGTACGACCAGACCATCCGGGGTATCTACTGCAATACCGATATGAAAGTACTTCTTGAGCACCAGGCTTTCACGTGTCTCATCCAAAGAGGCATTGAATGTCGGGAACTGTCTGAGAGCAGCAACACTGGCCTTAATCAGGAAAACCAACGGCGTTAACTTAACCCCCTGTTCCTTGGCCGTGGCTTTGCGGAAAACCTCCATATCGGTGATATCAGCAAGGTCGTTCTGGGTGACATGCGGAATGCTGACCCAGTTACGATGCAGATATGATCCGGAGACCTTTTGAATTTTGGACAGGGCTTGCGTTTCGACTTCGCCATAACGACTGAAGTTAACTTTTGGTTGCGGTGGCAAATCAAAACCCAGACCACCCGAAGCCGGTTTTGCTGCGCCCGACAGGACCGATTTGACAAAAGCCATGATATCTTCACGGACAATACGTCCGCTTTTACCACTTCCCGTGACCTGGAACAGGTCTACCCCAAGCTCACGCGCAAAACGACGTATAGCCGGACTGGCATAGGGCGTCGTTGCCGGTAGTGTCACATTGGCGTCCATCGGTACCGGCGGTGATTGTCTGCGACCTGCAGATGGTGGTACCGGCCTGGCTAATTTTGCCGCCGGTTGACTGGCTAGCACCGGCGCAGGCGCTCTCGCCTCTGCCGGTTGCTCCGGTTCCGCTTCCACCGGTGGTGCAGTTTCAGTCACTTGTGGTTTGACAACATCCCCGGGTTCAAGGACCGCTACAATTCCGCCTTCCGATACTGTGTCACCCTCCGCCACCCGCAATTCCAGGATGATTCCCGCAACGGGTGCAGGTACTTCCATCATCGCCTTGTCACTTTCCAGCGTTACCAGTGATTGTTCAGCTTCAACAGAATCACCGACCGCAACCAGTATTTCTATCACCGGTATATCGGAAAAATCGCCTATGTCAGGTACTTTAATTTCGATTTGATCAGCCATGTCTGCCACCAATCCGTGTTTGATATTTTGTTTTCATATTTTTACGACTTCAGTGGATTGGGCTTATCAGGATCAAGACCCAGACTCTTGCGTGCTTTGAGCAATTCGTTAACAGACAGGTCACCGCGTTTATGCAAGGCGTACAAGGCAGAATAAACAATATTACTGCTGTCTACTTCAAAGAAACGACGCAGATTTTCACGAGTATCCGAGCGGCCAAATCCATCCGTACCCAGCACTGTGTAATCCTGCTGTGGCAAATATGGGCGTATCTGCTCGGCAAAGGCACGCACATAATCCGTTGCCGCAATAACCGGGCCATCCAGTCCTTCAAGACATTCTGCCACCCACGGGATACGCGGATCTTTGTCCGGATTCAGACGATTACGTCGTGCAGCATCGGTACCATCGCGTTGTAACTCGGTAAAGCTGGTTGCACTCCAGACGGTGGCACTGACTGAATAATCCCGCTCAAGAATCTCGGCTGCTGTAATAACCTCACGCAGAATTGCCCCGGAACCCAGCAACTGCACACTGTGCGAACCTGAACGACCCGCACGGAACCGGTACATACCTTTCCGAATACCATCCTCCGCACCCACGGGCATACCCGGATGGGTGTAGTTTTCGTTCATCACGGTAATGTAGTAATAAACGTCTTCCTGTTCCTGGTACATGCGTCGCATACCGTCCTGCAGGATCACTGTCAGTTCGTAACCGAATGTCGGGTCATAGGAAACGCAATTAGGCACCATCCCGGAAATAACATGACTGTTGCCATCTTCGTGCTGCAGGCCTTCACCATTGAGTGTAGTACGACCCGAGGTACCGCCCAACAGGAATCCACGCGCACGCAAATCACCGGCAGCCCAGGCCAGGTCGCCAATACGCTGAAAACCAAACATGGAATAAAAAATAAAGAACGGGATCATGGGAACGCCAGTGTTGGCGTAACTGGTAGCTGCTGCGATCCAGGACGACATGGCTCCAGCTTCGGAAATGCCTTCCTGTAATATCTGACCGCCGGTATCCTCCTTGTAGAACATCAACTGGTCGGAATCCACCGGTGTATAAAGCTGTCCTTTGGATGAATAGATACCCAGTTGTCGGAACATACCCTCCATACCAAAAGTACGCGCCTCGTCGGCAACGATAGGTACGATGTGCTTGGCTACATTTTTATCCCTGAGCATGATAGCCAGGGCCCTCACGTAGGTCATCGTGGTACTGATTTCACGATCACCGGTATCCTTTAGGAGCGATTGAAAGGCCTCCAGTGGAGGCACTTCCAATGGGGTCGACTGAACCCGCCGTTGCGGCAGGTAGCCACCCAGGGCTTCACGGCGCGCCTGCATGTATTTGATTTCCTCACTGTCCTCACCCGGATGGTAGTAAGGCAAATCAGCAAGTTCTTCATTGGAGATCGGCACATTAAAGCGGTTGCGGAACAGGCGGATGGATTCCTCATCCATTTTCTTCTGCTGGTGGGAGATATTCAGTGCTTCACCCGAATCTCCCATGCCATAGCCTTTGACCGTTTTAGCCAGGACAACCGAAGGCTGACCGGTGTGTTGGGTGGCAGCACTATATGCCGCATAAATCTTGTGAGAGTCGTGACCACCACGATTCAAACGCCAAACATCCTCATCGGACATATTGGAAACCATTTCCAGCAGTTCCGGATAGGCACCAAAAAAGTGCTCACGTGTATACGCACCGCCCTTGGCCTTGTAGTTCTGGTATTCACCATCGACCACTTCTTCCATGCGTTTGCGTAACAGGCCATCCTTATCCTTGGCCAATAACTGATCCCAGCGTGAGCCCCAGATAACCTTGAGTACATTCCAGCCTGCGCCACGGAATACACCTTCGAGTTCCTGGATGATTTTTCCGTTACCACGTACCGGACCATCGAGACGCTGCAGGTTGCAATTGACAACAAATACCAGGTTGTCCAGACCTTCACGGCCCGCAAGGGAAATAGCACCCAGTGATTCGGGCTCATCGGTTTCACCATCACCCAGGTAACACCAGACCTTACGATTTGATGTATCTGCGATACCACGGTTGTGCAGGTACTTGAGAAAACGCGCCTGGTAGATCGCCATGATCGGACCCAGACCCATCGAAACGGTAGGCAACTGCCAGAAATCCGGCATCAACCAGGGATGCGGATAGGAACTTAATCCATGTCCGTCGACTTCCTGACGGAAACTGTCCATTTGTTCAGTGCTGATCCTTCCTTCAAGAAAGGCCCGCGCGTAGATACCCGGTGACGAATGTCCCTGGATATACACCAGGTCGCCACCGCCCTCGTGATCCGGACCGCGAAAGAAATGGTTGAAACCGACATCGTACAGGGAGGCCGCCGAAGCAAAGCTGGCGATATGACCGCCTAGCTCGCCACCACGTTTGCCGGCGCGCAATACCATGGCCAGCGCATTCCAGCGTGTTAACGACCGGATGCGTCTTTCGAGTTCATAATCGCCGGGTAATTTTGCGCCCTGATCAGGTGGAATCGTATTGATATAAGCGGTGGTCGCATCGTATGGCAGGTGGCCACCCGAGCGACGGTCCAACAGGAAATGTGCACGTCCGAGCCCTTCACGCTCTATAACAGCTTGCATGGAGTCCAACCACTCGTTTGTTTCAACAGGATCGACATCCAGTGCTTGTAGGGATAACTTGACGTTCATTCGCAAGGCCTCAATTTATTATTCATGGAATTCTGCAGATAAGTATAGACGAAGCGGCCCGGTTACAATCCGGGCCACCTGTTTGCTTGTGTGTGGTGTTTAACTTTGTTCAAGCGCAGTTTCGTAGCGACCGCTTGTGGCCAATGAGTTCATTCGCGCACGATGTACCAGGACCTGTTGGGCAGCGGAGATATTGTTTTTGATATCCTCACCCCAAAGAGCCAGTGCCGGGGCCTGCAATGCGCGGCCATAGGAAAAGCTCAAGGGCCACGGGAAATTTCCCAGTTTATTCATCGCATCCAGGTGAGCCGTGGCTTCTTCGTTGCCCTGGCCACCGGAAAGGAAAACCACACCCGCCACAGCGGCAGGCACAGTGTTCAGCAGGCACTCGACGGTAGAATTTGCGACGTCCTGTATACCCACACGTTCGGAGCAATCTTTGCCGGAGACAACCATGCTGGCTTTCAGAATTGACCCGTCAAGTAACACGTTCTGCTCATACATCTGGTTATACAAGGTACGCAAAGTCGCTTCCGTGACCTCGTAGCAGGCATCCAGTGTATGCGCACCATCCATCAGCACTTCAGGCTCGACAATGGGAACAATCCCAGCTTCCTGGCAGAGCGCCGCATAACGTGCCAACGCGTGGCAGTTTGCTTCGATGCAAGCCGAGGTCGGTGTACTGTCATTGATCGTAATGACCGCCCGCCACTTGGCGAACCGTGCACCAAGCTCTGAATACTCTTTAAGACGTTGACGCAAACCGTCCAGGCCTTCGGTGACTTTTTCACCTGCGTGACCTGCCAGTGGATGGGCGCCCGTATCAACCTTGATACCGGGGATGATGCCGGCATCCTGCATCAGCTTTACAAATGGAGTGCCATAGGCAGTCGACTGACGCAGGGTTTCATCGTAGAGGATGACACCACTGACATATTCACCAAGACCAGGGGCTGTCAGTAACAATCCCCGGTAATCCCTGCGTGTTTCTTCGGTGCACTCGACACCGATTCCATCAAACCGTTTCTTACAGGTACCGGTACTTTCATCAATTGCCAGGATGCCTTTACCTTCAGCGACCATGGCCTGGGCAGTTTTCACCAGTTCCATATTGCTCATAATCTACTCCTTCCGAAACGATTCAGTGCCCGGAATGGGCCTGTTGACGACCTCCAATTTTAACCGCAAAACCATGTCGTATGGTGCGTAATTCATTACGTTGTATGGTGCGATGTTATTACGTCGTACGGCGCGGTGTTATTACGCACGTGGGTACCCGTGGCATACAATATTCATTACGCACACAAAAAAACCCGTGGGTCGTAGGGTGGGTAACTTGTTACCCACGATTCATTGTGCCCTGGTTGGCGGGTTATAAATACCGTACCAAATACCCCGTGGGTAACAAGTTACCCACCCTACGAACCCAACCAGCATTCAAAGCAGCGCACAGGTTAATCCAAATTGATCGGGCAAATATCCAGCGATGGGTTGTATTCCACATAACCGTCTTTTCCAACCTGCACCAGGCGTAGCGAGTTGGTGCCACCTTCATGACCGGTGTGATCACCCATCGTCATGATAATCCGTTCACCCGCCTTGACAAGACCTTGCAGGAACAGCAGTTGCACACCTCCAGCCAGCGTTTCTTCAACACTCGCACTGGGGAAATCATGTGCGATTGGATACACGCCACGGAACAGTGCCATTCGGCGCCGGCTGTCACGAAGTGGTGACAAAGCAAAAATCGGCACGGCAGAACGGACCCGCGACAACCATTGTGCAGTGGAACCTGACTCGGTCAGTGCCACGATGGCCTGTACCTGGACATTGGTGGCCATAAACATGGCCGCCATCGCAATGGCCTGGTCAATACGTTGAAACTGAACATTTAAACGATCACAATTCAGACGGGTATCCGCATGCCTTTCCGCACCCAGACATATCCTGTTCATCGCCTCTACCACGGTATGTGGATGCTGTCCCACGGCGGTTTCAGCCGATAACATCACCGCATCAGTACCATCAAATACCGAATTAGCTACATCCAGAACCTCTGCCCGTGTAGGTATGGGGCTATCCACCATGGACTGCATCATTTGCGTGGCGGTGATCACCACTTTGTTCTGTTCCAGTGATTTTGTCGTGATCAGTTTTTGCAGACCCGGCAGTTCAGCGTCGCCGATCTCTACACCAAGGTCTCCACGGGCGATCAGCACCGCATCTGATGCGGCAATGATCTCTTCGAGATTTTCAATGGCCTCGGTACGCTCAATTTTCGCCACCAGGCGCGCATCGCTACCAGCTTCGCGTAAACGTCGACGTGCTTCGTTCATGTCATCTGCATTACGTGGAAAAGACACCGCCAGGTAATCGGCACCCATCGCTGCCGCTCTCGGAATATCTTCGATATCATGTTCGGCGATTCCAGGCAGTGAAAGCCCTCCGCCCTGCACGTTGATGCCTTTGCGATCCCCTAAAATACCACCTACTTCAACCTCACAGGTGATGTCCTTCGCCTTGATCTCGACAACACGCATGGTTATCAATCCATCATCGAGCAACAGGAGATCACCGGGGGAAACATCATCGGCAAGACCTTTATAGGTAACCCCTACACGGGACTGACTGCCTGGGGCAGGTTCATCCGAGGCGTCCAGCGTAAAAATATCACCGGTTTGCAACTCAATTGCACCCCCGACAAACTTTTCAAGACGTATCTTGGGCCCACGCAGGTCAGCCAGTATTGCAACCTCCCTCTTCAATTCCCCGGCCATTGCCCTGACTTGCTTCGCCCTTGCTGCCTGCTCCTCATGTGTACCATGGGAGAGATTGATACGCAGAACATCTGCACCAGCCTCGATTAAGGCCTTTAAGCTCTCCGAAGAATCGGTGGCTGGCCCGAGAGTGGCGATGATCTTGGTGCGGCGAATCTGCATGCAATTTACTTCTTAATGATTGAAAGCAGGCGATTATATGCGAAATCGTGATCGCAGGTTTATAGAAATGATAATCATTACGAGAAATCTATTTACTCAAACATGGTTTAGCTGGCAAAAGACGACGGTCTGTACGGGCAGCAGAAATGTAATGACCTTGGTCAGATTTGTAATTTTATTAGAAAGTCATTTGCTGTATGCTGAACGGTTGAAAGAGCGTCTTTAATTGATTTCATTTAAGTCAATTATGGCTTATTTTGTTGCAAAACCTGGTTTCTGCAAGCTACACATACTTGAAATTGAGATCATTCATTCATCGGAGGATTACATGATACAAAGAAGGAAACTGGCCATATGGTCATTAAGCATTCTGATGCTGGCAGTAAGTGCCACATCAATGGCGGCCGACAAACCCAATATTCTGGTTATCTGGGGTGACGACATCGGCCAATTCAACATCAGCGCTTACAACATGGGCATGATGGGCTATAAAACGCCCAACATTGACCGTATCGCCGCTGAAGGTGCTGTGTTTACAGACTGGTATGGTCAGCAAAGCTGTACTGCCGGCCGTGCTGCCTTCATCACCGGCCAGTCGCCCATGCGTACCGGTCTGACCAAGGTCGGGCTGCCAGGTGCACCGGAAGGGATGAAAATAGAAGACCCGACCATCGCCGTTCTGTTGAAGGCGAAAGGTTACACGACCGGTCAGTTTGGTAAGAACCACCTCGGTGACCGCGAT
>RCNC010001184.1_pt1 | contig 17934 bp, 17 predicted proteins | sample 2041301 | NCBI WGS metagenome assembly RCNC01 (sample SAMN09708231, study PRJNA481090) | Marine sediment metagenome, whole genome shotgun sequencing project. | biome: marine sediment; feature: ocean; material: sediment; isolation source: Sewage treatment plant 13A marine sediment (STP13A) ... | reverse complement strand
TGAAGGAACTGAGCACCGTGCCGTCAGACGGGTCCAGTTCGTAGACCGTGGAGCCGCTGGGTCCGTACATGCCGCACCAGAGGCTCAAGCCGTCCCAGGTCAGGGCGCCGGCGTAGTCCGGGGCAGGGATGCTGCCCACCACGGTTTCTCCGGCCACCGGTGTGGCGACGGACAGCAGTAGCAAAATGGCGAGAAGGGACCGGGCGATTGGTGACATGACGCTTGCGCTGGACATGATGAATCTCCCTGGATAGAGGTTATACCGTGATGATAGGTCGACCCCGCGGGACAGTCAATCGTCTGATTATTTAGTTACCTATTTAGTTACCTGTCCCCTAATTAAGTGGTTAATGGTTCAGTCCTTAAATAGGGGACAGGTAACTAATTACCATGAAATACGCCGTGCGGAAGAGAAATACGCCGTGCGGAAGAAAGATTGAGGTGGTAGAGGTCGGCCACCTGCTCGAGGGGGAGGGAGGACTCGGGGGCCAGCACGTCGCGGGTCAACCGGTGGACGGTCTCCTCTTCACGTTCCCGTTCCTCGTCGGAGGGGTTTTCCAGGCCCAGCCGGGAGAGGCGGGAAATGTGGATCAACTCGTGGGTCAGGATGTAGAGCAGGAAGGGGTAGAGCGCCGGTGTATTGGAGCGGGTGGAGACCGCCATCAGAATCGGGTGATCGAAGAGGTGGATGCGGTAGAACTCTTCCGGGGTGTCCCCGTGGGTGTAGCTGAAGGTCTCGGCAAATACACCATCTCGCAGTGCATCCGCCGGGATATCCTGCTCGGTGAGCGCATCGTAGCTGAAGTGGAAGAACTCGCGGGGGGCGTAACGGTAGAAGCGGTTGAGGTGGTTTGAGGATTCCGTGGTGGCCTGGTGGACGAGGCGGCACTGGAAGTCATCGAATCGCGAGCGTTGCCGAGCACCGGTCGTGGGGTTGCTGCCGCCGTTCATCGGTTGCCGTCCAGACAGGAAAGGCCCGGATCGAACCCGGGCCTTGCAGGAATATCAGCCGTCGGCGGGGACGGCTCAGTCGCTTTTTTTCGTTGTGCTGGTGGCGCTTGAGCCACTGTCAGCTTTCTTCGGGGCACTGGAACTGCTGCCCACCGAGGCGGCGCTCCGTCCCTTGTCCTTGTTCTTGTAGTCGGTGACGTACCAGCCGCTTCCCTTGAGCTGGAACGAACTGCGGGAGACCAGCTTGGTCAGGCTGCCCCCGCACCCGCAGGTGCGAAGGGGTTCGTCAGAGAACTTCTGCAGCTTCTCCATCACTTCACCGCATGTCTCGCACTGGTATTCGTATATTGGCATTTTTCGACCTTTTGCAATCAGTGGTATCGATACACTTCCCCGGCGGAAACCGGCCAGGAAACCTATTTATAGGACTCCCAGGCCCGATTGTCAACCGGAAAAATTCCAGGACGGTGCTGGAATTTGGGCCCATCCTGGTGCTACTGTTACGGGCCAGGAGGGCTGATTGGGGATGCACTCCTGCGGGGAGATGCGTAAGTGATTCCAGGAAAAGGGAATAAGCTTGCCGATATGACGAGGCCACCCGCGCCGCGCTGGTTACTGGTCCGTCTGCCCAACTGGATCGGCGACGTGGTTATGGCCACACCGGTGCTCCGGGCATTGCGTACGGCCTTTCCCGCCGCCCGGATCAGCTGGCTCCTCAAATCGTACCTGGTTGACCTGGTCTCCGGCAGCGGCTGGTATGACGACCTGCTGCTCCTGGAGGGTGGAGAGGGAGCCGGCCGGGCCGAGAACCGCTTCCGGCTTTCCCGGCGCCTGCGCCGTCTGCAGTTCGACACTGCCTTCCTCTTCCCCAACTCCTTCGGCTCGGCGGTTCCGATCTATCTTGCCGGGATTCCGCGCCGGATCGGTTACAACCGCAATGCCCGGGGATGGATGCTCAGTGAAGCGGCGGCGCCGCCCCGGGATGCTCAGGGAAAGATACTCCCCGAGCCGATGCCGCTCTACTACACCCGCCTGCTTCGCCGGCTGGGCGTTGACCAGATCGACCCCCACCTTTCCCTGCCCTACCACCCGGCCCGGGACGCCGAGCTGGACCGGCTGCTCTTCGAAGATCAGGGGCTGGATCCCGCTCTGCCCATCGTCTGCTTCCATCCCGGTGCGGCCTACGGTGCGGCCAAGTGCTGGCCACCGGAATACTTTGCCCGGCTGGCAGACCTGATTCTCGAAAAGTTCCGGGTCAACCTGGTGGTGACCCTGGGGCCCGGCGAATCCGCCCTCGAGCCGTTGATCAGCGGCGCGGCGAAGAACCGGATCCACTTCCTCCAACTGCCCCTGGGCCTGCTCCCCCCCCTGTTCCGCCGTATCCGTCTCCTGGTGACCAACGACACCGGGCCGCGCCACATCGGGGTGGCGATGGACCGTCCCCTGGTGGTGCTCTTTGGCCCCAGCGATATCCGCTTCACCAACTCTCACCTGGAAAATGCCGCGGTGGTGCAGCGGCACGACCTGCCCTGTATGCCCTGCGCCCGGCGGGTCTGCCCCCTGGGGCACCACGAGTGCATGAAGGGCCTGCCGGCCGAGCTGGTTTTCCACCAGGCCGAGCGATTTTTGCTCGATCCCGCTCACGGACCGGTTGAGAAACGGTCCTGATCGTCCGATAAAGAGATGGAAGGGCCAATTTCAATAGCGGTGCGCCGTCCGTACCGGCGGCGTGGTCTCAACAGGTGCGCGATGAACGATATCTCCTCCAGGCAAGAGGAATTTTCTGCTCGGTTCGAACGGTTCAAGGCCCGCATGCGCGAACTGCGCGGGCTGCGGGTGAACCAGTTCCTCGGCCTGCTCGACCACAACCAGCAGAAGAAGGTGCTGTTGATCGAGAAGGAGGTGGAGGAGTTCGTTCGCAAGTTCGCTTACGGGGGAGGGCTCTCGTCCCTGCTTCAGGAAAGCATCCTCACCGCCTTCAACTCGGACCAGGTGATGCGCCGGCGGATCGAACTGGAGGGCCCCGGCAGCAGCAGCGGGATGACCAAAATGCAGGCCCGCGAGGCCAGGAAAGCTGAACTCACCGGGTCGTCCGGCGGAAAACCTGCCGCAACGCCTCCCTCGGCCGGCAATGGTGGTGACAACGGGGGAAACGGAAAGCGGAGCACCGGGTATTTCACGCCCACCTCGGCGGAGATCACCCGTCAGGCCCGCACCCTGATGGGCGGCAAGAAAATAACCGATCAAAGCCTCTCCGCCCTGCAGCATGCCATCTCGCGCAAGCTGGAGGACAATGGCAACGGTGGCGGCCCTGCTGCGGGACGGCAGGTGAAGCTGTCGCTGACCAGCAAGGGTAAAGTGAGCATTCTGGTGGACGAATAGGCGGGTCAGTTCTCTTCCCGTGACTCCCAGGACTCCTTCTGCACTTCCACGATCTTGTCCAGACAGCCAAGGAAGGTTTCCACCACTTTGGGGTCGAACTGCGTACCGGAGCAACGCTTGATCTCGGCCACGGTCTCGTCGAGGCTCCGCCCCTTGCGGTAGGGCCGGTTGGTGGTCATGGCGTCGAAGGTATCCATCACCGACATGATTCTCGATTCCAGCGGGATGTCGTCTCCGGCCAGGCCGTCCGGATATCCCGTGCCGTCGAAGTTTTCGTGGTGGTGCCGGATGATCTCCTCCAGGTCGAATCCATAGAGGTTCTTGACGATTTTGCTGCCCAGCACGGGGTGCAGCTTCATGTTCTCGTATTCGTCGTCGGTCAGTTTGCCCGGCTTGGAGATGATGGTCTCTGGCACACCGATTTTGCCGATGTCGTGGAGAATGCAGGCGATCTTCAGGTTGTATTGCCGCTCCTCGTCCAGGTTCATCTCCTGGGCCAGGACGTGGACATAGCGTTCCACGCGTTCACAATGACCCCGGGTATAGCAGTCCTTGACCTCGATGGTCCGGGCGTGGGTCATCACACTGGAGAGGAACATCCGGCGGAATTCTTCCCGGTGACTGGCGATGAGGTAGTCGTGGATCAGCGCGCTCTCCACCTCGCCGAGGTAGAGGTCGAGCAGCGGTTCGTTGCTGGCGATCTCGGTCCGCTTGTCGAATCCGAGGTAGAGGAAACCGAGCAGCAGGTCCTGTTCCAGGCGGAAGATATGCACCGAGCGGTTGCCCGGCTGGATCTGAAAGTGCTCGGGGATTTCACCTTCGTCCCGGTGCAGGGTGATCTTCTGCTCCTGGCTGCTCAGCCACTGGATCGGCGGGCTCTCGAACCCGTTGGCGCTGCGGCCCCCGGTGTCGTGGTACATGTTGCGGTTGAACTGCTCCTGCTCACCGGTGCGGGTGTAGAGGATAAAGGTGTCCGGGGCGAACGCGTCACTGCAGAAGTCACGGAAATCGGCCAGCTTGGGCTGGATGTTCAGCGTCTCCCGGGACTTCTGGCCCAGCTTGCACAGGCTGGTCAGCGTCGTGTTGAGGCTCAGCAGTTCCTCGGTCCGCTCGGCCACCTTCTGCTCCAGGTGCTGCTGGTATTCGCGGTTCTCCTGCACCAGGCGGTATTTTTCCAGGGCCCGGGCCAGGGTGGCCTCCAGCTCGCGGAGCTGGAACGGCTTCTCGATGAAATCGTAGGCCCCCGACTTGAGGCTGGTGATCGCGGTGAGCCGGGTGGCGTTGCCGGTGATCACGATCTGGGTGATGTCCTTGTTCAGCCGGGCGATGTTTTCCAGCAACTCGAATCCGTTCATTGCCGGCATGTTGAGGTCGGTGAAGACAACGCTGTATTTCCGGTGTGAGGTGGACAGGATATCCATGGCGTGGCGGCCGTTCTCAGCGGTCTCCACATCGTGCCCGCGCATGGTGAGATAGTCCTTGAGCACCTGACGGATCTCGTCGTCGTCGTCCACCACCAGGATTTTTTTCTGGATGATGTCCGAACAGAGAGTGCGAGGCAGAGGACTGGAGGCCGGCGAGTCGCTCAGTTGGTCGATCTGGGGCAGCGTGGTTTCCACCGCAACCTCGCTCACGAAGGAATGTTCAGGCGCTTCATCTTTTCGATGAGCGTCGTCCGGTTGATGTTGAGCAGCCGGGCTGCCCGGCTCTTGACCCAGTCGGTGCGCTGCAGCGCCTCTTCGATCAGGTCCTTTTCGAAGCTGCGTACCGCGTCCTTGAATTCGAGCTTGCCGTGCCTGGTGTGCTGCTTTGATCCGTTGCCCGGCACCGGTCGACCGCCGCGGCGCAAGGCATTCTTGATGTCCGGAATGCGGATCGGCTTGTCGATCCAGCAGTCCACCGGACCATCCTCCACCGGCGCCGCCCAATCGTTCCCCGTTGGCGTCCGGGTGGCGAGAATCACCGCTCCGGGAAGGTGCCGCTTGATCTGCTGCAGCGTGTCCATCCCGTCCCGGCGGTGCAGGTCGCTGAGAATGAAGTCAAAGGAAAACTCGCGCACCAGGGCCAGGGCTTCCTCGTCACCGGCTGCGGTGATCACCTCGTAGCCTTCGCGTTTGAGGGCGAAGGCGAGGGTTTCCTGAACCTGCTCGCTGATGCCGAGAATGAGTATGCTCTTGTCTCTTGTCATGCTGCACCCTGAATGCCGCACTCAGGCTGCCCGGCAGCGCAGAGGTGCCGCTACTCAGTGCAACCGGTGGTCGCCGATAGATTTTACGGTCACAATCCGTATCGGAGAGTTGGTGTGAAGAGATGAGATGAAAGTTGCGGGAAGCGTCAGAAAACGAACAGGCGGCGGGTGTGGTGACAGCCGGGTCAGAGGGTCGGGCCGTTCTCCTGCTGATTGATCCGTTTGATCTTCTCCACCAGGGTGGTCCGTTTGACCTGCAGCAGTTCGGCCGCTTTTTTCTTGTTTCCCCCGGCCCGCTTCAGGCTCTGCCGGATCAGCCGCCGCTCCAGGGTGGCCAGCACTTCGGCCAGGTTTATCCCTTCCTCGGGGACGTCGTAGGAACCGAGCAGCCCGTCTTCCGGAGTGTCGCGGATTTCCGGCGGCAGGTCGGCGGGCAGGATGGTCTCACTGTCGCCGGAGAGGGTCACCGCCCGCTCAATGGCGTTCTCCAACTGCCGCACATTGCCCTTCCAGTCGTAGGCCATCATCTGGCGAATGGCGGACTGGTTGATGGTCTTCACCGACAACTCCTGCTCCTTGCAGAATTTGCGCAGGAAGTGGGTGGCCAGCAGGGGGATGTCGTCCTTGCGTTCGCGAAGCGGGGGCAGCTTTACCGGGATCACGTTGAGCCGGTAGTAGAGGTCCTCCCTGAACTGCCTATGTTGAACCGCTTCCTCCAGGTTGACGCTGGTGGCGGTAATCACCCGCACATCCACCTTGACGGTCTTTGTGCCCCCCACACGTTCGAAGGCCCGTTCCTGGAGGATCCGGAGCAGCTTCACCTGCAGGTTGGGTGTCATGGTGCCGATTTCATCGAGGAACAGGCTGCCGTTGTTGGCCTGCTCGAAGCGTCCCAGGCGGTCCCTGATCGCCCCGGTGAAGGCCCCCTTGACGTGGCCGAACAACTCGTCCTCCAGCAGGGTTTCCGGGATCGCCCCGCAGTTCACCGAGACCAGTGGGTGGTCACGGCGATCACTGTTGTAATGCAGGGCGCGGGCGATCAGTTCCTTGCCGGTGCCGCTCTCGCCGGTGATCAGCACCGTGCTGTTGGTATTGGCCACCTTCTCCACCAGGCGGAACAGTTCCAGCATCTTTTCGTTGACGCCGACGATGTTGTCGAAGCGGTATTTGCTCTTCAGCTGCGAACGCAGGTAGCGGTTCTCGTCACGCAGTTGTTTCTGTTCAATGGCCTTGCGGACCAGGATGGTCAGCTCCATGGGCTTGAACGGTTTGGCCAGGTAGTGGAATGCCCCCATTTTCATCGTTTTGACAGCCGTCTCGATGGAGGCGTACCCGGTCATCATGATGACCACGATGTCGGGGTAGAGTTCGAGCGCCCGGGAGAGGATCGTTTCGCCGTCCACCTCCGGCATCCGCAGGTCGGTGATCACGATATCGTAGACATTCTCCCGCAACTGCTTCAGCCCCTTGGGGCCGCCGTCCGCAGTGCTGACCTCGAAGCCTTCCCGCTCGAGCACTTCGGCGATGGAGCGGAGCATATCGAGTTCATCGTCGATGATCAGGATTTTTTCTACATCGGGCATGATGGTATTGCTTCACCCTCCAGAGTCCTGCCACTGCGTCAATAAATTGATGATCGGTTATTTGATGCCATAACTATAGCAATTTCAGCCAGAAAAGACAAGCCAATTTCTTGACAAGTCAGTGGTGGCCAGGTCCTGATGTTGATTTCCGGCCGATTCGCTCACGTCAATGCACACTCTGCAGCCTAATGGAAACGAGGGATGGTGCCGATAAGTGCTGCATACAGGCCGTTCATGGATGATTTGCCCCGAATGACGGGTTCCCCCGCCGGGATATTGGACCACCCCGAAACGTCAAAACTCTGACAACCTAGCCTCCCTTATTGTCAACATATTGACTCGTCGCTCCTCCCATCTTATTCGCTGTTTTGTCACACCGTCCTTCACGGAATCAGTTAATGCTCTGTAAACACATGGTTTGCCGCTTTATCGCCCCGATCGTTGCTGCCGGAAATGACTCGCCAAAATGTGGAAAAAAGCTGGTACTGGAATTGCAGTATGTCAAGGCCTCTGTTGAAAGAAGGGTAGCGGACCTACAGTAAATCAATCGAATCGGAAACAAATGCTGAGATATGGAACAGATCGTTGTTTCGCCGAGGCCAACGCGGGCGGTACCGTGCGCTCTGTTTCGGAGAGATAGGTCGAGCAGGGAAGGGTCGGCCCGGCCGGCCAGAAGATGGAAATCCACAGGGGGTCAGGCAATGCAGCAGCAGAGTACCGTTGAACAGGCATGGAAGGGAAGCAAGGTTGGTTGCTTCCAGGGTGACCGGGACGAGCTGATCCTGGAATTCATGCCGCTGGTCAAATACCTGGCCCACCGGGTGGCGGTGAAACTCCCGCCGCACATCGACGTGGGTGACCTGACCAACTATGGAATTATCGGACTGGTGGATGCCATCGAGAAATTCGACCCTTCCCGCAACATCAAGTTCAAGACATACGCCGAACTGCGTGTTCGCGGTTCGATCATCGACGGTCTGCGCGACCTGGACTGGGTGCCCCGTTCCATTCGCAAGAAACGCAAGGAACTGGAAAAAGCTTACCAGACCCTGGAGCAGAAGCATGGGCGGCCGGCCCAGGACGAGGAAGTGGCCACGGCCATGGGGCTGGAGATGGGCAAGCTGCACCACCTGGTGGACCAGGTGAAAGGGGTCTCCATCGGCGGGTTCAAGGATCTCAGCGGCAATAATCCCGACGACAAGTTCGAGGAGAGCCTGATCGGCTACATCCCCGACACCACGGTGGATGACCCGTTCCAGGTCTTCCAGAAGAGCGAGCTGAAATCCATACTGGCCGGTGCCATCGACCAGTTGCCGCAAAAAGAGCGGCTGGTGGTATCACTCTATTATTTCGAGGAATTGACCATGAAGGAAATCGGGATGGTGCTCAACATCACCGAGTCCCGGGTTTCCCAACTGCACACCAAGGCCGTGTTCAGAATGCGCGGCCGGCTGAAGAACACCATCACCTGACCCCGGAGTTGCGGCCCCGGGCCACACAGTGCGTAAACCAGGCTTCCGGCATCCGGGCCCGGAATCAGGCATCCCGCCGTTCTCGGGGAGTGTCTCCTCGGGGCTGTGTTCCCATCTGTCGAATCCACTCAAGCAGCCACCTGTTTTCTCCGATACAGTAAGTAGCCGACCTCGAAACTGACCGTTGCCGGCGCATGGGAGGAGTATGGTGCGCTTGATGAATACAAAAGAAGACCAAGGAAACCTGACCTATTTCCCGGAGGAGAAGTGGCGGCGGGAGCATTCCGGCACGGAAGACCGTGAGCGGAACTCCGGCGAGGATGGTTCGCCCGAGGCGGACCAGTCACCCACCTCCGGGGAGGTTTTGCTCAAGACCCTCGAGGAACCCTTCGAATCCGCCGGTCGAAGCCGTCGGATTGCCCGTCTGCGGGAGATGATCCGCGATGGGCGATACCACGTTCCCTCTCTGGAGCTGGCCGAACGCATGCTCAGCGGAGACGGATTCTGATCCATTTCCGGATTCTCCTGCCCCCGTTATGACCCCCTCGGGATAGGTGTGTACGGGTGTCGGATAGCCCCTCGCCCTGTGAAAAGCACCGTCAGGATGTGTTAACATCCCCGATCGGGAGTTGCCGCGGGCTCTTTCCCGCCGGTAGTTGCGGACTGTTGCGAGGGGACGTATGGCGAGCCGGAAACAGCGGATCGAGAAGATGATCGAGCACCTGCGGTCCTGTGACCGGGTCTGGATCGCCACCCATGACAACCCGGATCCCGATGGGCTGGCTTCGGCGTTCGCCCTCAGGCACCTCCTCCGTTCCGGTGAAAACGGCGAGGACAAGGTGCCGGTGGAAATCTCCACCAGCGGTATCATCGGGCGGGCCGAGAACCGGGCCCTGTTCAACTACCTCAACGTGCGGATCACCCCCATGGAGGAGTTGACGCCGGAGGAGGATCCGGCGGTGGTTCTGGTGGACACCCAGCCGAAACGGGCGAACAACTCGGTGCCCGACTGGGTGGTTCCCCGGGCGATCATCGACCACCACCAGGACTGGGGCACCTCGAAGAAGGTCCCCTTCAAGGACATCCGGGCCAACTATGGTGCCACCTCCACCATCCTCACCGAGTATCTCCGTGCTTCCGGGCTGCCGCTGGACCGCCAGATGGCCACGGCGCTCTTCTACGGCATCGCCTCCGAGACCCAGGAACTGGGGCGCCATCCCACCCGGGCCGACATTCGCGCCCACAAGTATCTCTACCCGCTCATCGACCCCACCCGGCTGACCCGTATCGAACGGGCCCGGGTTCCGCGGGACTATTTCCGGATCTTCCGTCTGGCCATCGAGCGGGGCCGGATCCACGGACCGCTGGTCATCACCTGGCTGGGGCCGGTGGACTATCCCGACATGGTGGCCGAGGTGGCCGATTTCCTGTTGCGTCTGGACGAGACCAACATTTCCATCTGCCTCGGCAGCTACAAGGATGAGGTCTTCCTCTCCTTCAGAACGCTGGACGGCAATCTCAATGCCTCGGACCTGATGCAGAAGGCACTGAAGGGGGTCGGCTCCGGCGGCGGGCACGAAGGGATGGCCGGCGGCAAGGCTGCCCTGGACGATCTCCCCGACGGGACGGTCACCGAGAAGGTGGCGTTGCTCAAGAACCGGTTTCTCGAGGTCCTCGGTCTGCCTGAAGGTGAGGGGGAGCGGATGTTTGGACGGCCGGACAAGCCGTGCACCGACCAGGGGTGATCAACGTACCGCCCGTTTCTTCCCATGACACATTCAATCGGGGACAGCGCCGCACAACCTTGTGGCTGCTGCTGGCGATATTGATTCTCGCCACCGGCCTCCGTCTGCTCCACATCTCCCATCAGAGCTTCTGGCTCGACGAGGTGGAGACCGTCAACACCGTGCGCCGGGCGATCCCCTCGCTGACCATGAGCGGGACAACCCCGCCGCTCTACTACATCATCGTGTCCTACTGGATGCGGTTGGTGCCGGAGACCGAGGCGATGCTCCGCCTGCCGTCGGTGCTGTTTGGCATCGGCGCGGTGGCCCTGCTCTTTCTGCTGGGGCGCCGCCTGCTGGGCAGCCGGGCAGGTCTGATCGCCGCGCTGCTGATGGCCGTCTCCCCCTTCCACATCCACTACTCCCAGGAGGCGCGGGCTTACAGCCTGATGGTGCTGCTGACCCTGCTGTCCTGGCTGGCGCTGATCCGGGTGCTGGACCGGGAGGTCACCGCTGCGGTTTGTGGTTTGGGCCGTCACCACGGCCCTGCTGCTCCTCAGCCACAACTATGCCGCCTTCCTGGTGGCTGCCCAGGTGGTGTTCGTGCTGGTCTGGGGGCGTCGCCACGGAATCCGACTCTCCCGCTGGCTGGTGGGCATCGTTCTGCTGTTATTGCTCTCGCTGCCCTGGATCAGGGTGCTGTTGATCATGGTGGAACAACTGCGCAACGCCGAATACTGGATCCAGCAGGCGGCACCCGGTGATTTTGTCAAACTCTACCGCATGATGTGCAGCGACAGCGGCTGGCTGATGAAGATCGATTTGCTGCTGGTGCTGGCCGGCGTGGCCTGGTGGCGGCTGCGCTTCGGTCCGGGCCGTGCCGATCCCGGCGGCGGGGCGGAGCAGCGGCATGGGGCAACGGCCCTGCCCCTGCTGGGCACCTGGCTGCTCCTGCCGGTGGCCCTGATGGTGGCCGTTTCCTGGTTTCTCCTGCCCCTGTACCAGCACCGCTACGTCCTGGCTCTCCTGCCGGCGTTCCTGCTGCTGGTGGCCTGGGGGGCTTCGGGGCACGGCCGCCGGCCGGTGGCGTTGGTCCTGGTGGGAGTGGTGCTCTGTTTCACCGTACCCGGACTGGTCTCCTACTACACCGAGGACAACCGGCAGCCCTGGCGGGAGGTCGCCGAACTGGTGGCCAACCTGGCCCGGCCGGGAGACACGCTGCTCTTCATCGCCCCCCTGGCCCGCGAACCGTTCACCTACTACTACGAGGGCCGCACACTGCCGACCAAGGTGCTCAGCCGCTTTCCCAAGGATGCGCCCCGGGTGGAAAGGATCGTGGTCAACAACGCCCGGCGGTCTAAGCGCGTCTGGGCCGTGGTCAGCCATTGTCGCACCGGTAACCTTGAGGAGATCCTCCAGCGCCGCGTCGGTTCCGAACAGCTGCTGGAGCAGTGGGAGTTCCTCGACATCCACCTCTACTGTTACCGCACCGACCTTGTGGGTGAACCAGCGGTTCGAAAAGGAAGTGTTGCGGTCGCTGACTGGACCCGGATTCTGCCCGGCGGGCATTTTACGGAAGGGGAAATAGCACCCGTTGACAAAAGAAGAGGCTCCGCATATATTGGCGGACACTATCCGGGAAGTTTTTTGTTTTCCTGATTTATGTTAATCCATTGTTAATAAGGAGGTTAGCAATATGCGTGCTGGAGCCGCTCTGATCGCCCTTCTCTTCGTGGCCCTCTTTGCCGCCGGGTGCGCGGAAGTGCCCCAGGCCGAGATCGATTCCTCCATGGCTGCCTATGCTCTGGCCGAGAAAGCCGACGCCGAGCACTATGCTTCAGCTGCCTGGCGCGAGTTGCAGGACGCCAAGACCGCTCTCGACACCGAGTTGGAAGCCCAGTCCGCCAAATCCGGGTTCTCCAAGTCCTACGTCGACGCCCAGGACCTGGCAGCCAAACTGCAGTCGGCCGCCGAGTATGCGCACAAGGAAGCCCAGAAAGGCCGGGACCGGGTCAAGGTGGAATACAGCGAGTTCCTGGTGAAAGCCGAGGATGCCGTTGTCGCTGCCGAGGAGCAGGTATCGAAGATCCGCAAGAGAAATCGTAAGAAAATGAACTACGATGAGCGGATGGCTGTGATTGATGCCGCCAAGGTCACCCTGGAAGAGGTGGTGGTGGACTACACCGAAGGCCGGTTCTGGGATGCGCGGGAAAAAGTCCGGCTGCTTCCCGAAAGTCTGGCCGTGGCCACCGAAGGCCTCGACTGATCAGCTGAAGATGACAACACCGGCGGGAAGGCCCAGAGCCTTTTCGCCGGTGTTTTTGTGTACGGCCCCTACTTTCCCTCTCCCCCCAGCAGCCGGCCCAGGGCGCGGCGGATGGCCCCACGCGGCTTCCCGTCCGACGGCGGACTGACCACACCGGTGACCAGCACACCCAGTTCCCGGCTGTCGGCGGAATCCTCGATACAGTCAGCGGGAATCCAGGGGTTGAGCGTCTGGATTCTCAGCAGCCGGCTGGGCAGTTCGGTTTCATCCTCACCGGCGGGCGGCGGAGGCAGGACGGGGACCAGCACCTGGCGGTTGGCGTCCAGCCGGACCTCGGCGCTGCCGGTCTGGCCGTCCCACTGGAAGCGCAGGTTGGTTGTGGGAATGTTGTCACAGCGGATGGTGTGGATCTCCAGCAGCAGATCCAGGCGATCCGGTTTCCCTGCCGCCGGGACCAGCAGGTCGCGGTTGAGATAGAGCTCGGCAACGGGCGAGGTCCAGCGGGCCGGCAGCTCCCCGGCACGTTCGGGATACCACCAGCCCCGGCCCAGGTGGAAGATGCGTCCCTCATTGGCCAGCAGAAACGGGACCTCGTGTTCGTCCGGTTCTCCATCAAAGCCGCGCTGCGCCAGCCACTGCGCCTCTTTCGCCCGGACCTCGCCCAGCGGGCAGTCCCGGCAGAGGGGTGGCAGATGCCCCTGCAGCATGCAGTGGCGCATCTCCCGGGCCAGCGGCGAGTTCCAGACCTCCTCGAATGAGCTTTCGTGCAGGTCGCCGATCACCGCCTCGGGCCGCGGCAGGTGGCAGCAGAAGCTGACCTTGCCGTCCAGCAGGATAAAGGCGCTGGTCCAGGGCCGGTGGCAGATGATCGGCGGGCTGCCCTTCACAGCGGCACCTCGGAGGTATTGATGGTCAGTTCCACGCCCAGCTCCAGGGCCAACACGCGGCAACGCTCCATGCAGGCGATAAATTCTGGATCCTGCTCGTCCAGACGCTGTTCGGTGTAGCGGAAGGTGAATCCGTCGTGCTCAGTGGCGTAGTCCTGTGTGTCGTTGAGCAATCCAAAAACCACGAACCGCGCGCCCAGGTCGGCGGCCAGTTGCACGAACTCCTCGGCCTCGCCGATGTTCAGCCGCATCAACGTCATGTTCAACTCCACCAGCGGTCGGGGTTCGCCGGCCTCCTCCTTGATCCGCTGCAGCCGGCGAATGTTGTCCACCACCTTTTGCAGGTCGGCGTGCCGGATCTTGCGGTAGGTCTCCGGCCGGGCGGCGTCGATGGAGAAGCAGAGACGGTGCAGTCGGCGCTCCACCAGCAGCCGGGCCCACGATTCGGTGAGCAGCAGACCGTTGGTGTTGAACTGCACGAAGGCCGGCCGGTCGCCCAGCTCGTCCAACAGGCGGCGGGTTCGTGTGCTGCAGAGGGGTTCGCCGATACCGTGGAGCGACAGCGTGGTTGCGGTTTCCATTGCGGGCCGCACCGCGTCCAGCAGCCGGTCGTCCAGGTCGCGGGGCCGTGGCGGAGAGCCGTAGTGGGGATTGGCCTTGGGGTAGCACATCACACAGGGCGGATTGATGTTGCAGGAAGTGGTGGATTCCAGTTCGATGGTGTCCGGCAGACGGTCGGCGTCCATGCGGAGCAGCCGGATATCGCGCACGGCAAGGCCCAGTTCCCGGGGATCGCCATCGCGGGGGTCGAGCCAGTGGTCCACACGCAGGGTCAGTTCCACCTGGTCGGAACTCCTTCCGATCCCGGGTGGTGGCAGAGGAAAGGCATATTCCTCCCAGCGGTATGGTCCGACGACGGATTGGCCGATCACCCGGCCGCCTGTTTCAACGGTGAGTGTCGGTCCACCCAACTGGCCGCCAGGGTCGACGGCGCTGATCGAGAGAAAGACGATCTCGCCTTCGGGCAGGGATGGATTGATGTGCAGCACGGCCGCAGACCGGCGCTCCATCCAGCGGAAGGGCAGTGGCCCGCCCATCTCTTCATCATGCCAGCCGCTGATCAGTTCGACGTTCTTCATCGTATCCGTCCGTGGGGCCGATGGTTACTCGATCACCTGTCGAATCGAGTCGAGCACCGTGCCGTCCACCCACTTGACCACCGCCACCACCTTGTCGCCCAGTGTCGGCGTCCGGGGCGCGCCGCCGCAGATCCGTTCCACCTCGGCCTTCAGCTCTTCGATAGTTTTCAGCGGCAGGTCGGTCTTCCGCGCCGCCTCCAGCAGGTCGGTGCGCCGCGGGTTGATGGCGATGCCCCGCTCGGTGACCACCACGTCCACCAGCTCCCCCGGCCCGCAGAGCGTGGTCACCCGGTCGACGATCACCGGGATCCGGTCGCGGAACGAGGGGATGGGCAGGATGGTACACCTGGAGAAGAGGCAGTTCTGCCAGCCGCCGATGCCGTGGAGCAGGCGGCCGTCACTGTGGGTCACCACGTTGGCGTTGAAGTTCACATCCACCTCGGTGGCGCCCAGCACCACCGCGTCGATCATCGAGGCGAAGTTGCCCTTGCCGTGGTAGTTGTAGCTGGTGAAGGGACTGGTGTCCACGTGGTTCGGGTGCTCACGCATGGAGCGCACCCCCTCCAGGTCAAAGGTCTGGCCGTCGAGGATGTAGTGGGTCAGCCCCTCCTCCAGCATCTGCACCAGGTGCTGGGTGCTGCCGCCGCGGACGAAGCGGGCCTTGACACCGGCCTTGATCATCATCTCCTTGAGGTAGATGGCAAAGGCCAGGGCGGTGCCGCCGGCGCCGGCCTGGAAGGAGAAGCCGTCGCGCATGATCCCGGTGTCGCGGACAAAGCGGGCGGTCATCTCGGCGATGAGCAGCCGGTCCGGGCTCTTGGTCAGCTGGGTGGTGCCGGAGACGATCTTCTCCGGTTCGCCGATCTTGTCCATCACTACCACGTGGTCCACGTTGTTCCCCTGGATCTGCCAGGGGTGGCAGGGGAAGGGGATCAGGTTGTCGGTGGCCACGATGACCTTGTCGGCATACTGCGAGTCGGCCAGGGCAAAGCCCAGCAGACCGCAGGCCGAAGGGCCGTTGAGGCCGTTGGCGTTGCCGAAGGGGTCGGATGTGGGAGCAGCGATCACCGCGATGTCGATGTGCACCTCGCCGTCCTGCACCGCCTGGTAGCGGCCGCCGTGGGAGCGCAGCACACCCAGAGCGCGCATCTTGCCCGCCGTGCAATAGTCGCCCAGCGGGCCGTTCATGCTGCCCTCGATGTGGTGGATCAGGCCGCTCTCCATGTGGTCGATCTGCGGGGCGTGACAGGGGAAGGAGGCGCTGGGGAACCAGCGCAGGTCTTTCACGCCGATCCGCGCTGCGGCCTCGAAGACCGCATTGCCCACCAGGTCACCGTTGCGGAAGTGGTGGTGGGTGGAGACGGTCATGCCGTCTTTCAGCCCGGCGGCACGCAGGGCCGCCTCCAGGTCGGGCAGCACCTTGTTGCCGTCGGCCGGGTAGTCGGCGCAACTGACCAGCGGCGGGGCGGCCTTCCGTCCCTCGGGCCGGTATTTCCCCACGCCCTGGAACGGTACGGCCTTGAGGCCGTTGACCTCTTCGGGAACCATTCGCTCGGCAGCATTTTCAACCAGTCTGGCCGTCATTTGCCTTCACCTCCACTGCTCGAACCGGTTTCGGCATCCAGCCAGTTCCCGTCCAACTGCCCGCCGGCCACGGCCAGCTTTACCGTGCGCAACGCCCGCTTGACCACAGGGGGATCGATCATCTTGCTGCCCAGGGAGACCACGCCGAGACCCTGGGCCTCGGCCTTGTTGAACGCCACCACGATCTTTTGTGCACGTTCCAGCTCTTTCCCGCCAGGGGCCATGGCTTCGTGGATCACCCGGATCTGCCGCGGATGGATGCAGCCCTTGCCGTCAAAACCGAGGGCCCGGGCCTCCAGCACGCTCTCCCGCAAGGCCTCCATGTCGCCCACATCGGAGAAGACGGTGTCGATGGGCTGGACCCCGGCGGCCCGGGCGGCGTTCACCACCTGGGAGCGGGCCCAGAAACTCTCCCGCCCCTCCAGGGTGCGCTGGGTACCGATGTCGGCGGTGTAATCTTCCAGGCCCACGGCCAGGGCGATGACCCGCGGTGAGGCCTTGGCGATCTTGTAGGCCTTGATCGCCCCCCTGGCGCTCTCGATGATCGGCATGAGAAAGATCTCTTCCTCGGGCTTGCCCGCCGCATCCAGCAGTTCGCGGCAGCGCCGGTCCACCTCCTTCACCTGTTTCTTGCTCTCGCACTTGGGGATCAGGATCACGTGGACGTTGCAGGTGGCCACCGCCTCCAGGTCTTCCAGGCCTAGGGGCAGCTGGTTGATCCGCACCATCCGTTCGGCGCCGTAGAAATCGACCTGGCAGAGCGCGTTGCGCACCAGCAGACGGGCCGCATCCTTCTCCGCCGGGGCCACCGAGTCCTCGAGGTCGAGGATGATCCCGTCCGGCTGGTGCAGTCCGGCGCTGAGCATGAACTTCGACTCGTTGCCGGGCAGGTAGAGGCGCGAACGGCGGAAGCGCTCGCGGGTGGTGCCATAGGTGCAGCAGGGATCCATCTCGGGGAGAATCCCCACGCCTTCATAGAGGCCGGCCCGGCGGGCGGCGGCCTCGATACGGGCCATGATCACGAAGGGCACGGCGCCGCTGTCCACCAGGTCCACCGCGGCGTGTTCCACGTCCAGGCCCGCCAGGGTCTCCTCGGCCAGACGGCTGATCGATTCGCCGTACATCGAGGCCACCTTGCTTTGCAGCCTGATCTCGAGGCCACCCGATTCCCGGGGCTCAATCTGCACCCAGCAGTCGGAGCGGACCCCGGGGCCCTTTCTCCCGGCCGAGGCGGTTGAATTCATCTTTATCTACTCCTTGCTTCACATCAGTTCCAAACCGGGGCCGATGGGCCGCCGGACCACCTGCGAAATATATGGCCACGGACGGGTCGTGTCAACGAATTCAAAGGAAATCGATTGACAGGGGCCGGGGGCGATCCTATAGTACAGGTGACACTTCCCACCCGGGGGCGAACTGGATTCGACGGGGTTGAGGAGGCGTTGAGTAGCATGTCGAGGTCTTCACCTCCTCGTTAAAAAGGTGGAAAATAACTTAATTGCCGACAACGAGTTGGCTCTGGCTGCGTAGCTAACGCATCCCGTTCACCTTCCTTTCCTGCGTGGGGGGATGGACGACATCAGCAGGATAGCGCGATCCCCGACGCCGGTACGGGGTCCGCGAAACATCGCCGGCTGGCCTTGTGGAGTGCATGCTCGCTCCCGCTTCACAGGGTAAGAAAACAGGGCGAGCTAAGCATGTAGAAGCTCCTCGCTAACCTTCTTCGGACGCGGGTTCGATTCCCGCCGCCTCCACCAG
>RCNC010001110.1_pt1 | contig 17935 bp, 20 predicted proteins | sample 2041301 | NCBI WGS metagenome assembly RCNC01 (sample SAMN09708231, study PRJNA481090) | Marine sediment metagenome, whole genome shotgun sequencing project. | biome: marine sediment; feature: ocean; material: sediment; isolation source: Sewage treatment plant 13A marine sediment (STP13A) ... | reverse complement strand
ATATTCCGAGGATTATATTTTGAGCATAACCCCAGAGAAATAGGCTCCGCATTTCACAGGGCAGGCGCAGAGACTTGTCCGCCTCCGGCGGATTGAACAAAAAGACCATTTCTGTATGGACACTAACTATTTGCGTGTTTGACCCACCATAAATGCTGCAAAAAAAATAAGAGACGCCAATGTAACAATAGTTGCACCGGACGGCAAGTCGGCATAATAAGAGATAATGAGGCCGCCGCTGGTGGATATCAGTGCGATGAGGATTGAAACGGCGATCATGGAATTATAACGACGGGTTATCTGTGAAGCGGCCGCTCCAGGGATCACCAGGAGTGCGGAAACAAGAATGATTCCGATAATTTTCATGCTGATCACCACGGATAGGGCAAGGATGGTCAGGAAAAAATGATCAAGAAAGGCGACCGGCATTCCACTGACAAAAGCAACTTCCCGATCATAGGCAACAAACAGTAATTCTTTAAAAAACAGCACAGTTGAAAGAAGTACCAGCCCCCCAAGTACTGCAGTGATAATCAAATCCTGCCGGGTAATCGCCAGAATGTTACCGAAAAGATAACCGAAAAGATCCACGTTGTATTGATCCGACATGCCGATAAAAATAACGCCCATGGCCATTGCTAAAGGGAAAAATATGCCGATGGCGGTATCCGTGCCCAGGTGGCCCTTTTTGCCGATATAACCAATGGCATTGGATACGACAACGGCGAAACCGATGGCAGTAAGTGTTGGAGATATCCCCAAAAGGGCCCCCAGGGCTACACCGCCGAAGGCCGAGTGTGCCACACCGACGCCGATAAAGGACAAACGACGCAACACGACGAAAAATGAAACCACCGCCAGAACGAAGCTGAGCATCATTCCCGCCAAAAAGGCATTTTGCATAAATTGAAGGCTGAACATATCAATCATGGTCTTGATGCCTGTGATAACAGGTTGCGCATTTATCATCATGAACAATAACTTTAAGGTCTTTTCCAAAAACCTTTTTTGTTATATCCGGCGAAAAACAGAAGTCCGGCTCGTCATGATAGTGAAGCTCAACATTCAGGCACGCAACCCGGTCTGCATGGGAAGTAATAACCCCGATATCGTGTGACACCATGATTGCGGATATGCCTTGCTCATTTCTAAATTTTGCCAAAAGTTCATAGAAATCTTCCTGAGCCACACTGTCGATACCGGTTGAAGGCTCATCAAGGACTAAAAGTTTCGGTTTTGAAGCCATTGCCCGTGCGATGTTGACCCGTTGCTGTTGTCCGCCTGAAAGCACGGCAAAGGGTCTTTTTGCATGGTCAGCCATGTTTATCTGTGAAAGCAGGTCCATGGCAATTTTTTTGCTATTACGATCCGGCCTGTGGAAAAGGCCGATACGACTGTAAAGGCCCATAAGAACCACATCAAGAACGGTAACCGGAAAGGATTGGTCTGCATGGGAAATCTGGGGAAGATACCCGAGCTCCAGCCTGCTTTGTTTGTCGGGTTGGCTTCCAAATAACTGAACAGAGCCTTTTTGGGGGTTCACAAGTCCAAGAATAACATTCAGCAAAGTGGTTTTGCCGCCGCCATTAGGACCGACGATACCGAATATTTCACCGGGATAACAGTTAAAGTAAATGGATTTTAGAATCCATTTGCCATCGTATGCCACCCATACATCATTTAATTCCACAATGGGTTCTTTATTATTTTTCGTATCTATGGCCGTATTTTTCACTTCATGGCCTCCTTCAATATGTTTAGATTGTGCTTCATAAGATCCATGTAGGTGTTGCCGTATTTTTGTTTGGGATTTCCCATGGGATCGAGCAAAAGGACCTTGACATCCGCTTCTCTGGCAATGACTTCCGCTGCCTGATAATTAAGCTGCGGTTCGGCGAATACGGCTCGAATATGATATTTATTAATCATCGCTACGATATTTTTAATCTGTCTCGGTGTCGGATTTCGGCCCGGCGCCGCTTCTATAACGCCCAAAGATTCAAGGCCATAACGTCTGGCAAAATAATCCCACGACGCATGAAAGGCGATGTATTTTTTCATTTTAAAGGTTGAAACCGTTCCTTGAATCATCTGGTGGAGTTTGTCAAGGTCTTGTAAATAATCCAGGCTTCTTTGTTTATAATACGATACGTTCTGCGGATCAACCTCACAAAGAGCATCTGTAATTTTATTGACCATGGATTTTGCAATGACAGGGTCGAGCCATATGTGGGGGTTGGCAACCATCGGTTTGTTTTCTGAAACCATGGTTTCCTTTTTATGATGGCGGTTTTCATGATCATGTTCGGTTGTTTCTATCAAATCAACGCCCTGAGATAAAACCACCGTCATTAACTCCGATCCAGCCAGCTTGACGAATTTGTCGGCCCAGAATTCCAGCCCGGCGCCGACCATAAAGAAAATGCGTGCTGATGAAAATTTTTTTACCAGGCTCGGCTTTGGTTCAAACGTATGGGGGCTTGCACCTGCCGGCAGAACAAAAGTAACGTCGACATAATCACCGCCCACTTGCTGAACCATGTCGGCAATGGGGTAAATGCTGGCAATCACCGGAAGCTTTTCCGACATGCATGCAGTTGAGTGAAGTAGGATAATTAAAAAGCACGGAATAAAAATAAAGGTACGAAGAGACATTCGATTTGCCTTAAAAAAAAATTGACAATGTGTTCGATAAATTTCATTCTGCAAATTCATATGTTCTATATTTCCTAATAGGGCACTCGAATATCTCATGAAGAACACAATATATTTAAAAAATCATCTTCATAGGCGCCATTGTTAAACAAATAACCTTAAATTACGCAAATAGTCAAGAATGTTCAATCTTATCAAAATTTCCTTGAAATTTCAGATTCATATTTTAATATAAAAATCATCCACTAAAGAGGAGGCGGGAATGCCAAAAAAAGCATTGATCATCGTCGATATGTTAAACGATTTTGTGGATGAAAAAGGCGCACTCTATTGTGGCGATACAGCGCGATTGATTATCCCTTTTATTCAAGAAAGATTAATGGGTTATCGAAATCGCGAGAATCTCGTTATTTACCTGCAGGATGCGCATGATGAAGATGACAAAGAGTTCGAGAAGTTTCCCAAACATAGCGTTACAGGAACCTGGGGGAGTGAGGTTATCCCTGAACTTTCCCCTCAAACCGGTGAAACGGTGATTTCCAAAAAACGGTACAGCGGTTTTTACGGAACAGACCTTGAAAATGTTCTCAAATCCGCTGATGTGGATGAAGTTGAGGTGGTGGGTGTCTGCACGTCGATTTGTGTGATGGATACCGTGGGCGGGCTCGCCAACCGGGACTATAACATTACTGTACCCGTCAAAGGGGTTGCTGATTTTGATCCTGAGATGCACCAATTCAGTTTGAAACGGATGGAAAAGATATACGGAGCCGATGTCTCATGACAGAATCACACCGAGCGGGTCCTTTGTTTACGGATCTTTACGAATTGACCATGGCAGCCAGTTATTTTGCGAACAAGGTGTTTGATGTTGCCACATTTTCCCTGTACATCCGAGACGTCTATGCCACGCGAAATTACTTTGTGGCTGCAGGTCTTGAGCAAGTGTTGGATGAACTGGCAGCCTTCCAATTTTCTGATCAGGATATAAGCTACCTACAAAGTACCGGTCGTTTTTCGGAACAATTCCTTAATTACCTAAGGCAACTCCGCTTTACCGGTGAGGTTAATGCTATGCCTGAAGGCACGGTCTTTTTTGCCAATGAGCCGGTCATGGAAGTGACGGCACCGATCGTTGAGGCTCAACTTATTGAAACTTTTGTGTTGAATACCATCGGGTTTCAAACCATGATCGCGTCAAAAGCGGCCCGGTGTTATCATGCCGCGGCCGGCCGTCCCTTGATTGACTTCTCTTTGCGAAGAACTCAGGGACAGGATGCCGGAATCAAGGTGGCTCGCAGCACGTTTATTGCCGGATTTGCGGCCACCAGCAATGTCCTGGCCGGAAAAATATACGGTATTCCCATCTCCGGAACCATGGCCCATTCTTATGTCTCGGCCTTCGACAACGAACTTGATGCCTTCTTTGCGTATGCAGATACATTTCCTGATCATTCAATATTTCTCATCGACACCTATGATAGTGTTGAGGGCGCGCGACATGCCGCTGCCGTCGCCAAAGAGATGCAAAAAAGGGGTCATACACTCATCGGCGTTCGTCTTGACAGCGGAGACATGGTTAGCCTCAGTCGAGAAGTTCGCAAAATATTTGATGATGCCGGGCTTTATGATGTAAAGATTTATGCCAGTAGCGGATTTGATGAGTTTAAGATCGCCAAGGTTATTTCGGAAGGTGCCACCATCGATGCATTTGGGGTGGGGACCAAAGTCGGGGTTTCCGCAGATGCTCCTTTTGTTGATGTTGTCTACAAGATGGTCCGGTTTAAAGGGCGCGACGTGAGAAAACTGAGCCCGGGCAAAGTGACCCTGGCCGGTGAAAAGCAGGTCTTTAGAAAGTCGGATCAAAACGGACGTTATTTGGAGGATATCATCGGCCGAAGAGACGAAATCATTGCTGAAGGGAAACCCTTGCTGGAAAAGGTTATGGAAAACGGACATTTATTACGTCCGCATCCTCAACTTCAAATGCTTCAGGAAAAGTTCAAAGAAAACTTTGCCGCGTTAGATGACGGATACAAGTCGATTCAGAATCATAAAGCCTATCCTGTCAAACTCAGCACTCGCCTGGAGAACTTGCAGGAAAGGGTTTAACCCGAAATCCACACACCTCTTCCGGTGGATTGAAATTGCTATTTTAAAACCCATGCCCTCTGATTAAGTCGGAAATTGTGCTTGACACTCAATGGCATTTTACCTATTGTTTTTACCACAAAAAGCAAAAGGTTTTCATTAAAATTCATGTTTTTTCGGGTTATTGTGACACATTAACACTTTAAGAAGGGAGGAATCATCATGAAGAATAAGCAAACTCTTTTGTTTGTGGGTCTGGGTCTGGTTCTGGCTCTGACATTGGTCTTCAGCATGACCACTACCGCCATGGCCGAAAACATAAGGATCGGCGTCGCTTCCCCTTATACAGGCAATTTGGCTGCATACGGCGATAATGTCAAGGCTGGTGTTAACCTGAAACTTAAAGAAATCAATGATGCCGGCGGCATCAACGGTCAAAAGGTCGAACTTGTCTGGGGTGACGACCTCTGCCAACCTAAAGACGCCGGTACGGTGGGTTCTAAATTCGCAGCGGACAAAAGCATCGTAGCAGTCATTGGCCACCTGTGCTCGTCAGCTACTCTCGCAGCCATGCCTATCTATGTTCGGAACGGGCTCCCCACCATATCTCCCACCTCTACCAATCCGACCATTGGAGATGTGGGCATGGGCTGGTTCTTTCGGAATTGCTACACCGACGACTTTCAGGGCAAGTACCTGGCCTTACATGTTGTGCCAAATTTGCTGCGCAAGAATAAGGTAGCCATCTTCTATGAGAACAACGACTATGCCATCGGCCTCAAAAATTCCTTTCTAGCCGGGGCCAAGTCTGCTGGTGTGACTGTGACCGGCACTGAGGCTTACATGACAGGGACGACCGACTTCACACCGCAGCTGACCAAGCTTTTGCGCGATAAGCCTGAGGCGATTTTCCTGTGCGGCTACCACCCGGAGGGTGCTCTGATCGCCGGCCAGGGCCGCAAGCTGGGCTTCACGGGTCCGCTTTTCGGTGGGGACGGCATTGATAATGAAGACTACATCAAAATCGGCGGCAAAGCAGCCGAAAACACTTACTTAACGGTTCCCTTCCTGGCAGCGTCGGCAGGTCCGGCAGGCAAGGACTTCGCCAAACGGTTCAAAAAGGCCTATGACCGTGATGTGGACTGGATGAGCGCCAATGCCTATGACTGCCTGGGTATCCTGGCCCAGGTCATTGCCAAAACCGGTCCTGACCGGAAAAAGATCCGTGACGGCCTGGCCGCGCTCAACTCAAAGGCCAATGGTTACAAGGGTATCACCGGTATGACCTACTTTGACCAAAAGGGCAATTGTTCCAAACCTGCCTTTGTTAAAATGGTCAAGAACGGCAAATTCGTAGCTGCCGAATAGTTTATAAAATAACTGAATAAACCAATACGGGCGCCGGGACTTTCGGGTTTCGGCGCCGTTGCATGCGTTAATGGGAGGCGCTTGTTTTTACAGCAGCTTGTAAACGGACTGACCATAGGCGGAATATACGCCATGATCGCAGTGGGTTACACCATGATTTATGGCGTTATCCTGCTCATCAATTTCGCCCACGGCGAAATCTACATGCTGGGCGCTTTTTTCGCCGTTACTTTCATCAGTCTCCTGGGTCTGCCCTTTTACGTTGCTTTTTTTTTGTCAATGGCCTGCTGCGCGATCTGCGGCGTGTTGTTGGACATCGTCGCCTATCGCCCATTGAGACAATCACCCCGTCTGGCCGCGCTGATTACGGCCATCGGAATGTCGATCTTCCTTCAAAACCTGGCCATGGTCATCTGGGGTTCCCGGCCCAAGCCATTCCCTAATGAAGCACTCCCTGCCTATTTTGAGAAAACGGCCGTCAGCTTTAACGGAGTCAATCTCTCCTGGTTTCATCTCTTTATCTTTGGCGTAACCATTGTCATGATGGTTGGCCTCAACCTTATCATCAAAAAAACCAAATGGGGCAAGGCAATGCGGGCCGTGGCCCAGAATCAAACCATGGCTGCTCTGACCGGGATAAACGTCAACAGGGTAATCTCCTATACATTCGCCCTGGCCGGAGCCTTAGGCGGTGCCGCGGGCATCATGGTGGCTGCTTTCTACAACTCGCTGTCCCCAACTATGGGTTATGTCGCCGGGGTCAAGGCATTTGCTGCTGCAGTGCTGGGCGGCATTGGTTCGGTGCCCGGTGCCATGCTTGGCGGGGTCGTGTTAGGTGTGGCTGAGGCATTTGGGGCGGGGTATTTAAGCTCGCTATACCGGGACGGCATCTCCTACGCCGTCATGATCATCGTCATCATCTTTATACCTGCGGGCTTATTCGGCAAGGTTCTCAAGGAAACCAAAAAGAGTATGTGAGATGGGTAATTTGAAATTACAGAACTTGACCCGCGGTGCTAAAATAAGAATCGGCCTGTTGATTCTTACCTTGATCCTGCCATTTTTCCCCTTTGTAACGGATTACATGCTCCATATTGCCATCCTCATTTTTCTCTACATGATTCTGGCCTTAGGGTTAAACATCGTACCCGGCTTCAACGGACTACTGGACTTGGGCTACGTCGGGTTTTACGGCATCGGGGCCTACACTTCGGGGCTCCTTACCTATCACTTTGGCCTTTCATACTGGGTGATTATCCCTTTAGCCTTCATCAATGGGGCATTCTGGGGCATTCTACTGGGCGCCCCAACGCTCAGGCTTACTGGCGACTATTTTGCCATTGTGACCTTCGGCTTTTCAGAACTGGTGGTACTCTTTCTGACCAACGAGATCTGGCTCACCCGGGGGCCACTTGGCCTGCCCGGCATCGATGTGGTGTCGATCGATCTCACGCTCTTTGGCGGCCCTAAATGGGAGTTTGTGGGCGAGTTGCCGTACTATTATCTTGCCATCGTCATGGTCCTGGTGACCGTCTTTGTCATGTACCGCATCCAGGACTCCCGTCTGGGAAGGGCCTGGTTTGCCATTCGCGATGACGAGGTGGCCGCCGTCTCCTGCGGTATCAACCTGCTGGGCTATAAGGTCATCGCCTTTGCCATCAGCGCCGCCTTCGGCGCAGTAGGCGGCAGCTTCTTTGCCAGGTGGGTGACCTTCCTGTCACCAGACATGTTTAAGTTCTGGGAATCCTTTTTGATTTTGTGCATGATCGTGCTCGGTGGCATGGGCAACATATGGGGTGTGATGATCGGCGCCCTGGTACTGGTTTCGCTGAGCGAAATACTTCGTGAACTGCTTCCCCTTTTAGGTCTCCCGGTGGGGGTCCGTTTTTTGGCTTTTGGTCTTATTATGGTTCTTATGATGCGCTATCGCCCGGCAGGCATGATGCCCATCCCGGCGGTAGCCGCTAAAATGCGAGCAGGCCGGGTCAAAAGAAAGAAAGTTAAGGCTACTGTAGGCATGAAACAATGACACCGATCTTAGAAATAAAGAAGCTTTATAAAAGCTTTGGCGGGCTGTTGGCCCTAAACAATATCTCCTTTAACATAAATAGAGGCGAAATCATCGGCCTTGTTGGGCCGAATGGTGCCGGGAAGACGACGCTCTTTAATTGCGTTGCCGGTATTGAGAGGCCAACCGAGGGTCAGATTTTGTTTGCCAACGGTGGCCGCACCATCTCCATCAGCGGTAAGAAGCCGGAGGCGGTCACTGCCCTGGGGATCGCCCGCACATTTCAAAATATCCGGCTCTTTGACAACCTGACAGTGGTCGATAATGTCAAGATAGGTCGTCATTGTAGAACCAGGTCTCTCTTTTTCGGTGCGGTAATCCGGAACAAGTTCCAGCAGGCAGAAGAAAAGGAGATTACCGAAAGTGCCAACCGGTTCCTCGAGTTCGCCGGGCTCAAGGGCCGCGGCGAAGATATCGCGAGTTCCATGCCATACGGCGACCAGCGCCGCCTCGAGATCGCCAGGGCTTTGGCTACCGAGCCGTGCTTGCTTATGCTTGATGAACCGGCCGCCGGAATGAACCCTCAGGAATCCCGCGATCTTATGGACCTGATTCGCCGCATCAGGGACAAAGGCATCACGGTTTTGTTGATCGAACATGACATGAAAGTAGTTATGGGGGTCTGTGAACGCGTGGTAGTCATTAATCACGGTGAATGGCTGGCAGAGGGAGAGCCCCAGGACGTTCAAAACAATCCTAAAGTTATTGAGGCATATTTGGGCACAGGAGCCGCTGGTGCTGCTTAAGCTGGATAACGTTAAAACCTACTACGGAAACATACGCGCCCTCAAAGGGATCTCCATTGAAGTGGAAGAGGGGGAGATCGTCTGTCTCATCGGAGGCAACGGCGCGGGCAAATCCACCACGCTGATGACCATCAGCGGCGTTCTCACTCCGGTAGAGGGCAATGTCCTCTACCAGGGCCAGTCGATCGTCGCTGTGCGTCCTGACATTATCGTCCAGATGGGCATCTGCCAGGTTCCGGAGGGTAGGATGATTTTCCCGCTGCTTACGGTCATGGAGAACCTCGACTTGGGTGCCTATCTAAGAAAGGACAAGAACGGGGTCAAAGAGGACTTTGAGCGGATATTCAGGCTTTTTCCGGTTCTGCGCGAGCGCCGCAAACAGCACGGGGGCACACTTTCCGGTGGCGAACAGCAGATGCTGGCAATCGCCCGCGCCCTTATGGCCCGACCCAGACTTCTCTTGCTCGACGAGCCATCTCTGGGCCTGGCACCAATCCTTGTCGATTCCATCTTCGAGACTATCCGCCAGATTAACGAACAAGGCACGACCATTCTATTGGTAGAGCAAAATGCCCAACTCGCTTTACAATTTTCCCACCGCGGATATGTAATTGAAACCGGCGAAATCGCTCTTGCCGACTCTTCGGCTAAACTGCTCAGGAATGAGCAGGTGAAAAAGGCCTATTTGGGTGAGTGATCCACATGTCTTTCAAAGCTACTTTATCCTGCCCTGAAATTCAGTGAAAGAAAATCCCCTCCTTTAATGTGAAAAGGCTTTAAAATTAAGCAAATCTGCTCTTTGGCGCTCCCAGAATTTTCTTGCTGTTTCGATAAGATGTTAGTAACATGCCATTGGATTTGAATCATTTGCTGAAAGAGAACCCACCCGTGCCGCGAATTCAGGACAGAGGAATGCAAACAAGAAGGAGCAACCCTTTATTTTGAAAAAAATAGGAATTGTCGTAAAAGAGGATGCTGAAGCGATCAAAAAGGCCGACGAACTTGAACATTGGCTCCGGTCTAAAAATATAGATGTTGTCAGCAAAGAAAATCTGCCGCCTAGACGCAAAATTTTGGACAGAGACAAATCTTTTGCTCCACCGGATCTGCTTTGCGTTTTCGTGCTTGGCGGAGACGGAACTTTTTTGAGTGCGGTCCGCTGGATCGGAGATCAAAACATACCCGTCTTAGGGGTCAAGTTCGGCGAAGTCGGTTTTCTTGCAGAAACAGCGGGAGACGATCTTTTTTCTGCTGCCGAGGCGGTACTGAACAATCAGTTTCTTACCGAATCCAGAATGCGTCTCCTGGTTAAAGTTACACGGAAAGAGAAAGAAATTGTCTGTGAAACCGTGTTGAACGACATTGTCATCAACAAGGGCGTACTTGCCAGACTTGCCCATATAGAAACATATATCGACGATCACTATCTGACCACCTTCAGTGCAGACGGGCTGATTGTTGCAACTCCCACCGGATCAACCGCTTACTCCCTTGCCGCAGGCGGCCCTGTTATCCATCCGGCTGTGCCCGGAATCCTCATGACGCCAATTTGTCCGTTTACCTTGACCAACCGACCTCTAATCATTCCTGATTCTGCACGTATAAAAATCAAACTTGAAAAAAAGTCATCAGATATCATGCTGACATTTGACGGTCAGGCCGGTCTTGAGATTAATGAAAAACATACCATCATTATCCGCAAAGGCCCTTATCCCATTAATATGATCACCTTGCCCGACAAGAGCTATTTTGATGTTCTAAAGGCCAAACTGAGTTGGAGTGGGGGGCGTGTTTAACCGTTAATCAAGATTCCATCTATATTATTTAAAAAACACTGGCGAATAAAATGGCGGTGCATATCACAATAAACCTATTTGCTTCCCTGAAAGAATTTACACCGGTTTCTTCGGACAGCTATCCGGTTAAACCCGGGATAACCGTGAAAAAACTGCTTGAAGAGTTATGTGTTCCCGAAGACGAGGTAAAACTTGTTTTTATTGACGGCGTTAAGCATGACCTTGCGTCCATCTTAAAAGGCGGTGAGCGGGTCGGAATTTTCCCAGCGGTGGGCGGTGGATAATTTTTCAACAACTCCCAACGTTTTCCAATGAACGGATTCTGTTAAAATATTCTGTACGGCAATTATTTTCAATTTGAATAAGATGTTTAAACGGCTGATTGAAATCCGTTTTTCCTGTGGTAAACAGACCATGACCATAGACGATGACTCCCGGATTTCCTCGGATTGCTTCAGGAACAGTGTTGCAGAGCGAATGCGGTCCTGAACCGACTTCTCCGGAGACAATCGGAATACCACAAACAAAACGTTCATGAGGACATGCCAGATGACACTCTCCACGGCACATGCATTCTTGAATGTCGCAGTCCATGGACAAAATAACTGAAAATTTGGGATGTCCGTGAAGAATAGCTTTGTTGTCACTATGCTGCACAATTTCAAAATGTGTCGGTAGTTCGCTGGAAGCGGTTATAGGGACGCAGGAGGAACCGTCAAGAGGACAAGGATCAATGGCGTCTTTTAGTTGATCCAGACTGCTTCCGGTCTGGCTGATGTAAAGGGTTCGGCCATGACGAAATGAAATGTTTCCAAAATGAGAATCGACCAAACGATGTTCTACGGTCAATCGTCCTGCCTCCTGAATCGCTTCGTAAACACGCTTTATTGAGTTTAGCGGTCTTTTCATCAAAGAACCGTTAAACGAGACCGGTGGATCGAGATTTCTTATAACCTGATCAAACACTTGTCGGCGTTTCGTGTCAACATGTCCGTTCTTTGCATGAAGAAGAAAATCGCAAAAAAATTTTACAAAACAGGCAAAACATACAGAGGAAAATGTGACGTAAGCCTGTTCGAGGCCCACCGTTCCGTGGGTGATAATACCATGTCCGGGAATAATAACACTTTTACGCGTTTTCAAGATTGAAGCAACAGAATTTGATGAAAACTGGAACGAAACCGGCAGATCATGGAGAAAGGTTCTGGTTTCGCAATCATTTGGCGTAATCGTTCCATTGGAGGTTTCCGCCAGATAATCGATGATGCTGCGATACGGTTCAGCCGGCTGGGAAAAAATAAGGGCGTTGATGTTCAACTGCTTAAAAATATCTTCGAGAGTAACACGTTCCCTATCTGTTCTGTTCCATTCAAGATATGCATCCAGATAGCCCAGAAGCGGTGGGTCAGGGCCGACAAGACCGCTTTTTATAAGCTTATTTTCGTATGTGCGAAAAATTTGATTCATTGTAGCATTTAAGATTTTTAAACCGCCTTGGCGTTTAAATAGATTTCATCCATAAATCTATATTGTGTACAAATTAGGTTTCCAATTCAGAAATGAGCAGTTTTTGTTCTGATCAAGGCAGCACAAGGGTTTGCGGTGAGGCGTACGCCTGTACACCGCAGCCGGAAACCCGCAGAGAACGCCGAGCAGGACAAAAATGGCCATTTATGGCTGGACACTAAATAGGTTCCAGTCCTAATTCCTTCGCAACTTTTGAAATCGGTGTGCCATTTTTATTCAACTTTCTTGCAATATAATAGTTGGAACGCGCAGTTAAAAATGCTTCTCTGTCTATCGGCTGAATATCGATGCCGTCGTCTTTATAACCCGGCATGGTAAAAAAGCGGGCCGGAAGATCGTCGTCCTTTTCAGTAAAGCCGTTGGCGGCATTCATCATTCGTTCATTGTAACAGATCCGTTCACCCACCTCAAAGAGATCCTGGCCGGAGGTCTTGATCCCTGTAACTGCAGTATAAATTTTGGCATACTCTTCAAGGGACGCTGCAAAGAATGTGAATTTGCATGCGGTAAGAGAATCTGCAACGGCATTTAAATCTTCACCTATTTTAATCATTCGGGCTTTTCCGTTAAATGAAAAACGATCTGTAGCTACAGGTTTTCTTAAAATCTCGTGACTGATGGGGTATGCCCTCAAGTGGCATCCCCCCCTGGAAGATGTGGCATACGCAAGGGCCATCCCATAAGCCCCTCTTGGATCATACGCCGGAAGTTCCTGACCTTTGACCACCATGGCAAGATCAGATCGACCGCAGTTGCCGGCATATTTTGCTGCACCTTGGCCGAGTTCAACGCCGACACCTTTCTTTTTTCCAATGTCCATCAGCAGAGAAAGAACTTTTTTGGGCGACAATTTCTTTTTTGAAATTTCTGAAAAGCATGCCAGGGTGGCTGCAGCCGAAATGGTATCCATCCCCATTTCATTGCATATTCTGTTGGCTTTGACGACAGTGCCGATATCTGTGTTGTCCAAAAGTGCACTGAAATGAGACATGGTTTCAAATTCGGGTATACTTGTCTGATTTTTTGCTATTTTTTTACATAGAATGTGGCATCCACGACATCCGGTATTTTTAGGTTTGAACTTCTTTTTAAACGCATGTGCATTCAGTTTGAAAGCTTGATCAAATCGGGTTTTTCGAAAATTTTCGGTAGGCATCATACGCCTTGCATCCATCAAATCATACAGGGCGCCGGTGCCAAATCGTGAGATTCCGAATTTTCCCAAAAGGATCGGAGAAGCAGCTGTTAGTCTGAATACGTCTTCTCTGGCGGACCTTAAACCTTCGGGGTCGAAAACTTTCGTTTTTCCGGTACCTCGTATGGTAATATATTTCAGGTTTTTGGTAGCAAATGTCAGTCCGATTCCGCTTCTGCCTGCCGCAAAATGTCCATCGATAATCGTACTTGAGAAAAGAACCCCATTTTCTGCTGCCGGTCCTATAACGGCTGTTGAGCCTCTGCTTTTTAGAAGCGAATGAACATCACCGGTTTCCCTGCCTTTAAGGTGAGAAGCATCGGAAATATGGATGTTGTTATCTTTGATTTCAATGCCGCAAAGTCTGTCGGACTTTCCCGTTATGATCATGCCGTCGAATCCGGCTTTTTTTAGCTGGAAACCAAAAGATCCACCCACAGAAGAATCGCCAATAGTGCCGGTCAAAGGTGATCGGGACATGATGGTCATTCTGCCACTTGTTGGGGAGCGCGTGTTAACAAGGGGCCCGGCAAACAAGAGAAGCGGCATATCCGGATGATTCCAATCAAGTGTTATTTTCTTTCTAATATAATATCCTGCCAGACCTCTTCCACCGATAAATGTTTTTAAGACGTTTAAATCGGGAACCTCAACGCGCCATGATGGGTCGGTGAGATGTATTCTGGCAATTTTACCACACCATCCATACATTTGAGTGCTCATATGATCGTGGATTTCAAATTGATTGGTTTATATAGTTTTTTTACCGAGATCGATATATGTAAGTTTAGATAAACAACACTACGGAGTCAAGGTGGAAAGGGATAGTCGCCGTCGCTTCGCTGCATGGAAATCAAATGCGTTTACCTTGAAATAGCATGTGTATGAAGCTTGACATATCATGTTATTGAACTTAACTTTCAGTTTTTGAGATGGTTTATAGGGAACGTATTAATGAACCAAAAAGATCTGGAACACTTAAAGAAATGGTTTGCGGATTATGTTGCCGGCTTTTATACGGATAATCCGACCGATAACAGCACCATCCGCCTTAAAGAAAAACACACGGAACGCGTGTGCGAAAATATGATTTTGCTGGGGAAAGCCCTGGGCCTGTCGGATGAGGAAATAGTGCTGACAGAAACCATGGCTCTTTTCCATGATGTCGGCAGATTCAAGCAGTATGCCATTTACGGTACATTCAAAGATGCGGATTCTGAAAATCATGCCTTGCTTGGGCTTCGGGAGTTGGTGGCGCATCATGTTCTGGATGTATGCACCAAAGATGAAAGAAAATGGATTACAAAAGCCATTGCCAACCACAATGCAATCACAATTCCCAAAAAGGAGAATGGAAAATCTCTTTTTTTCATTCGTCTTCTTCGGGATGCTGACAAACTTGACATTTGGAGGGTTTTCATCGATTACTATAATACGCGTGACAAACAGCCGAATCCGGCCGTAGAATTCGGTCTTCCTGATGATCCATCCTTTTCACCACAAGTTCTGTCTGCTTTGAACGAAGAACGGTTTGTCCATTTTCAGAATTTAAGAACATTAAACGACTTTAAGCTGCTCCTATTGAGCTGGGTGTTTGATCTCAACTTTACCTGTTCGATTCAGATGGTTAAAGACCGCGGGTATGTTGAGAAAATTGGGGCAATCCTGCCTAATTCTCAAGAGACTAAAAAGGTTTTAAAGCATATACATGATTACATGGAGCGTCATTTATAATTTTGAATATTAAAAACAAGATTAATTCTTCGTGATAAACCGAACGGATAGAGGAGATAAAATATGAATGAAATCATTGTGTTGTTGGTAATTGTTGGACTTTGGTATCTGCTACAGGCGTATATCCTGCCGAAATTGGGCATTTCGACATGAGTACGAAATTCTTGTCAGGTGACAGGTAATAAAGGGATAACCGAGGAGAAAATATCGGAAAAAAGTAAAGGCAAGGGATCCAAAAAGCGCCAGTAAAGATGAATTCGGGGGATGTATGCTTAAAAAAATAATGATTCTGATGATTGTATTGATAATCGGGTTGGGGTGCGAGGCTGAGAACCTCAATTTATTCATCAGGTTCGATCATATTGATGGGTTGAAATCGAACGACAGCGTTATTTTTGAAACAAACCGAATCGGCAAAGTGGATGAAGTGACCTATACAAAGAAGGGGGATTATCTGGTTGAACTGATGATCCATAAAGCCTATATGAATGCAGTTACGGAACACGTCAGATTTTTTATTGTTTCAGATCCGCAAAACAATGGACGAAGTGTCGTAGAAATGCTCCAGATTCTTAAAGGAGGAAAACCATTACAGAACAACACCGTTCTCGAAGGCTCCAACAAATCTTCTGTGATAATTGAACGCTTGGAAAAAGATTTAGAAAAGGGAATGGAGAGTTTCAGAAAAGAGTTCAACGAATTTGCAGAGGAATTAAAAAAGATTCCTGATAGCGAGGCATTTAAAAAGCTTGAGGACGAACTCGTGAATATTTATGAAAAAATGAAGCGATCGGGGAAAGATGTCCGGGAAATGATACAAAAAGAAATGTTGCCCCGTCTCGAACAGGAATTGGAAAATTTAAGGAAACGTTTGCACGAAAAGGGACGAGAGGACGAATTAAAACCCCTTGAAATTAAAATGGAAGAAATTAGGAAAATATAGCGATAATATAAAAATAGATAGTTGTCTGTTTGTCGAGGTTCATATCAAGATTTTTTGTTAGAAGCTCGTTTATCATTTCAATCATCTTCTATGACCGGAAGGTCCATCAAAAGATTTCCCGAAATTAAATCTCTTTAATGCTATAAAATCAACCTGTATTGGAATTAACATCTCAATATATTGTGGTATAATTTTCTTGACACACAAGATATTTTATCTTATACAAAGATATTTTAAAATATCAGAAATTTAATGTTTAAATAAAACAAGGAAGGTGTTGATGGGCAAATCTTTTATTAAATGCCCTAAAGATCCGGAAATGCAATACTATCGTGAAGTTTGTAAGGAAGTTTTTCGGAAAGGGAACATACGCAACTGGTGTAAACAATGTGAGGTCTTTCAGGACCAGAAGAAATCTACGGGAAAGGCATAGTACTTCGATTTTCTAAACCCGGTTAAAGTTCATAGGAAGGTTGGTTGATAATGGATTCTTGATGTTAAAGATGTGAATTTTCCTGATAATCTTAGCATAACAGAGGAGGCAATATGATTTCTTCTCCATGTGCAAACTGTCAACGGAAAAATCAACCTAAAGAATTATGCGCAAAAGATTGCGAAATTCTAGAGGCCATTCAACTTTACCAGGTATCAAATGAAAGCGATTTTTTTATACCTGCCATCGATTGTACTGAAGAAGATAGGTTTTGTTTAAACAATAGGGATGTTTTTTAAATTCGTATTCCCTACTGTTTGTTGAAGCAACGCGGACTTGTCCGCCTGGGACGTGTGGCGGAAAGCCCGTTCTGTTGTGGTTTGCATGAGGTTTATAATATTGTAGCACGATTTTATTTTCAGTATAGTCTCCATTATGAAAAGGAGGTGGTCCTATGTACGTGGGCCGAATTATGCATACGCGCCTTGTAACCGTACCCCCGGATACAAGCTTACGCAAAGCAAAGGAGATCATAGCAGAAAAAAAGATTAACCATCTTTTGGTGGTCAATAAAAATGGGGATCTGGTCGGCATTGTTTCAGACAGAGATGTCAAACAAAGCTGGGCTTCTCCGGCTACAACGCTCAGTGTTCATGAGCTGAACTATCTTCTGACCCAGTTGACCGTTGAAGCGATTATGGTTAAAAAGATTATCACCATATCGCCTGGCACCACCATTGAACGCGCCGCCTATATCATGCAGAAAAACAGAATTAATGCACTGCCGGTCATCGAATCTGGAAAGCTTGTTGGGATTATCACGAGCACCGATGTTATGGAAGTTTTGCTTCGTTCCATCGGGTTTGATGATGAGGAAAGCGCCCGGTTTGCCGTTTTGGTTGAAGATCGCATCGGGATTGTTTCTGAAGTGTCAAAAATTCTTAAAGAACAGCAAATCAACATCCGCAGTCTTGTTACCTGGCCGGAGAAAGAATATTCAGGCATTTATCAACTGGTGATGAGAGTCGGCCTGGAAGATAAGGATAGGGCAATTTCAGCATTAAGTGACGGCGGGTTCAAAGTGCTATCCGAATATGTTCACGATCTGACACCCTTTTTGCCAGAGAGATGAAACTTAACTGTGTTGAATAGAAAATACAAATCCTGCTCGACATTTTTTACCGATATCCTGACTTCTATATCAAAGCGGAAAAAGTTACAAGTGTCTAAAGTGACCTAAAGTGAGCTAAAATTAAGGAATTTTAGACAATTATATTTTAATGACAGCGCGTTAGCGCTACCTCAACTTTAGGCACTTTAGATCACTTCAAACTTTAGGCACTTGTGAGAACTTTCGGTAACATTCACATTGGTAAGGG
>RCNC010001109.1_pt1 | contig 17938 bp, 22 predicted proteins | sample 2041301 | NCBI WGS metagenome assembly RCNC01 (sample SAMN09708231, study PRJNA481090) | Marine sediment metagenome, whole genome shotgun sequencing project. | biome: marine sediment; feature: ocean; material: sediment; isolation source: Sewage treatment plant 13A marine sediment (STP13A) ... | reverse complement strand
GTTTGTGGCGTCACGTGTAGCCGTTCGCTGGCGCGGGCGATGCCACCTTCGCGCGCCACCGCGAAGAAGTAATGCAGATGTTTGTAGTTAATCATGGCCTTACCATTACTTCGGAAAATTCGACGAGTACTATCATTATAATCGACTTTTCATGTTAATTGATATTGCCTAGGATATCGCGTCTACAGACAAGAACAGCTGCTACAGGGGAACCCCATGCAGATCGTAGTTCACGCACTCGACTTTTCTTTGACCGACGCTTTGCGCCGCCACGCCGGTCACCGCCTGCGGTCTGCTCTGACCGATTATGACGAACACATCCAGCGAGTGGTGATGCGGCTTTCCAGCCACGGTGGGCGCAGTCGGGCGGATAGCTACTGTCATGTGCAAGTGCACTTGGCCGGTCTGGCTGATGTGGTGGTTGAAGAGGTTGAGTCCGATTTGTACGGCGCGATCGGTCGAGCAGCTAACCGCGCTGAACGCACCATCAAACGCCGGCTGGCGCGGCGACGCGACAAGGCTCGAGCCTGCGGTGTATATAGCGCAATCACAAATGCCGAACCAGCGACCACCACCGGAATGAATTGATTAGGAGCTTAACGCGGAATGAATACCTCAACCTCGCACGCACAAACTGGCAAACAAGAAACCGTACTTGCCACCAACAGAGTGCTTCGCAACACCTATCAACTGCTGTCCATGACGTTGCTGTTCAGTGCGCTGACCGCGGGCGGTTCGATGGCGCTGAATTTACCGCACCCAGGACTGATGCTCACCCTGGCGGGCTATTTCGGCTTGCTGTTTCTGACAACGAAGTTTCGCCATCGCAACCTGGGTATCGCTTTCGTGTTCGCCCTCACCGGCTTCATGGGCTATACGCTTGGGCCTATTCTCAACGCCTATCTGACTCTGCCCAACGGCGGTCAGATCGTGATGTTAGCGATGGGCGCAACCGCCGCAATCTTCCTGGGCTTATCGACTTACGTGCGCGCCACCGGCAAAGATTTCAGTTTCATGGGCGGCTTCTTGCTGGCGGGCATTGTGGTGGCTTTTCTCGCTAGTTTGGGCGCGATATTTTTGCAGATGCCGGCGCTTTCGCTGGCGGTTTCCGCGACGTTCGTCATGCTCATGGCTGGCTTGATCCTGTATCAGACCAGCAACATTATTAACGGTGGCGAAACCAACTACATCATGGCTACCGTCACGCTGTACGTCGCAATTTTCAATCTGTTTACCAGCCTCTTACACCTACTAGGATTCACGAATGGCGATGACTGAGTCCAGTTTGCACGCGCGGCAGAGACGACTTCAGCTGAATGTCAAAGGAGAACGGCATGGCGCTTAGCTTTCCCAACTCAAGCCGCAGTTACGATGTGACGAATCGAGGCGTGTGGTTTTGGGGCTATGATCGCACGATCAAGATTGCTTTTTACATTGATGCGGGCGCGCTCTCCAAGATCGGTTCTCAAACAATGGTCCAGGAGGCAAAGATCCTGAGTGATTTCGATGCCAGTCTTGAGCGCATCCGCGAAGTCGCTGGTGACATCTACTCGCGGCGTCGGAAGGCCGCACTCGCCTTCTCATTTGCCCTGACGGACGCCGACTTCTGACCACCGGGTGCCGCTATCTTCCGCCGCCCACGCTTGGGCTGTCGATCTAAATAATTGCTAATAAGCGAGCGAACATGAGCGAATACACAATAAGTCGTTTTATGTCGGAGACCTGCGCCGTCACGAAACGCTTGAGCCAGCCGGCGGACTACGTCGAGGCAATCGCGCCGATGCTGCATCGACTCATTAACGGCCCGCGCACTTTTCTGAAACCTGAACACTTTCGAGAAGATGATGATCACTATGCACGCAATGCGGTATTTGTTGACTCCGAGGGTGGGCCGTCGCTTTATGCGCTTGTTTGGAAGCCAGGACAATGGACCCCGGTGCACGATCACGGTACCTGGGGCGTCGTCGGCGTTATTCAGGGAGTGTTGGAAGAACAAAATTTCATACGGGTCGACAAAATTTGTGGCGAAGACACGAATATCGAACTACGTCGAGGTGGCCCGATTCTGCTGGGTGGAGGCACGGTCACCACGTTCGTCCCGAATCCCGACCACATTCATAAAACCGGCGTTCCCGAATACCGCAATACCACGGTCAGTCTTCATCTATACGGACAGGAAATGAATGCATTCAATGTCTACGACCTTGGCGCAGGTACTCGCCAGCGAATCGATGTTTCTCATAGCGAGAGCTAATACTAGATATACATCTCTTGTTTAATTTAACCTGTTATGGTTGTATAGAACTAATTGACAGATTAGATGCTGTAGGAGAAGTACGGTGAGAAGTCGATCATGACGGATGCGGCGCTGGGCTGGACATTCTTTAGTAACCACGCACACGTGTTGGTATGCCTGGCGGACAACCCGGACGCCCGGCTGCGTGATGTTGCGGATCGCGTGGGAATAACTGAGCGCACCGCGTTTCGCTTGGTGACTGAATTGGAGAAGGCCGAGATCCTGACGCGCGTCAAAGAAGGCCGACGCAACCACTACGTCATCAACGTCGATGCAAATCTGCGCCATCCCCTCGAGTCATATTGCACCGTGGGCGATCTTCTGACGACCATCCTCAAATGGCAAGACAAACCCTCCTAAGTTTCCCAACAATAATTGCGCCTGGCGCGGAGAACATTAGATGATCACAAAGACTGCATTTATTGGCGCATGGCTCGCGGCTGTGCTGCTGATGGTCAACGAGGCGCGGGCCGTTGAGCCGCTCTCAACACCGGAGCTCGCCGAACACTGTGTTCACTATTTTGAAGACGCGGACGGCAAAGACGCCATCTTTTGCGTGCGATACGTGCAAGGATTCATCGACGGCGCGGTTGCTACCGACGAGCGCGTCATGCTGAACGTTGCAGCCGAACTCGATCGTGAAGAGACTTACTCCGAGCGCGCAATTCGCACTCGCCTTGGCCGCAATACCAAGCGCTACGGTTCTACCGTTTACGCCGACTTCTGTCTTGGCGATCCTGTACTACTTATAGAGGTAGTCGAGAAAGTTGTGCACAACCTCATGAACCGAAAGTTTCTTGACGAGCAGTTACTGGCACGCGATGCTGTCTATTCAACCCTGCGCAAGGAATACCCTTGCGAGATGGACGATGACTAATGAGTCCAGCCGGTGACCTTCCGGCACTCACTAGCAGCGAGAATGCTGTTACTCCTGTTATTACTCGTTTCTGCCTGGTTGCTTTGGTCCGGGGTATACAAGCCATTGTTGCTGGGGCTGGGAGCGTTTTCATGCTTGCTAACTGTCTACCTGTCGCGACGCATGGGTTTCTTCCACGACGACGTCTTTGCGTTCCGTTACGGATTTCGACTGGTTCGTTATTGGGGCTGGCTCTCAAAAGAGGTCGTTCGATCCAGTATTGAAGTCGCCCGACTGGTGATCAATCCACGCTTGCCAATCGACCCGCAGGTCGTTGAGATAAAAGCGAGTACGAAGCACCCGGTCGATCAGGCTATTCTCGCCAACTCCATCACTTTGACGCCCGGTACGCTGGCCCTAGACGTACATCGTGGTGTCATCAAAGTACACACGCTGACTCGCGGCGGCGCCGATGATTTGCTGGCCGGTGAAATGGACCGACGTGTCGCTGCTTTGCGGAGCGATTGAGATGTACTACGCCGTTACCATTGCAACCCTGATCACAATGGCACTTGCCTTAGGTCGAGCCCTTCTGGGACCAAGTATCTACGACCGGGTTCTCGCCGCCAACATGTTCGGCACCAAAACCGTGCTGCTGCTCGCAGTGATTGCTTTCCTCTATGGCCGACCAGACTTTCTCGATCTGGCACTCGCTTACGCGCTGATCAATTTCATCAGCGTGTTCGCCGTACTCGAATTCATCCGCCGTCGCCCGCGCGATGCAGAAGGCGAAACCTAGTGGCAGTACTTGCCGACATTCTTAGTTGGATACTGCTGACACTCGGCGGTGCCTTCGTGTTCATTGGCGGAGTTGGCGCGCTGCGTATGCCGAATCTTTACACGCGCATTCATGCGGCGAGCCTTACCGACACAATGGGGGCGGTGCTGGTTATTACAGGAATTATGGTGCAGGCCGGCGCATCGCTTGCGACCGTCAAGCTTGCCGCCATTCTGCTGTTTCTATTGCTAACAAGCCCAACCGCCTCAAATGCTCTCGCAAGCGCGGCCCTCCTTGCCGGTGTACGACCGGACATTGCGCAGCCGAAAACGGACGACGACAAGTGACAATCCTGTTTGGAGTTTTCCTGCTCACGCTGCTGGTCATAACAGCTCTGGCAATCGTGCGGACGCAACATCTGTTCGTCGCTGTCATACTGACTGGTGTGTTCAGCCTGTTGATGGCTGCGAACTTCTTTCTTCTGGATGCGGCCGATGTGGCGCTCACCGAAGCGGCGATTGGCGCAGGAATCTCAACCGTATTGTTCCTCGGCGCGCTAGCGCTCACCGGTGAACATGAGCGCACGAACCGGACAAACCGGTTGTTGCCGCTCGGCGTTGTCGGCGTGGTCACGTTACTGGTGATCTACGCAACTTTTGACAAGCCGCGCTTCGGTGATCCAGACGCACCCGTTCATCAGCATGTCGCTCCGTGGTATCTCGAGCAAACTCCCGAAGTTATCGATATTCCAAATGTGGTAACGGCTGTACTCGGAAGTTTCCGCGGCTACGACACGCTTGGTGAGGTTTTCGTGGTCTTTACGGCCGGTATCGGCGTGATGTTTCTATTGGGTGCAAAGGCGCGACGCGAACCCGGTGCTGCCCGTATCGCTGTTGACGGCATGGGCGATGGCTTGCGCCACTATCTGGTGCCGCGCGTGGTCGGACGCATGTTAGTCCCATTTATTTTGCTGTTCGGGCTCTACGTTCAATTTCACGGCGACTACGGTCCCGGCGGCGGCTTTCAAGCCGGGGCCATCATCGCTGCTTCGATCATTTTGTACGCGCTGCTCGAGGGAGAGGCACAAGCACTACGTGTACTACCAAAGCCAGTGCTCGACGGGCTCGTTGCCGGTGGCGCGTTGCTGTTCGGTGCTGTCGGAATCGCAGGCATCCTTATGGGCGGCAACTTTCTCGACTACTCGGTACTCGCGAATGATCCTATCGATGGCCAACACATCGGTCTGCTGCTGATTGAGGCTGGCGTCGGCATCACAGTTACTGGGGTGTTGCTAAATGTATTCCACTCCTTTGCTGGTCGTGGACGCGTCTGATGGAACTACTCGGGCTGTATCACTATTGGGTATTCGCCGTACTGCTCATGATCGGTTTCTATACCGTGATCGCGAAGCACAATCTCATCAAGAAACTGATTGGGCTTTCCATATTTCAATCAGCTGTGTTTCTGCTCTATATCACGATGGACAAAGTTGAAGGTGGAACGGCCCCAATTATTCAGGCCGGTGTCGAGAATCAATTGTTCTCCAATCCTCTCCCGCAGGTATTGATTCTTACTGCAATTGTCGTTGGCATATCGACGACGGCACTGGGCCTTGGCATCGTGGTGCGTATCAAGGAAGAGTACGGTTCGATTGAGGAGCACGAAATACAAGAGATTGATCGGCGGTGATTGACTGGAACCACCATCTACCGGCGCTGCAAGTTGTCGTGCCGATGCTAAGCGCACCGCTAGTAATGTTGCTGCGGCCACGAGGTCTGGCGTGGGCGGCGGCCACGGCGGCAAGTGTGTTCGCCTTCGCCATTGCAATCGCGCTCACTCTCGGCGTTCTCGACGGGGAAAGTTTCACCTATCAAATGGGCAGCTGGCCCGCACCCTACGGTATAGAACTCGGCGTCGACGCGTTTAGCGCGTTACTGCTACTGCTCGTTACCGGCGCGTCGACGATAGCGCTCATTGCCGCACGAGACTCACTCGACGCCGATATCGGCGCCGAGCGACAACCGTTGTTCTATTCTGCCTGGCTGCTTGCGCTAGCGGGCCTCGTGGGTATTCCCGTTTCGGCCGATGCCTTCAATATCTTCGTCTTCATGGAAATTTCCGCACTCGCAAGTTACGTCCTGATCTCCGGGGGCGCGGACCGGCGCGCCCTGCCCGCCGTCTTTAAATACCTGATCATGGGCACTATTGGCGCGACTTTTTATCTGGTCGGCATCGGCCTCATCTACTTGATGACAGGCACATTAAATCTCGCCGATATGGAACTTCGAATTCACGAGGTAGCGGACCTGAAACCAATCCTGGTGGCAGCCGGCTTCATCACCATCGGCCTCGCACTCAAGGCCGCAGTGTTTCCGCTGCACGTGTGGCTGCCGAACGCCTATACCTACGCACCGAATGCCGTCACTGTGTTTCTGGCCGCGTGTTCGACCAAGGTCTCGCTGTATCTGTTATTGCGGTTCGACTTCTTCGTCTTTCAACCGAACCTGATCGGCCACGACGTACAGTTCGGTTATTTTTTGATGCCGCTTGCAGTGCTCGCGATCCTGGTCGGTTCGGGCGTTGCTCTGTTTGAACGTAACCTCAAACGCATGCTCGCGTATTCATCCATCGCGCAAATCGGCTATATCCTGCTCGGTGCAAGTCTTGTCAGTCTCGCCGGGCTCACCGCAGGTGTCCTGCATATTTTCAATCACGCGCTCGCCAAGGGTGGCCTGTTCCTGGTCGTTACCTGTCTCGCGACGCGTTGTTCGGGGTTACGCCTCAACGACATTTCCGGCGCCGCGCGTCACATGCCCTGGACGATGGCAGCGTTTGTTGTTGCAGGCTTGAGCCTTATTGGTATACCCGGCACCGCGGGCTTTGTGAGCAAGTGGTATCTGATTACTGCTGCGCTCAACGAAGGCATGCTCGGCGGAGTGCTGATTGCCGTAATCGTCATCAGTTCGTTGATGGCACTGGTTTATATCTGGCGTATCGTCGAGACGGCCTATTTCGGCGCTGCGAAGGTTGATGCGGCACCGCCTCGAGAAGCGCCTCCGATACTGCTCGCCGCCACATGGACAGTAGCACTCGCGAATCTTTATTTCGGGCTGGTGCCCACATTGCCCGTGACGCTGTCGTCGACCGCCGCCGAGCTCTTGCTCAGACACGTGCCATGAACGCGAGCAACGTTATTCTCATAGCAATTGCGCTGCCACTCGTTGGCGCGCTCGGCATTGCAGCAGCCAGCCGCTTCGGTGCTAATGCGCGCGAAACGGTTACGCTACTAACGGCAGGAGCCCTGGCCTGGACGGTCTGGAGCCTGGTGCCTGAACTGATGCAAGGTGGACGGCCTTCTTTGTTCCTGGGCGAAATCGTTCCCGGCGTAGAAATCGCATTCAAGGTAGAGCCGCTTGGCATGCTGTTCGCGGCACTGGCATCGAGCCTCTGGATCGTCAACTCAATCTATTCGATTGGCTACATGCGCGGCAACAACGAATCGAGCCAAACGCGCTTCTATATCTTTTTTGCAATTGCCCTGTCCGCCGCCATTGGCATCGCGTTCGCTGACAACCTGCTTACGCTGTTCCTGTTCTACGAAGTTCTCACGCTGTGCACTTACCCGCTGGTATCGCACAAGGGCGATGCAAAAACGGTGCGCTCGGCGCGAGTCTACCTGGGTGTGCTATTGACCACCTCGATTGGCCTGCTGCTTCCCGCCATTATTTGGGTTTATCATATTGCAGGAACGGGTACCTTCACACCGGGCGGCATTCTTGAGGGCAAGCTTGCCGGACCAGCCGTTGGTCTCCTGCTCGGACTTTTTGTCTTTGGCATCGGTAAGGCTGCCGTTATGCCGGTGCATCGCTGGTTGCCGGCGGCAATGGTTGCGCCGACACCGGTCAGTGCGCTGTTGCATGCGGTCGCGGTCGTCAAGGCCGGGGTCTTCACGATAACCAAGGTCATTATCTACATCTTCGGTGTCGACTTTCTGTTTGCCGAACCGAGCAGCAGTTGGTTGGTCTATGTGGCAGCGTTCACGATTATCGCGGCGAGTGTCGTCGCACTGCGGCAGCAAAACCTCAAGCGTCTCCTAGCCTACTCAACCATCGCGCAGCTGTCCTACGTTGTAATGGCAACAGCTATTCTCAAACCGTTGGCAGAGGTCGGCGCGGCGGTGCATATGGTGGCGCATGCCTTTGGCAAGATCACCTTGTTCTTTGCAGCAGGCGCAATCTACACGGCGGCCAAGAAAACCGAATTGCGTCAACTGCGTGGCATCGCCAGACGCATGCCATGGACAATGGCCGCCTTTACCATTGGCGCACTCAGCATGATCGGCGTCCCGCCAACCGCCGGCTTCGTCTCGAAGTGGTACATCCTCGCCGGCGCATTCCAGGCGGATAATTACGTCGCGATCGCAGCGATTGTCACCAGTACCGCGTTGAACGCGGCCTACTTCCTGCCAATTATTTACATGGCGTGGTTCCTTAAAGAAGACACGCCACCGATGAAGGACCATGGCGAAGCGCCGTTCGCGGTCGTACTTGCGTTGACCATAACGGCAGCGCTAACGCTCGCGTTTTTCTTTTTCAATGGTCCTGTCCTGGAGCTTGAACGACAACTGGTGCAGGGGCTTTGATGAACGACGACAATTCACACTGCCTGACTCGCCCGACGACCATCCGCAAGCTCTGGTGGGGTTTCTCTATCGTGCTCGCCCTGACCGTCGTTGCTCAGATGTTCATCTACGTCAAAGGCTATTTCGGTGTGGATGGCTGGTTCGGATTTGGTGCCGGGTTCGGCTTTTTGTCCTGCCTTGTCATGGTATTGGTGGCGAAAGGACTCGGCTTCGTCCTGAAGCGCAATGAAGACTATTTCTCCTCCGGAGATGACGATGTTTGAGCTGCTGCCACCGGCACTCGTCATGGTCGCCGGTGCGATCCTTATCGGGCTTCTGCGCGGACACTGGCGGAGTGTGTTCGTACTCGGCACACCTTTACTGACACTGTGGGCTATCTGGCAGATTCCTGACGGCGTCGTCGCAACCGTTAACTTCCTTGATTACTCGATTGAGCCCATCGAGGGCAGCCCGCTCCGAAGACTATTTGCCACGATCTTCGCTTTGATGGCCTTCGGTGGCGGCTTGTATGCGTTCCGCCAAGCCAAGTGGTACGAACTCTCGGCGGCCTATATTTATGCGGCCGGTGCCATCGGCGTGAGCTTTGCAGGCGACCTCATTACGTTTTTTCTGTATTGGGAACTGATGGCCCTTTTTTCCACGGTCGTCGTCTGGTGCGGCGGTACACCGTCTGCTCGTGCGGCCGGCACACGCTACGCCATCATGCATCTGGTGGGCGGTGTAATATTAAAGGTCGGCATTGAAGGCGTCGCTGTCCACACCGGCTCGATTGACGTTCGACCGATGCTGGCCACTAACTTCGACACATGGATGATTCTCACTGGAATACTCATCAACGCTGCGGCGCCGCCGGTATCCGCATGGCTATCCGATGCGTATCCCGAGTCGAGTCCTACTGGCTCCGTATTCCTGTCGGCATTCACGACCAAGACGGCTGTGCTCGCATTGATTCTGCTATTCCCGGGTGAGTCCGTGTTGATCGGCATCGGCCTGTTCATGGTGATGTACGGCATCATCTACGCACTGCTCGAAAATGATGTACGACGAATTCTTGCCTACTCGATCGTAAACCAGGTGGGATTCATGGTTTGTGCGATTGGCATCGGCACCGAAATGGCCCTGAACGGTGCGGCCGCACACGCCTTCGCTCACATTCTCTACAAGGCGCTGCTTTTTATGAGCGCCGGAGCGGTTATCTATCGCACCGGCTTCTCCCGATGCACGGACCTTGGCGGTCTATTTCGTACGATGCCACTAACGGCCGTTTGCGGCATCATCGGCGCGCTAGCGATCTCTGGATTTCCGCTCACCTCCGGCTTCACGACCAAGACCATGATCTCGCAGGCAGCGGCGGATGAGAGCCTCGTGTTTGTCTACTTCATGCTGGCGGCTGCGTCCGCCGGAGTCTTCCTGCATGCCGGTATCAAGTTTCCGTGGTTTGTGTTCTTCCAGAAAGACTCGGGGCTCCGTCCCAAAGACGCGCCCTGGAACATGGCAGCAGCGATGGTGCTGATGAGCGCGTTGTGTCTCTTGTTGGGCATCTTCCCGGGTTTGCTCTATGCATTCTTGCCCTACCCGGTTGACTACACGCCCTACACGACAGGCAAGGTTCTGTTCTACCTTCAGTTGTTACTGTTCTCGGGCCTCGCATTTTTCCTGTTGCTGCCGCTAATGAAGCGGACGCTCACGGTGAGCTTGGATTCAGACTGGATCTGGCGCGTCGCATTATTCAATGCCACGAAAACCGGATCGAAATTTATCGTGAAAGCAGGCGCAGCATTCAGCACCTACGGCCGCAAACAACTCGGCGCCCTTCGTAAACGCGCTGAAGGACACCTTGGTTCGATCAGCGAACATCGCCACGGGATCTTTGCTCGAGCGTGGTCAATCGGCACCACTGCGCTCTGGATTGCCGTACTGCTGAGCGCGTATGTGCTTGTGTATGTCATCTGACGCGGCCGAGATAACACCATGATGGATGGACTGTCTTTACGATATCTACTGCGCATAGCATCTCGATCTAGAAAATTACCAATGAGCGAGCGAACATGAGCGAATACACAGTAAGCCGTTTTATGTCGGAAACCTGCGCCGCAACGGAACGCCTGAACGAGCCGGCGGACTACGTCGAGGCCATCGCGCCCATGCTGCATCGACTCATTAACGGCCCACGCACATTTCTCAAACCTGAACACTTTCGAGAAGATGATGGCCACTACGCACGCAACTCGGTATATGTCGATTCCAAGGGTGGGCCTTCGCTTTATGCGCTTGTTTGGAAACCAGGACAATGGACCCCGGTACACGATCACGGCACTTGGGGCCTGGTCGGCGTTATTCAGGGTGTATTGGAAGAACAAAATTTTATACGGGTCGACACAGATCGTGACGGAGATACAAATATCGAACTGCATCGCGGCGGCCCGATTTTGCTGGGTGAAGGCACGGTCACCACGTTCGTCCCGAATCCCGACCATATTCATAAAACCGGCGTTCCTGAATCCCGACAAACCACGGTCAGTCTTCATCTATACGGACAGGAAATGAACGCGTTCAATGTCTACGACGTTAGCGCAGGTACTCGCCAGCGAATTGATGTTTTTCATAACGAAAGTTGAGATCGCCAATAGTACTGATTTTCTGAGAAGCCCAACTTTTGACCAATAGTTGGGATTAATCACCCGGGCAATTGCCATTCCCTATCAGGATCTATACGACGTGATCATGGCCTAGCTATTCGAACGGTGTTGTTCTCGCATTGCATGATAGTCCCGCACGTCACGCCACTGCTGGCGCCATTTTTCGACCGAGATAGCGTCTGTGCCTAGTAGCGAAATCAAGGGATTCAACCGCTCGAAAGACTCGCAGTATTCACCATCGTTGCCCTTGAACCCAGATCGTTTGAGCTCGCGAAATTCGCCAAAAGGAGCAATCGTTGAAAGCGCATGGACCTTAGTTTGACCGCTGTCGAGTCGCTCCAATGCCCATACTGATTCTGAGCCAGTTTTTTCAAGTTCGATATGTAAGTGGTTAGCTTGCATCCAGTCGCCGCCGATACACCGGCAGGCCACGCCAACGAATCGGCTGTAGGCCTCATCGCTAAGGCGAGTCAACCAAATGTCGGTAAGCCAACGAACAATTGCCGTATTCCGTGGGTGTTTCATATTGCGTAACGGCGACCATATCAGTTGACCGACAGACGAGACCCATTCACTCCATAGCCAGGAAGATTCGATCGGAAAATTGGACATTGAACGCGCCCACCGATTACGCAAAGGAAACGCTTCGTCTAAACTGCGGCGCCACATCCAGTAGGCAGATTCCCACGCATTGATCATCTCGCCAAACGTTGACGTGCAATCTGACGAGTTAAGCTCGAAAATGCCGGCTTCACGCTTAGACACATCAAGACTCTCGACAAGTCGCACGTGGTTATCAAGAACACCCTGCGTAATGATGCGCTTGAAATCTTCCTCAATGCTCGCACTTTTGCGGGGTGATCCGTCGGGTCGATATGACATGTACGACGGTTGCTTGGAAATTCTATGTGCTCGCATATTCAATCCATCCTGGAACGCTGTGCCCTCCCACAACCACGAAGACGTTTTCATGGATTTCGAACCGGACATACAATTTATCCAGTTCGGCGCTGGCACCAACAGATGCGCAAGGCACATACTCTTCATCGATACCTCGCCATTTATCCACTGATACCGACTATCCTTGTCAACCAGACTGGATTTAAGATCGCGCATCCACTCTTCGTATTCGCTCATGAATTGTAGTCTGCGTTCTTGATGCTGCTGAGAGTGAGCCTTTCCCACGAATAGCTGCGCATTGCATCCATGACAATAACCTCGGTTTACCTGCGGCTTGTCTATACGATAATCACCAAGGCGAAACTGACAATGCGGACACTGAGTGACGATCGGCTCTTCGTGAATCGGGCAATGACTCCAGTTGGAAAGCTGGTGAACTGCAAGGTGAGAGCCAACACCCCAACACGAAAGGCAAGCCCGAACCTCTTTCGACATAGTTCCACTGCTGCCCTCTTGCCATGGGGGCTCGTAAAAGGATGAGAATGCGGCTTTAAGCAGGTTGGGATCCCACCCGGCTACACGGGCGAAGGACGCTACGTTGAATTGTCCCGGGTTATCGAAGTTCTGAGTAGCACCGGTCGCAAAAGAATTAAGATCTTTGGTTCCAAACCACCTTCTTTCTTCGAGCCAATCCAGATGATTGAGTTGCACCATTTTAGTAACAATGCTGAACATGGACTCGCCATGCGGATTCCAATGTTTCGTTCCAATTAATGGCATTTGTTGCTCTCCCGAATCATTGAGGTGCCCTACTTCTCGCCTTGTCTGAAGTCTTCCTGGCTCGCATAGTCCTGAATCTGAAGCAACGCCACTCGATAGATTGCCTCTTCGATCAGCCGATCGTCCAACTCCAGGTTCTCGTCATCCATATGGGAAAGCGTTTTCACAAGCCACCGTATGCACGCCGTTATCGGTTGCACTGGGAGTTCTTTGGTTGTTGGAATATTCTCGCGGCGACAAATGCGCTCGAGCGCTTCCCAGATGCGCTCAGCGTGTGACGCGAATCGCCAGTTGGCAGCGAACGCTTTTGGAAGAAAATACTTGGTAAATGACACGCCGGAACCAACCGGATATTCCGATCCAACGTCCAGCGCGTGAAGCATGCGGCGAAGATCAAGACTGCCACCCAAGCCACTGAATCGATGCATGTCGGTCATGAAGCGTCCCAACAGATGTCGTTTCTTAGCGCTCTTGAAGTTGTCGCGAATCTCGACGAGCTCTGGTTGTCCAATAAGCAATACGATCAGACGGATATTGGCGATCTTTAATTGATTGTGCAGGTCCATCAAGAATCGATAGTGAGCATTGGATAACCATTGAGCTTCATCCACCAATAGCAAATACCGATGTTCTTTCGCCTCCTGCGCTCTCTCGATCATGAAATCGATAGCTCGCCGCCGCTTGATCGCTGCAGTGCCGCTCTTTGGAAGTTCGTACCCCAATACATGCAACAGCTCAGTGAAGAAGCGATGCTCAGTTGTCCCTTGATAGGTGTATTCCCAACAACTCATTAGAGATATAGGAATTGGACTGCCCAGAAGCCGTTCAACATTCTCCATCAGATACCTAATCGCCTGTGTTTTGCCCACTCTAGGCAGTCCATAAACGATCGAACCCGGAAGCAGATTGTCTAGCCAAAGGCGGACGCGATTTACAAATTCTTCGAGCGATCGTGTCGGTAATATTGCGCTGTCCTTCATCAGCGGATGGTGTTCCGGAGCACCAAAGATCGCATCATTTGAAGCATCCACTTCAGTTTGCGACAGGCGTGTGTCGTCCTGGGGGTCTTCGTGCCCCATACGTTCAGCTGTATTTGTCATTGTCAGATCACCGAGTTACGTGAGTTGAATCGATCCGAATCGGATCGCTCATCGACCAGTTCCGACTGCGTTGATTGGCCGTCGTACTTGACGCTTCTGAATTATCGGTGTGCGTCACGCGCCGAGCTTGAAGAAGCTTGTTGCGTGCTCGTCGATTGAGGCTCTTGTTCTTGTTGAGATACTCGAGATGAGCTCCGACAGGGTTGTTCGAAGCCCAGTCAATCTTTCTGCGTTTTGCGAGTTTCATGATTGCACGACGCATGCGCAACGAGTGAGGGTGACGCATCCAACGTGCGGCGGCATACAGCCGCCCCAGGGACCGACCCTTGTGGAACACTTCCGCAGTTCGTATATCTTTGATGTTGACTCTGAACGTCACTTTCTCGCCGATGATTTCAGCACTTTCGGACATCGCTTCGTTCGAATACCGTACGCCCATGAATTGAACATATGGAAAGTGCACCAGTTTTTGACTGCCGCGGACGGTCGCGGTGAATGATTTCTGAAAAAGGGGCAGCCTCGCCGGATCACGTACCTTCACACGCCGGACTAGATCGTAGCCACGGTCCAATCGCTGCTGTAGAAACTCCAACGGAGAGAGACCGTTCAAGCCAAGGTGCGGACCGGCATTGTAGTTCGCGATAGCAAGGTCTGCCGCGTCTTGAAGGTCCTCAAATTCCGCTTCCAGCTTCTTCGCTTGCTTTTCGCTGTCGGTCCGCCGCGGATCCTTCGGATGGCTGCCGGTCGTGCTCGGCCACCGATGCAATGAGGAGCGCTCAAACGTCAACATGAAGCGTTCAACGATTGCATCAGAGCGGGGACTGCGAGGACGATTGGTGACGATTTCGCAACCAACTGTTTCGATAATTCGCTCCTGAACCCATTGCGAAGTGTGCGCCCATGCGTTATCCATTTGAATCATGCTAAAGGCTCGCCAGGCACACTTGTCGATGGTGCCATTCGGGAGCCCAGCGCCCTCCACGTAGCTCAGGCGATCATTGGGCAGTTGACGCGGTGTCCAGGGGTTTAGCGAGTTCGCCACGCACTCTAGAACATCGTCGGCTGTGTAATTTTCCTCGAGACTGATGTGGTAGCCGAGAACCGCTCGGCTTGCGGTATCAATCAATACTAATAGCCAAAGTCGCGACAGCGGTAATTTGTGCAGCTTGCCATCGGCATCCTCGACGATGACAACCAAATCTACATCCATTCGGTGTCCATCAAGTTGAACACGATGGTAAGGCCCTTCGGGTGGCGGGCTCTTCTCCCAGTAGTCGTTCTCGTACATCCCAGGTCGAATGCCCTTACCGCCGTGTTCGGCCAAAGCGCCAGCGACAAAATTGACTTTTCGAATCACTCGACAATGTCGTCGAATACACTCTCTGCCGCGGTCTTTGTTGGAAAAGGGATAGTCCGTCTGCGTATCGATACCTGACTGATCGCAAAGGCGTTCGAACGCGATCCAGATCTCTGCAAACATTTTGCCGCGCGGCTTCGTGCCGTCGGCTGGCGTCCTAGCCAACGCCCACGCATTGAGTTTCTTTGCAATCTTTGGATGTACATCTAAGAAATGTTTCCAGCGGCCAGCGGTCCCCGTGAATTTCGTAACGTTGTAGTCTTTTATGCGCACGTGAGGCAACAATGCTGCCCAACCCCAAAGGGACCCGTTACTAGCAGTTTCGAAACATCGATCCACTAGCCGCTTTACTTCTGTTTTTGAGATACCGGTTTTCTCTGTGATTTCTCGAATTGTAATTGTCGATTGCAAATAGAATGAGACCGCACGCCTTCGATCATGAAATCGCTTCAGATCTGTCCGAGATAGTGCCTCGGTATCAGCATCGGGCCAGCTGTCCGGGTCCGCTTCTGTTACACCCGATACCAGTTCTAGGCGACTACGCCGCTTCATCGTTGACCTCCTCGACATTCAATTGTGTGCTGGGAGATACCGGTTCGCTTTGAAGGTAGGCTGTGACATCGCCCTTGTGCAGCAGCTTTGCGACGTGACCAGTTATAACTTCCGGTTCGATATTGGGATGGCGCTCTTCCAGCTGGGCGATACACCAAGCATCACCATTTCGAATCAAATGGTAGAGCGCGGATTCAAGTTCCGGGTCCGGGTTTAGGTAGGACTCCGCCGCGAAGGGCAACAGCGTCCGCCAGTTTTCGATTTGCTGGCGATGGACCCAAAGAGTCTTCTCGGTAATGAAGCCAACTTCAAAGCCGTTCGCCTCGGCCCAGGCGGTGATATACGGCCAGTTTGCAGGTGCGACACTGCCATCGGCGTGCACTTTAAGGTGCTTCTCCGGCTTCACCTCATAATAGATCGTTCGGCCATCGCAAAAAGTAAATGCCACGTCCAGCGTGTGATATGGACGTTTGCCGATTGCGCCGTAAATTCGAAGCGGTTGCGCCATGATCGCGGTGATTTCGGGGCGCGATTCTCCCCAGAACATCGCCAGGGACTCTAGTCCACTTTCGCACTCTACAAGTTGGTGGCCAGCTTTCGGGGCATGAAACTTGTGGTATTCGTTCTTTACCTGTCGTGATTTCGGGATCGAATGAGGTCCTATTGCACTTAGGGATCGCGAGAATCGTTCTATTGCCGCCAATTCGGTCGTGTTTAGGGATTCATATACGTTCGCTGCATTTATCATTATTATCACCTCTCGTTTTGCATTAAACTGCGGTCGAGAAGTCAATAGAAGTCCAGCTCGATGGTCAATATAATGATCAATATATTGAGCGCTACTAGACATAAAGTGAGCAATTTTTCCCGGTTAAATTGGGAATATTGACGCTAGTGGCACTTAAGTCATTGATTAATATATCTAGCAACGCGAGACAAAGTAGGTCCTAAGGTAAAATAAACTGATGAAAAATAGCTACTTTATTGGCGATTTTGAGAACAACATAATGTCCTCTATGCGCTTTCTATCTGCCAATGTCCGACATCTTAGACAACAAGAAGGCCTTTCCCGCAACGCCTTAGGCAAGGCAGTCGGCGTTTCATCGGGCAATATTGCGGGAATCGAGGATGACGGAAGGCTGAGCGGTTCGGCCGTCACATTGGTCGCGCTTTCACAATTCTTTGGCGTTTCTGTGGATGATTTACTTGGAGTTGACCTAGGTGAATTACCGTCAGTCAAACGACGTCTAATGAGTGCCCTATCGCTGCATTACCGACAGAATGCCAACGATTTCCTTGATGGGGGCCACGATACGGTCAGAAAGTCCAGAATTAAGGCTGGATTTTATCGCCCAAACTACATTAGAAAATCGAACGATTGAGGCCATCGTTTCCAGGGCCTTAGTATTGTTGCTTTTTTCGGCCAGGACCTGAGTTTCGCGTAGGGTATTGGACCCTAAGATGCCACCCGCGAAATAGGCCCCATTAGTCTTTTCAACAACTTGCAGAGTCAGAAAAGGTACTGCTTTCTTGTGGAACTACACCTATCTTTGTCTTTTACTCAGGTTTGGTCGTCGATCGACGCACCTGTTGCTGCGCGTCCAATACTTTCGATACCGTTGTCCCGACCTGACTCAGACTTATACGTCTGGCTCGTACCGATAACCTGGCCATTGGTTGATTTCAGGTTGAATCGGAAACCACCGTTCTTGGTTGTCGTTTTTTCAAAACACTTCTCGTCACCGCAGTTCTTTTGCACGGACGCGATGCCGTTTGTGCATGAGCTTTTCGCTTTGTAACCTTCGCTTGAAAGGATTGCTTCACCATTGCCTGCTTTCAATCGAAATCGAAATTCACCCGCTTTGTCTTTGTAACACTCGAATTTACCGGCCATTCTATTTCCCTCGTTACTTGTTTATTGACGCACCAAATCGTGCGTTGTGTGGGAATTACACAATGCGGGCTGCAAAAAAGCAACGTGTAAAACAATATAGTGCATTCGTTAAAATATTCAAGTTACTGAGCTTTTTTAGACGCG
>RCNC010001870.1_pt1 | contig 17951 bp, 20 predicted proteins | sample 2041301 | NCBI WGS metagenome assembly RCNC01 (sample SAMN09708231, study PRJNA481090) | Marine sediment metagenome, whole genome shotgun sequencing project. | biome: marine sediment; feature: ocean; material: sediment; isolation source: Sewage treatment plant 13A marine sediment (STP13A) ... | reverse complement strand
ATCCTTATAAAAACTTTGTCTATACCTCATTCCAAGAATTGGCAACCAACATTTCGCATAAGCGTGTTGGTCAAATGGCCAAAAAGAAAGGAAATGCCCTTTTAGGAAAGATGTGTACCATTATTGCAGGTGATGAAATGAGACACCATTTGGCCTATCGTGAATTTGTAAAAAATATTTTTGGGGAAGATCCTTCAGGAATGATGTTGGCATTTGCCGAGATGATGAAAAAAAAGATTGTGATGCCAGCGCACTTTTTACGTGAATCTGGTGGAAGCATTGGCGCAGCTTTCGAGAACTTCTCTAACTGCGCACAGCGTTTAGGGGTTTATACTGCACACGATTATATTGACATTCTTAAAAAATTGAATTCTTATTGGGAATTGGATGCCGTGAGAAGTCTTTCGGATGAGGCTGAAAAAGCCCGTGATTATCTGATGAAACTTCCGGCTAGATTAGAACGAATTTCAGAGCGTATGTCTTTCCCTGAAGATCAATACCATTTTAAGTGGGTTGAGGCCAACGGAAGGTTGTAATAAAAAAGCCGGTTCAATTTGAACCGGCTTTTTTAGCTATCCTAGTAGACTATAATTTGCCATGCTTATGCTCATCTTGCCATTTGGCAAGTTCTGCCCATTTGCCTTCATATGCCATTTTGGTCTGCATTGGCCAAGAAGCTGGATCGTGAACTTTATAACGATTACCACCACCATCCAAAACTTTTTGACAATCGGCAACAGCCGTTTCTGAAAGCGCTTTCCAAGTCTTGATACCAGCATCGCTGAACATACCCGAAATTTTTGGACCTATACCTTCTACGATTTTCAAGTCATCTTGTTTTACTGTTTTTCCTAAAGCTGCTTTGGCATCGGCAGCATTGAAAGGTACTACAGTTTCGGATGCTGTCAATGAAGATGCTACTGTAGCAGCACTACTGGCACCAGCCTTAGCTGCCCCTGCTGATAATTTGCCTTTACAGGCATCCAAATCTGTTTGTAGTTTGGCATTTTGATCTTTCAAAAGTTTTAAATCGGCAGAATTATCGATGGTTGTACTTTTTCCTTTTCCTAAAAGGAATCCGAAATAAGCACACAGTATACCAACTAATAACGGAATTAACCAGCACCAAATATTCATAGTTGAAAAGTCCATTTTTATACGTTTTTAGGTTAGTTATTTAATTTAAAGTGTTAGTGTCAATAAATCATTTTTCTCGCGTATATCACTGTTCTATACGTAAATCTTCTCCTTACATTGCTTCACATACATTACAACAAGTAATGAAAAAATAAATTCCTGCTAGAATAGTGATTATTATCCCGAGAAGGTTCGTTGTTCTTTTTGTCATGGGAAATATAGTTTAGTGTTTGGACTACAATGTATTAAAAATTTCTTAAAATATGTTAAAAACACACTACTAAATGCTCTAAATCAACATAGTATGATTGGTCTTTTTATGAAGAATCTTTCCAACTATACAGAATTTTTTACCATTTGTATAAATGTTTGCATTCATGAATAAAAGAAAGCAGAAATTGTATAAAAATAAAGATGTTAATCCCTATCTCTCCCGACAAAGTTCCGGCATTGAGGTAGGGATTCTTTTTTGATAATTAGAAGTACTAAATACCGGATGAAAAGTTATCGAGTAAATTACCACAAACAACACAAATAGTTGCAACTATACAGTACATTGAACCAATGGTACACAAAAGCTTGATTTAACGATTGTTATACCATAAATTTAATAGATAGAGAACCAAATGATTAAATCATCATGAAAACGAAAATGAAAAATTTCCTGACTTTTTGTTGTATGGTAGTTGTGCTTGGAACACAAGCCTTACTGGAAGGAAGCTGGAAAGTTGAGGAAACTCAAAAAAGTAATTTAGGAACGTAGATAAATAAAGGCAAGGTTTGACAACCTTTATTTATTTTTTATAGTTTGAGTTAGTTAGTTTAGTTGGTAAAGTAAACCCGCTGACCGTTTGAGCCAGTTTCAATGAATGAAACAAAGGAGCTGAGCGGTGAGCGGGTTTCTTTATGCTTTATAAATCAAATTTAATACCTTGTGCCAAAGGCAATTCGGTTGTATAGTTTATTGTATTTGTTTGTCTTCGCATATATACTTTCCAGGCATCAGATCCTGATTCGCGCCCACCGCCAGTTTCTTTTTCACCACCAAATGCTCCTCCTATTTCCGCACCAGATGTGCCGATATTCACATTGGCAATACCACAGTCGCTACCAGTTTGCGAAAGGAAATTTTCTGCCTCACGAAGATTATTGGTCATAATTGCCGAAGACAATCCTTGGACCACACCATTTTGTATGGCAATTGCATTTTCAACATCACCAGAATATTTTAGTAGATATAAAACGGGTGCAAAGGTTTCATGCTGAACAATTTCAAAATCGTTTTGGGCTTCTGCGATGGCTGGTTTTACGTAACATCCACTTTCATAACCTTCACCTTCCAATACTCCACCTTCAACAATTAATTTTCCACCTTCATCAACAACTTTTGTCAATGCACCCTTATACATGTTTACGGCATCAATGTCAATTAAGGGTCCAACATGGTTGTTCTCGTCTAAAGGATTTCCGATTCGCAATTGATTATATGCGCTTACTACAGCATCTTTTACCGTATCATAGATAGATTCATGAATAATTAACCTTCTTGTTGAAGTACATCGCTGACCAGCAGTACCAACTGCACCAAATACGCCTCCGATAACGGTCATTTTAATATCTGCATCCGGAGTAACGATGATGGCATTGTTTCCTCCAAGCTCCAGAAGTGATTTTCCTAAGCGTGCTGCGACAGCTTGAGCAACAATTTTACCCATTCGAATAGAACCGGTCGCAGAGACCAAAGGCACTCGTTTGTCTTGGGTCATCATTTCCCCAACTTTATAATCGCCATTGATCAAACAAGAAATTCCTTCTGGCAGATTATTTTCTTTGAATACTTGGGCCGCTATATTTTGACAAGCCACGCCGCATAAAGGGGTTTTCTCTGAAGGTTTCCATACGCAAACATCACCACAAATCCATGCCAATGCAGTATTCCATGCCCAGACAGCTACCGGGAAGTTGAATGCTGATATAATACCAACAATTCCTAATGGATGGTACTGTTCGTACATACGGTGTCCTGGTCGCTCAGAATGCATGGTCAATCCGTGCAGTTGTCTTGAAAGTCCGACAGCAAAATCACAGATATCAATCATTTCCTGCACCTCTCCTAGCCCTTCTTGGTAGCTTTTACCCATTTCATAAGAAACTAGTTTGCCTAAAGGTTCTTTTAGTTCCCGTAATTTATCACCCAACTGACGCACAATCTCTCCTCGTTGTGGCGCAGGTTTTTTTCTCCAGGTTTTAAAAGCTCCAGTAGCGGTTTCCATTACTTTTTCGTAATCTGCTTTGGAAGTACATTTAACCTTACCTATTAAGGCACCATCTACTGGTGAATATGAAGCTAAGATTTCACCAGAACCAAAATTGTTAGAACCGGTTGAGGTACCCTCATTGATTTCTTGTATTCCCAATTTCTTAAGGGCATCATTGATGCCGAATTCTACTGCTATTTTTGACATTTTATAACTTTTAAGATGCTTATTGTTAAAATTTCGACAAAGCTACGAATAAACTATGTTTTATTACTCTTTTCTAAGCACGGTAACTTTGATTATTTTCTCTTTTTTAACTTCGTATATAAGGATCAACTCCACCATATCCTTGTTTCCATTTCTCCCAGAAATACGCTCATAGTCAATTACTTTGTTTCCAAAAATAGTACGTTGTAAAATAGTTGAATGTAAGTTGGGGGATGCTTCAAATAGGTTGGAATAAAATTCCTTGCAAGCAGAGGCCCCGGACATCGTTATATTGCCATTAGAATAATCATAGAAAGTGACATTATCGTCAATAATCGACATGAACCCATTAATATCCCTTTGATTATAAGTTTCCAGTTGTTTTTGTACTACCTGTTCCGGAGTCATTTCTTGTGCTGCTAATGGAGAACTTGTTGAAAATAAAATAAAAAATAGTATTAATACCGTACACTTCCGTATCATTTTAAAAGAATTAGAACAATCGCAATGATTGCTGGGAGCGCCTGGATATAGAATATTTTCTTATCAGCGGTTAAGGCGCCATATATTCCAGCTACGGTAACACAGGAAAGAAAGAACAGGGCAATATTTACCGACCAAATAGGGTCAAATACAAAATAGGTCCAAATGAGTCCGGCTGCTAAAAAACCATTATATAACCCTTGATTTGCTGCAAGTGGTTTTGTAGGCTCAAATAATTCTGGCGGGAATTTTTTGAAAACCTTTCTACCCCTCGTGGTCCATGCGAACATTTCCAACCAAAGAAAATAGAGGTGTAATAAAGCAACTAAACCTACCAGAATGTTAATAGCTATTTTCATAAGTTTTATTCTTCAGCAATATAACGTTTATCAACTTGCATTACTGTACCACAATTATCACAAGTCCTCAATTCCTTTGAACCATAAAAATGCTTAAAATGCCCTAAGAAGTCTTTTTCAATATCGTTTAAAGTAAAATATGCTTCATACAGTTTATGGTTACAGTTATCACAGAACCATAATAAGCCGTCATCAACATTCATATCGGCTCTTTTTCTTTCAATGACCAAGCCTATGGAACCTTTATGTCTAACCGGGGAATGGGGTACTTTTGCTGGGTGTAAATACATATCGCCAGGACCAAGTTTCATTGTTTTTTTTTGTCGGTCTTCCTGAATATGAATATCAATATGTCCCTCCAATTGATAAAAAAACTCTTCGGTTTCATTGTAATGATAGTCTTTACGTGCATTAGGCCCGGCAACAACCATTACAATATAATCCCCAGATTCTTTATACAAATTTTTATTGCCTACTGGGGGTTTAAGTAAGTCTCGATTTTCCTCTATCCATTTATTCAAATTAAAAGGTGGTTTAATGGCCATAAACTTTGTTTTTGGAAAGTTAAAAAAAGAATTGGTACGTTTAATAAAACACAAGTATTAAATACTGGAATGTATTAGCGTATTGTTTCTTTGAATCAAAATTTGAATAAGAAATAAGAGAAAGAAAAATGTCTCCTTGAAAAGACATATGAAATCCTTTTAGGATTACTTTTTAAAGAAAAGCTGGGTATAATAGTAGTTTCCTGAAGCACTCTTTTTTACACTGACAGCGGTATGTGTAAAATCACCTTCCATAGTTTTTTTATGATCCGAACTATTAAGCCACCCATTAAAGGCTTCTAAAGCATTGGCGTAGTCTTTTGCCACATTCTCCGCGACTAATTCTGCTTCGACCTCCGAGGCTATATTTGACGCTCGCGAACTGAAGTTATCATGGCTTAGGCCACCTTGAGATATCATATAGTCAGTATGATTATTGGCATATTCGTAGGCAACAGCACTAAAATTTAAAGAAGTATAACCCAAAGCAACTCTATGGCTGTTCACCGTATTCAATAGCTCATTTTCTACCTCAGGGGCATTCTTGGCCTCGACAATATTTGCAATATCCAATGATTCTTTTGAACAAGATCCCAGTATACATACAAATAAAAAAAGGAAAGCATTACGCATTCTCATCTTCATATAGTGCTCTATTTGTAAGTAGGTAGACTATATTATAAGTAGGAAGATAAGATGGGGTATTCTTGTTCTCTTAAACTGAATGGGGATATTCAATTATGTAATGATAAAAAAAATAGATGTAAGGGGGTCTAAAATATCTTTTTTTTCGATGAACGGCAACTTTCTAGCCATAGTTGTAATCCAAAACATACATTTATTACTGTTTTTTATTCATAATGCCCGTAATATTTAAAGAACTTTGTGCTTCGTTCGTATTCCAGAAAGGCATTCTGGGCTTTAGATTTCATGGGATCAGGTATGATTTTAAACTGCATACAGCATATAATTATACGCTCTTACTTGAAAATATGCAGAATATTATATAGCAACCCTTTTTTTTCTAGGTTCCAGGACATTGGAATTTGATAAGGTACTTACCCAATCAATGGCCCCTTCCAAGGAATTGAACCATCTTAGCTTAGAACTAACGAACATTCGCTCAATCATGGCGTTAAAAAAGCCTGTTTTGGTATAACTTATAATGCCATAGGCCTTCAAATTGTAACCAAATTTGTAGAATTTCTTCCAGTCCATAGGAATTACCGAATAGTCATGTACACGATTTGAAATATAGATGATATCCTTACCATTATTGTCGTACAGATTGGAGAGTTCCTTGGCAATTTGTTTGCCATGATCGTTCCATGAAAACAATACATCTTCGTGTATTTCCCCAACTATAAAAGTGTCAAAAAGGTAAAAATCACCGAAACTATAATTCCGCTCGTGAATTGCCTTGTAGTAATATGGCGTGTCCTTTATTTTTTTCATAATGCCCTCATTTCATCGTTCTCACTTACAAAAGAAGAAAACCTAACCAAATAGTCCGGTTTTAAATCGTTCAATGGCCATTATAATCTCTATAATACCAGTATCATTAGTATACAAGTTATTGTCCTGTAAGTTGTTATGCGAATTATATTACATATTATGAGTTCAAATGAAATTTAAGTGCTGAATTCATTTAGCTTGTTCCTCTGCAATATTTATATAATTTTGGCATATGTACAAGATAGTTCAAATAGACGATGAATTTATCAATGAGAATACTATTTTTTCGGAGTTAATTCTTGAATTAAAAAGAGGTTTTGCCACCCAAAGTATAATGGTTCCTATGAGACATCACCATGACTTTCCTAACCCGGAAGTTGGTGAAGATTCAACTTTGCTACTTATGCCGGCTTGGAATCCAAGTAAGGAGGCTGGAGTAAAAATAGTGACAGTAAGCCCTGAAAATGGACAGTTTGGAATGCCATCAATACAAGGCGTTTATATATTTATGGATGCTATCAAGGGTGGGGTGAAAGCCATTCTCCAGGCCAAAAGCCTAACTGCGAAACGAACAGCAGCGACTTCCGCTTTGGCATCACTATATTTGTCCAATGAAAATGCATCATCACTTATGATGATTGGCACAGGCGTTCTTTCTACCAATTTAATACAAGCACATGCAAGCGTTAGACCCATAAAAAAAGTATATGTGTGGGGACGAAGTATAGAAAAGGCAAAAGCCATTTGCGATAACTTCTCAGGTGAAGATTTTGAAATTAGAGCCATTGGTTCTATTGAAGAGAAATTAGGAGAGGTGGATATAATATCTTGTGCAACCCTTTCGAAGACACCCTTGATTTTAGGTAGGCAATTAAAAGCTGGTCAACATGTAGATTTAGTTGGTGCTTATAAAAGGGATATGCGTGAAACTGATGACCAGGCAATAAAGCTGGCATCGGTTTTTGTTGACACAATTCAAGGTGGTATAAAAGAGAGTGGTGACATCGTAATTCCACTCCAAAACGGGACGTTGAAAGAGGAAGATATTAAAGGTGATTTATTCGGACTTTGCTCCGATAAAAACAATGGCAGAACCAATAAAAATGAAATTACTGTTTTCAAATCTGTTGGCCATGCATTGGAAGATTTAGTGGCTGCCACTTATTATTTCAATAAATACATGAATGAGTAAAACCTATCAAAACATCTTGAACAAGATCAATTTTCAACCCAATAAAGATTGGTTGCAGGTTAAGACTATTGATATGCACACCGGTGGCGAACCTTTAAGGGTCATAGTTGATGGTTTTCCAGAACTTAAAGGAAATTCTGTTTTGGAATATCGTCGTTATTGCAAGGAGAATTATGACCACTTGCGTACCGCATTGATGTTTGAGCCACGTGGTCATGCCGATATGTATGGCTGTATATTATTACCGCCAAATGACGATAAAGGTGATTTTGGAATCATCTTTTTACATAATGAAGGATATTCCACCATGTGTGGTCATGCTATAATAGCTATCTCGACTTTAGCGATTGAAATGAATTGGATTGAGGTAAAAGAAGGGGAAAATATGTTAAAAATCGATGCACCATGTGGGCGTATTACTTCTTTTGCAAATGTAAAAGAGGGCAAATTAACAGGAGTTCGTTTTCACTGTGTACCTAGTTTTGTGGTTGGTTTAGATCGAACGGTTGATGTAGATGGCTTAGGCGAAGTGACTTATGATTTGGCTTATGGTGGTGCATTTTATGCTTATGTTGATATGGCCAAAAATGATTTTGATTTTGACTTAAGTTCAGCTCACTATAGAACTTTAATTGCCAAAGGCATGGATATTAAACATGCCGTAATGGATATGGATAATGAGATTTTACATCCTTTTGAAGATGAACTAAGCTTCTTATATGGGACTATTTTTATTGATAATAATAAACAAGACTCTGGGGTAGATAGTCGCAATGTTTGCATTTTTGCTAAAGGCGAAGTTGATCGTTGCCCAACTGGTTCTGGGGTTTCTGGTCGCATGGCCATTCAAAGAGCCAGAAAAGAGCTAGATTTTGGGGAAACCATGACCATAGAAAGTATTACGCATTCCGTTTTTAAAGGCTCATTGGTTTCTGAAGAAGATTACGGTCCTTTTAAGGCTGTAATACCACAAGTAGAGGGCACAGCTTATATTACTGGGATGCATACATTTTACATTAACCCTAGTGACCCAATGAAATTCGGATTTATTTTAAGGTAAATAAACATAGGTTTTCAGAAGAATAATTTGTCATTATGTAAATCTAATGGAAAGTAGCTGTTACAAAAAAGCGTTAGTCCAGAATTTTATTCTTCCTCACTATTCTCTTGCTTTTCTTTCAGCACCTTAGAAAAAACAAGCGCCCCGATCTCCTTTATGGGTTCATAGAGCACGGATTCTTCCAATGTTTCACTCTTGACCAAATTGACTGAAGAATTAGCCCGTTCAAAGAACACCAAAAGCGCTCCAAGAATCACAGCGACTTTTAATGCGCCAAAAATAGCCCCAGCCAATTTGTTGAGTAATCCCAGCATCGCAAAATCAGCGATTTTAGTCAGGAATTTTCCAGCAAGCTGAACAACAATAACAATAACAATAAAAGTGATAATAAAGGACGCTATATTAATATAGCGCTCATTCCACTCCATATTTTTAGAAAGATAATCCCCAGCGATATAGGAAAAATGAATGGCACCGTAAAGTCCTGCTATCAATGCAATAATCGAGGCAATTTCAACAAAAAGTCCATTTTTAAGGCCTTTGTAAAGTCCGTAAATGAGCAAAAGACCCAAAACAATATCTAAAATCCCCATAGCACTATGTTTGGTTCAAATATAGAACTTTGATTTGTACCTTTGAATTTGAAAATAAAATATGTCAAGAGACGTACAATTAAAAGAACGCTGGGAAGTGTTGGTTGAAAAACTATCGGTACAATTTGCCGACGGTGATAATTTGGAGTTGGATGCCATCATTTATTTGGTGGGTGTCCAAGAATTGGGGCAATACCATAAAACATACAAGAAAGATGAAAAATTAAACCTTATGCATATTGCCATCTGTCGATTGTTGGAACCCTATGGGTATTATGAATTCGAATTTTTTGATGAAGATGGTTGGCCACACTATACGATCAAGGAAGACTTACCAGCATTAAAAGCAGGAGAGCAATCTGTCTTGATGAAAGAGGCAATTGTCAGTTATTTTTTGGAAAAATCCTATATTGAATAAACTAGTTGTCATTTCTGCCCAAGAAGGAATGACAGAATTAAGTTATGAAAAAACCCTATTACGCCGTCATTTTCACGAATACAAGAACTGAGGAAGACAAGGGCTATTCTAAAATGGCACAGAAGATGGAAGATCTGGCCAGACAACAAACAGGATTTCTCGATTTTGAAAGCGCTAGGGGAAAAATAGGAATCTCGGTAAGTTATTGGGAGAGCTTACAAGACATTGCCAATTGGAAAGCTAATACTGACCATTTGTTCGCCCAACAAAAAGGAATTTCCGATTGGTATAAATGGTATAAGGTTAGAATTTGTATGGTAGAACGGGAATATGAGTTTAATAAATAAATCTCCGAACAAGATTAATACATATCATGTCAGCTATTTTTATTTTCAATCGTTGCCGCTATAAATTTTGCAAGAAATAAGACCCCAATAATTTTCTTAACTGTCTTAAGACATTTTTTTGATAAAGAAGCTTTAAGCGTTATCTTTAAAGCCTTATCCTAATAAATATGTCAAAGCAATATATCATTTCCCTGGATCAAGGAACAACAAGCTCACGTGCGTTATTGGTTGATCAAGATGGTGCCATAGTGAATATGGTGCAACAAGAATTTCAACAGATTTTCCCTAAACCTGGTTGGGTAGAACATGATCCCAAAGAAATTTTGGAATCGCAGCTGCATGTAATGCACGAATTGGTGGAAAAAGAGAATATTGATGTTTCTGATATAAAGGCCATCGGGATTACAAATCAACGGGAAACTACTTTGGTTTGGGATAAAAATACCGGAGAACCCGTTTATAATGCCATCGTTTGGCAAGATAAACGCACGGCTGATATTTGTGAAAACTTAAAAAAGAGAGGCTTAATAGAGCATGTAAAGATGACCACCGGTCTGGTAATCGATTCCTATTTTTCTGGAACCAAGGTGAAATGGATATTGGACAATGTTGAAGGTGCTCGAGAGAAAGCTGAAAAAGGGGATTTATTAATGGGAACCGTTGATACTTGGTTGGTATGGAATATGACGAAGAGAGCCAATCATGTTACGGATTATACCAATGCCTCACGAACCATGATATATGATATTACCAAATTGTCATGGGATGATAAGTTATTAAATAAATTAGGCATTCCCAAAAGTATGCTTCCCGAAGTTAAACCGTCTGCCCATCATTTTGGGGATTATGAATTGAATGGAATTAGTATCCCAATTGCCGGAATTGCCGGTGACCAACAGGCTGCACTTTTTGGACAAGGTTGTTTCGAAAAAGGTACCGCGAAAAATACATACGGTACAGGTTGTTTTATGTTGATGAACACCGGTGAAAAACCCCAGTTTTCAAATAACGGACTTTTAACGACGATAGCCTACGGATTGAATGGGAAGGTAAATTATGCCTTTGAAGGCAGTATTTTCATTGCCGGAGCTGCTATTCAATGGTTGCGAGACGGATTAGAAATCATAAAAGATGCCAAGGAAACCGAAGCATTGGCAAATTCGGTGCCAGGCGATAGTTCGGTATATGTTGTTCCTGCCTTTGCAGGTTTGGGAGCGCCCTATTGGGATATGTATGCCAGAGGGGCCATTTTTGGATTGACCCGTGATACAGGAAAGGCTCATTTGGCCAAGGCTACCCTAGAGTCTTTGGCTTACCAAACAAAGGATATCCTTAATGCAATGGAAGAGGATTCTGGAGTAGCATTACAGAACCTAAAAGTAGATGGTGGGGCTTGTGCCAATAATTATTTAATGCAATTTCAGGCCAATATTTTAGGCACCGAGGTACATCGCCCAAAAGTGATTGAATCAACGGCAATGGGTGCTGCATTTTTGGCAGGAATCCAAGTAGGTCTCTGGACCCAGGAAGATATTGACCAAAGCAGGCCAATGGACCGAATTTTCACACCGACTTTTGATAGGGTCAAACGAAAACACCTGTACAAAAACTGGAAAAAAGCAGTCGAACGCACAAAAGGCTGGGAAGAGAATTAATACCCAAATTAAATCACAGAATACATGAAAAATAATATCAGATTTTCAAATCTTGATAGATCAACTACAATTCAAGAATTATCCAAAGAATCATATGATCTTGTGGTTATTGGAGGGGGCATCACCGGTGGAGGTATTGCTTTGGATGCTGCTTCCCGGGGATTAAAAGTAGCCTTGGTCGAAAAGGGCGATTTTGCTTCAGGCACCAGTAGTAAGTCCACAAAATTGATTCATGGTGGGTTGCGCTATTTGAAACAATTCGATTTTTGGTTGGTCAAGGAAGTGGGTTCTGAACGGGCCATTGTGCATAAATTGGCTCCACATCTGGTGCTCCCAGAAAAAATGCTGCTCCCACTTATAGAAAATGGGTCTTATGGCAAATGGCTGACTTCAATAGGACTAAAGGTTTATGATATTTTGGCTCAGGTTTCAGGGGATGATAAGCGTAAAATGTTGGAGAAAAAAGAGGCGTTGAAATTGGAACCTCTTTTGCCTAAAAAAATATTGAAAGGAGCAGGCTATTATGCTGAATATAGAACCGATGATGCCCGTTTGACGATAGAAACCATTAAAACCAGTTTACAGCATGGCGCGAAAGCGTTAAATTATGCTGAGGTAACTGATTTTATCTATGATGACAAAATAGTGGCAGGAGTCATTGTAAAAGATGCGATTTCAGGAAAAACCTTTAAAATAAAATCTAAATATGTAATTAGTGCCGCAGGGCCGTGGGTAGATGAACTTCGCAGCGTGAATAACTCCAAAAAAGGGAAACGTTTACATTTGACTAAAGGAGTTCATTTAGTATTTCCCCATGAAAAATTACCGGTCAAGCAATCGGTTTATTTTGATGTCCCTGATGGGCGGATGATGTTTGCCATACCAAGAGGAAAAGTAACTTACATAGGGACTACCGACACAAACTTTGTCAAGGATAAAGACCACGTAGAAACTGACTTGGTAGATGCGCTCTATTTGATATCGGCGGTGAATCATATGTTTCCCAAGATTAACTTGGGAATGGAAGATATTGTTTCTTCTTGGGCGGGGTTGCGACCATTGATTCACGAAGAAGGAAAGTCTGCTTCGGAGCTTTCGAGGAAAGACGAAATTTTTACTTCAGATACAGGTCTTATTAGTATGGCTGGAGGTAAACTTACGGGTTATCGAAAGATGGCAGAGCGTGTAGTAAACCGAATTGCCAAAAAAATGGATGAAGATTATAAAATTGAAATTAAAGGTTGCATTACGGAAGAGATTCCGTTATGTGGAAGTGATTTCAAGAAGTTTAAACATGTAAAAAAATACATCAACGAGATTTATGAGCGTATAAAGGAAGATGGTTTTACCAAATACAACGCGTGGTTTTTAGTTACCAACTATGGTATTCAGACAGAAACTATTTTAGACTATTATCCGAAACAAAAAGGGGAGAATAACGAAATACGTTTGGCATTGGCTGAACTTTGTTTTGGCATTGATTATGAAATGGTTCATAACCCAATGGATTTCTTTATCCGCCGAACTGGTCGACTTTATTTTGACATCGAGGGCGTTCGCACCCTCATGGATCCTGTTTTAGAAGTGTTCAAAAACATATATAAAGTTGATGATACCCAACTTGCAAATTGGAAAGACGAATTAAACACTCAAATTGAAGAACATTCAAATTTTTCTTTAGATAGAAATTGAATTTAAAATAACGCTACTCCTCAATTGAGGGGGAATAAATGAGCATGTGCAGTTAGTCTATTTTATTGGTTAAAGCTGCGAAAGTCTTTTTCGCGTTTTTACCTTGGTAGAGTACATCATAAACCGCATCAATGATTGGGGATTGCACCTTACTTTTAAAATTCTCTTTGAGTTCATAAGCACTTTTAGTGGCATAGTAGCCCTCAGCAATCATACTCATTTCCATTTGGGCGTTTTTTACCCTATAGCCTTTTCCAATCATATTGCCAAACATACGATTACGACTAAAAGTGGAGTATCCGGTTACCAATAAATCACCCAAGTAGGCAGAATTATTAATGTTACGCTTCATTTTGTGCACTCGTTTAATATAGCGGTTCATTTCGCGAATACTATTGCTCATAAGTACACTTTGAAAATTATCTCCATATCCCAATCCATGATATATTCCCGCGGCAATAGCGTATATGTTTTTTAACATGGCGGCATATTCCGTACCAATAATATCATCCGATATTTTGGTTTTTATATAATTACTTTTCAAAACGTTGGCCACCAATTCGGCCTTTTCTTTGACTGCACATGCTATGGTCAGGTATGAAAGGCGCTCAAGGGCAACTTCCTCAGCATGGCACGGGCCGGTTATAACTCCTATATTTTCAAAAGGTGTTTTGTATGTTCGCCTACGATTAAACCTGTTTCCGGCACTATTCCCTTAATTGCTGAAAAAATAATCTTGCCTTTTAAAGAGACGGTTAACTTCTTTAATTCTGGTTCAAGAAAAGCCGATGGTATGGCAAAGATGAGAACATCATTGTTTTTGACAGCATAATCGAGTTTTGTGGTTAAGTCCAGTTGTTTTGTGTCGAATTCAACAGAGCTTAGGTAATTGGGATTATGTTTTTGTGTTCTTATATGCTCAACCGCATCTTCGTTGCGCATATACCAGGTGATTTGTTCTAAGTTTTCAGATAACATTTTAACAATAGCTGTTGCCCAACTGCCTCCACCTAATACCGCAAATCTTAATTCTTTGTCCATAAGAAACATTTAATCGCATCAAATGTAAATAAAATAAGACAATAGTTTAAGTGCTGATAATCAGTTAATTGTAATAATTGGCATGGTGATTGTTTTATATATGACGAACTTAATTACATGAATTATGAAATGAGCCATAACAATTTTAGATACTCACTGAAATGTTCATTGGCGAATTGCACCTGCCTACCGGCTGGTAGTTCTGATAATTAAAAAAGTAAATAAACCTCTACGGATGAAAGCGATAAAACTACTCTTAGGATGTATACTTGTGGGAACATTAATGACCTCTTGCTATACCGAAGTGATTTTGGATGATGGATTTATCGAGGAATCCGGTTTCAATACTGCTCAGGTCTTACAATCATATGATTTATGGTACATAGATATAAATGCCACAAAAGGTAATGGTGAAGTACCTTTCTTGCAACGTGCTTTCACGATTTCATTTGACAATGGTAAGGTATATGCGAACAATAATATAGTGGGTCTAGGTAAAACGGGAAGTGGATATGGCATTGATGTTGGGTATTTTGATGCTTTGCCAGGGGTAATTGAAATTGACCATGATATAGATGGGCTATGGCTTTTAGATGTATTTGCGATTAACGGAAATACGCTGGAACTGTATGATTCCAATTCCAACACTTCATACTACTTAAAAGGGTATCAATTAAATAGCTTTGATTTTGATATGGTGTTCTATGACAACATTCATTATTTCTTGCAAGAATATAACGCATGGGAAAAAACATATACCAGTCAGGAGGGTGCTTTGAATGATTTTGATGATGAAAATTTCCTGCAATTTCTTTCTGATAGTGAAGGCGACTTTTTCAGATCATCAATTGATAAAACGGGGACATCGGTAAATAGCCTTGAGTGGGATTTTGAAGGGGGTTATACCATTTTTGATGTAGAAAACGATGAAACGCTCAAAACTTTAACACTTTCCTACGACTTTATGGGCAATGATTATTTTGAGCTTTACGTTATTAATGATAGTACTATTGAACTATATCACCCAAGTAGTGAAACTGTATATGAGTTTAAAGGAAGGGGATACATTGAGTACTTAAAATCTGGTAAAGGTTCGGTTGAAAAGAAAAGAAAAAAGATTTCGAATCCTGTAATGAAAGTTAAAAGAAGTAGAAAATAATAAATATTTTTTGGTTGGTTATTTAGTTAGGAACCGCCCCAGCGTTTAAAGTTGGGGCGGTTTTTTTAATGCGGTATAGGGCAGCTACTTTCTTATTATTTTAAAATGGTCCAGTTTTATGTCATCAAGCCCTTTGCTATCAAATGGGTATTCCAAATGATCTTGTATGTTGTAGAGGGAAATTAGTATAAATTCTGTAAGAATTACAACAAAATAAACGGCTACATGATTATAATTTTCCCCAATATTGTAAATTATTGTTGGGGTATAAATTATAGGAAATATATAGATAAATACTTTACAATAGGCCTTGAGGCTTATGGGGGTTCTATGAACGTGAATAGCATTTAGATTGTCAATTGCCTCGTGTAGATCATTCATATACTTGAAAACCCTATCTTTTAATTTCGTGGAGATCATTCCGTTCTTTAAAAGAATAAAATCATAAACCTTTTCTATTTCATCATCCAGATCTTTAATTTCTTCATCCTGAATTTTAAGACGTTCCAAGGTTTTTTCCCCTATATCCTTTAGTATCTGTTCCAAGCGATTTTTTTCTTCTACCGTTAAATTACTGGTGCTCGTAAAATAGAAGAGTGTTTTCATGGCACTCCTAAATTGGCTTAGGTGCTCTAGGGCTTTTTCTCTTCTCCTAAAAGAACCTCGAATCGTAAAAACCAATGGAAAAATAATAGCAATGCTTAACAAAGTAAGGTCCACATTGAAAAATATATGGTACTTATAACACGCAAAAACGGTTAGTGCCGATATAATCAGCACGATTAGCGTTCTATAATTTATTGTGGTTATATAGAGCTTAATAATTATTTTTTTTATACATTACAGGATAAAGTTAACCGATTATGGGTAATAATCAAATATTTAGCAAATTCCTTCTTTTTTATTTTCTGTGTACCCTGTCTTGTTTTGCACAGCAAATTACAGAAGATAAAAAAATCGGGAAAGTTTCTAGGCTGTTCTCTAGCGATAGCGTGCTTCAAATTAAAATGAATTATGCAAACAAGGTTATTAGAAAAAGCACAAATGACAGTACGTATTTAAATATAGATTTAGACTATCAAACGGGAAGTAGTGATGCATGGAAAAGCCTTCCTGTTAGAGTTCGCTCTCGAGGTAATAATAGACTAAAGAACTGCTATTTTGCCCCGATAAAAATGAAAATAAAAAAAGAGGACTACAAAGGCACTTTATTTAAAGGGAATAAAAAGTTAAAATTGGTATTGCCCTGTCTTACTGAAAAGGATAGAAATGATTATGTGTTAAAGGAATTTCTGGCATATAAGCTATATGAGTTGGTTTCACCCTATCATTATAAGACCAGGCTCTTGGATATAACACTAACTGAACCCAAAGGAAAAAACTTCAAAGAGCATAAAATAAAGGGGTTTTTTATTGAGGATATCAAGAAAGTGGCCAATCGGCATGGAGGTAAGGTTTTAAAAAGAAATATGCACCCCATGCAGCAGGATGCGTTGAGTTCTGTTCAAAATGCATTTTTTCAGTTTATGATCGGGAATACCGATTTTTCAACGGCCTACCAGCATAATGAAAAATTATTGTTTGTGAATAAAGCTTCCATACCTGTACCTTTTGATTTTGACATGTCCGGTTTATGCAATACCAGCTATTCAGTAGTTTCACAGGTTGGCAAGGATGTATTGCCGATTACTGTGGTTACCCAAAGAATGTACAGGGGGTTTAAAAGGGATAATGGAGTTATGCTCGAGGTAAAAAAGCAGTTTTTAGAGAACAAAACAAAAATGTTAGCAATTATTGATGCACATAAGGGTCATTTTGAAAACCCAAAAGCTTACATACGATGTACTGAGTATATTAAAGAATTTTTCGTTGTACTTGCCAATGACTCCAAGTATAAAAAAGAAATTTTAAATCGCGCTAGAACAAAATAACTATTCACATTCTGAATAGATTTTAATCAAATAATTCACTTAAAGGCTTCCCTTGAACTGCACTTGGTAGTCGCAGGTTCAAGAACATTGCCAGGCTTGGGGTAATGTCTATGGGATTTACACTTCGAACCGACTCTCCATTTGGAATTCCTAATCCCATCCACAGTAAAGGAACATGGGTATCGTAGCTATATCCAGAACCATGTACGGTACCTTTTACCCTTTCAACCGCCATCCGTGAATTTGGATTTAGAATGGTACCGGAATTATAGGAAAGTAAAACATCGCCTGACCTTTTAGGATAATAGCCATTTTGCATGGTTTTCCTTAGCCCTTCTTCATAGGTTTGGGTTTGGAGATCATGTGCCGTAAGGGCCAAATAAACCCCTTTCTGGGTCATTAAAAAGTCGGCAACTTCT
>RCNC010001107.1_pt1 | contig 17952 bp, 15 predicted proteins | sample 2041301 | NCBI WGS metagenome assembly RCNC01 (sample SAMN09708231, study PRJNA481090) | Marine sediment metagenome, whole genome shotgun sequencing project. | biome: marine sediment; feature: ocean; material: sediment; isolation source: Sewage treatment plant 13A marine sediment (STP13A) ... | reverse complement strand
AGACCCTCGTCCTCAGGGGGGTCTTCCCTTCCCCGGAGATGATCGGTGCCGACCTCACCCGGAGCGACGCTGAGTTCCTGGCTGCGTGCCGCCGCCAACCTGTCACCGATGTCTCGCCTCCGGTTCCGCCGGGGGTCGCGGGCTGGCTCGACCGCAGCGTTCGCGAGGCGGCCGGGCGACCCCTCCGCGCGCTTTCATTTCTTCGCGAGGTGAAGACCACGTGATCCTGGCGGCCTTCGATCCGATCCCTCCCGGTCCTTGTAAACCCAGCATTCAGCACATCCTCAGACGCTGTGGAATCGTTGACAAATTCCGCACCTCCATGGTACATAAGTTATGACAGTGGAGGACTTGCCACAGGTTGAACCGAACCGATCATCACCAATTGGCGGTCGCGCCCAGCCATAAAAAACAGCCGCCACAGAGAGCGAGGGACATCCATGAGCCGCACGATTCTGCTTGCCGACGACAGCCTCACCATCCAGAAGGTCGTTGAGCTAACCTTCGCAGACACAGACTATGAGGTGGTCGCGGTCTCGAGCGGGGATGACCTCCTCCGGCAACTTCCGGAGTGCCGACCCGACCTGGTGATCTGCGACGTGATCATGCCCGGCACGGACGGCTACGACGTATGTCAGGAAATCAAGCTGAGTGCCGACTTCCTCCACGTACCGGTCATCCTGCTCACCGGCACCTTCGAACCCTTCGACCGCGATCGCGCGCTCGCCGTAGGTTGCTCTGAGATCATCACCAAGCCCTTCGAGGCTCGAAAGTTGGTGGAGGCGGTAGACCGCCTCTCCAGCGCTGCGGGCGTCGCTTCTCCAGCCGTTCCACCGACTGCCGAAGAAGTAGCCCCCGATGTCGAGGTCACTCCGCCACCACCCATGGATGCCCCTGACGAAGCCGAAATCACCCGAGATGAGATGGAGCTCGAGGACACCGCCGTGACCGCCGACGATGAGTCGTCTGATGCAGGGGTTGCCGCCACATCCACGGACGACGACGATGATGTGATTCCCACCGAGGAGGAGTTCGCTGAGGAAATGCAGGACGAGCCGAATGGGTTCGAGCTTGTCCTCGACGAACCGGCCGCAAACGGTGAGCCGCCAGCCTTCCCAGAGGTGCCACCACCGGCCGCCGAGGTCGTCTTGGAGACGCCGATTGGTGCCGAAACGGTGGCGGCAGTCGACTTCTCAGAGATGGCTGAGACGGCAGAGGCCGAGGCCTTTGCCGACCGCCAGCTACCCGGCCCGGCTGAAGATCCGTTTCCGGCCGAAGCCGACGATGAGGAGGTCTTCCCCTATGAAAATCTGGAGCAGGAGGAGTCGGCAGCCGTCGATGATTACGTCGAGAGCACCAAGACGACTCCCATCAACGTGGATGCCGTAATGGCGGAAGGCTCACCGGGAGGGGACGAGGTCGGTGCCGAGATCGAGGTGGAGTCGACGGACGTGGACATGTCGGACGCCGACACCCAGGACCTCACCGAGAAGGTTTCGTTGCCGGAGCAAATCGACGAACCCGCATCCACCGGTCTCAGCGACGAGGACGTGGACCGCATCGCGAGACGCGTGCTCGAGCTGGCGGGTGACCGCATCGAGCATATCGCGTGGGACGTCATCCCCGACATGGCCGAGCTCGTGGTCCGCGAGAGGGTCCGGGAAATCGAGACCACCGCTCACCGCGACTAACCTGCACTTCTCACCACGTCGCTACTGCGGCCCGCGATATGCCGCCATCTGCGCCGTTTTCTCCCATCGGGTGCTGTGCATAACCGGCCGCAACAGGAATCTGGTGAGAAATATCCCTTGCCCTTGCACCACATCCTGAGGGCGGGTTAATCTCATCCATGCCATGGTCTTCACGAACCGGAACCGCCTGGACCGCATCAGAGAAGGACTCGCAGCGCATGTCGAGAACCTCGTGCTGTTCGACGTCACCGGTTCCACCCACGCGTTGGCGAGAACGCTGATCGCGGACATGGATGAAGAAGACCAGAACCTGGGATCAACCCTGATCCTCGCCGATCGTCAGGACAGCGGCGAGGGCCGCGGTGACCGTCACTGGGAATCGCCCCACGGCGGATTGTATATGAGCTGGCTGCGTTCCGGACTCACCGCCGAAACCATCGCGCTGCTACCCATGCTCGCCGCCGTCGCGGCCTACACTGCGGTCACAAACATCGGTGTCCCGGACGCGCGCATCAAATGGCCCAACGATATTCTCGTCAAAGGCCGAAAGCTCGGGGGCCTACTCGTGTTTGCGCGCCATGGCGAGACCACCTGGGTCACCGTCGGGCTTGGCGTCAACCTGGAATCCGCGCCGGTGATCGTCAACGACCAAGCGATCCTTGCAACCTCGGTTGCCGATCACGTCGCCGATGGCGACCTCGACTCTTGGCGGCACGACATCGTGTGCACGTTCGTCACCGCGCTCGATCAGTCGATGGCGGACCCCGGGCCGGCGATCGACCTCTGGCGAAGTCTGCTCATCCAACAACCCGGGGACTCGATCGTCGTGCGACTCGCGTCGGGCATGGTGGTGTCCGGAACCCTGGTTGGCATCAGCGAGGAAGGCTTCCTGCGCATCCGTAGCAACGGCAATGAGCGGGTCATCACCGGCGGCGACGTTATCGAGAGCTGAGGACCGGGTCGAATTCGGAATTCGGAATTGCCGCCCCACAATCTGCATCCTCCACCGGAATCCTCCAGTCTGCGTGGCATTGGAGGGCGCGTTCACTGGAGGTGCCTGGCACCTCACGGGGAGCACTCTGAAAACGGATCGCGCATCGGCGTGCCTGGCATCCTCTCGAGGCAGCGCTTCCCCGGGGAACAAGCACGGACGCGGGCATGGTAACGGGCAGAGCCGCGGTCGGAGACCGCGGACGGCGGGCGGGCACGGAGACGGAGACGGGTCAGGGCACTGCCTGCAGGCGTTTGAGAAAGCGATCGGGGGCCTCGAAGCCGGTGATCCGGAAGACCTCTTCGCCACCCGAGAAGACGATCACCGTCGGCACGCCCATCACTCCGTATTCGGCAATCAACGCCTGGCCGCTATCGGTGGCACGCGTGAGATCAACCTTGAATCGTGCATAGCCCTCGAGCACTGTGCGGACCTCCGGCGCCGAGAACGTCCGCTCGTCAAGCTCGCGGCACGGCGCACACCAATCGGCGTAAAAATCGATGATCACCGGACCGCCGCCAGCAACCGCTGCCTTCGCGCCCGCCGCCTCGTACGCCTGCCACTCGAGATGGCTGCCCCCGCCCTCGACCGCGGCGCCACCATGCCGGACCCCGGGCATCATGAGCACGCCCGCGACCAACATCCCGGCCGCCAACACCCGCATGACCCGATCGATGGTCGGCTGCCCATGCCCGGTGCGATCCACCACGAGGAGATAGACGCCGCCGAGCACCAACACCCCGGACATCAACCAACTACCCGAATCGCCCGGCATCAGAGGAGCCGCGAAGTACGCCGCCATGGCGATCAGGATGACACCGAACACCCGCCGAACCCCGATCATCCACATTCCCGATGCCGGCAGCTTATTGATCGCGCCGGTAAAGGTACCGAGGATCAAATACGGCAGACCGAGGCCCGCGGCGAGGGTGAAGAAGAGGATGAATCCCAGTACCGGATCACCACGCTGGCCGACGTAGGTGAGCAGACCGACTACAAAGGGGCCGATACACGGCGCGGCGATAAAACCCATGACCAGACCCATGATGAGCGCTCCGAACACTCCGGTTCGACCGCCGGACGCCTTCTGCGCCCAGGTCGGCACCCGAAGCTCCCAGAGACCAAACATGGAGGTCGCCAATAACAGCAGCACCACCACGATCAACCCCACCACCCATGGACTCTGGAGGGCGCTGCCGAAAATGGCGCCACTGAGGGCGGCCAAGACTCCGAGGACCGAGTATGTGAGCGCAATACCGAGGACATAGGCGAGCGCAAGTGGGAACGTGCTCCCCTTGCGATCCTTCGTCTGCTGGGTGAAAAATCCGATGGTGATGGGAATGAGTGGGAAGACGCATGGTGTGAGGTTGAGGGCGAGGCCTGCGAAGAAAACCCCGATCAGCAGGAGGGGAAGTGACTTGGAGCCCAGATCCGGGGAGTCTCCCGAGGGATCCGAACCGGTGTCCCCGGCCGCAACCGCTGCGAAGGCCTGCTCGTTCATGGCCGTTGACGAGCTTCCGGGCACCGCCACCGTGATATCGACGCCGGCACGTACCTCCTCCGGCGGCAGACACTGGGTGTTGTTGCATGCTTGCGCCGTCACAACCACTCGAACGCGCACCTCGCCAACCGCCGATTCCGGGATCGACAATCCGGCGAGAATCACGGCCTCGTCCTCCCACACCTCGATCGGAGCGTCCGCAAATTCGAACTCGAGCATCTTGCCGTCGGGAAAGCTCACGACCGGCGCAAGCCACCCTTCTGGAAGCATGAACTCCACCGTGGTCGGCAGCGAGAACTCATCTCCGGGATCATCCGAGTTGACGTGCCACCCGCGGTCCACCGTGAGTTGCACCGCCAAGCGCAGCTCCTCGCCGGCAACCGCCGGCAACCGATCGGGAAGCAATCGCACTTTGAATACCGGTTCGGAATCGAATCCCTGAGCGAATACCACCGTCGATGCAATTCCAACCAACAACGCCGCGATCATCACGTGCTTCTTCATCATTCCCCTCATACACCTCTCAACCCCGGAGGTCAGCAGATATCACTCATCATCACCCGCCGGCACTAACCCGGACGCGAAACGCCGTATCAGCGCCCGGACCTCCTCGGGGTATCGCTCCCAGCTCCTCTTTACGATGTCCGGCCGTTTAGTTACCGTCGCTTCCACGCTCCGCTCGAGCCGCCAGCGACGGATCGCTTCGTGGTTTCCGGAGCGGAGCACGTCCGGTACACACTTTTCCTCCACCTCGGAGGGACGGGTGTAGCAGGGGTGATCGAGGAGTCCGCTGCCGAAGCTGTCCTCGGCAACGGATTCCGGATCCCCGACAACCCCGGGCACCAGCCGTGCCACCGCCTCGACGAGCGCCATGGCCGCAACCTCTCCGCCACCGAGGATGTAGTCTCCGACCGAAATTTCCTCAAGGTCGAGAATCTCGAAGATCCGCTCGTCGAAGCCCTCGTAGCGCCCGCACAGGAGGAGTACCCGGTCCTCGCAGACGAGCTCTTCAGCCAGCTTCTGATCGAGCACCCTGCCGCGCGGCCCGAGGGCGATCGTTCTCGGCGGCTGACCTCGCACCGCCAGTTCGCGCACAGCCGCCAGCACGGGCGGCGCCTGCAGCACCATCCCCGCACCACCCCCGTAGGGCTCGTCGTCGAGCTGACGCCATTTATTGTCCGCCCAATCGCGCAGATCGTGGGCCTCGAGGCCGATGATCTCGTTCTCGACAGCCTTGCCCAAGACCCCAACCGAACGGAAGGTCTCAAAAAGTTCCGGGAAAATCGTCAAAACATCAAAATGCATCAGATGGCCCCCCGGGGATGCAATCCCCACCCGGGAGCGCGTATTGAACCACAAAGACACCAAGACACCAAGCCGCCGGGCGCCCACAGATCAACACAGATGAGCCCCCGATCCATCGCAATGTGCCCACAGATCACGCAGATAACGCAGATGGACGATCTCGAGACTCGAGCACGTGGCGAGGTCCCGGCCGTCGTCGGACGACAGCCGGGGACCGCTGAGCCAGGCCATCGTTCCGAACGCAAGCGTTCGTCGCGATGATCCGGCCCAGCGGCCTGCGCTCTCGACGAGCGCAGACCTCGCCACTCCTCATTCTTCGTTGGTGATTAGACGGCTCAACCCCTTTTGAAAACGTGAACCGGTAGGCGGAACCGACGCGCCCCAGGCGCGTCGGCCGGTGGGGAGCGTGGCTGCGACGAACGCTCGCGTTCGGAGCAGACGGGCTTCCCACCGGCAGGCGGCGATCGAGAGATCGCCGACGTTTCCGCCGCCAATCTCTGGAATGGCCCATCACGTCAGCGACAACCTCTTTGCGACCTTTGCGCCTTTGCGGTGAAAAACCGGACCGGCGGGTGGTGCCGGCCCGCCCGCTGAGCAGAGTGACGCCACCCCAGTCAATGCGATGATCTGCGTCTATCTGCGTGATCTGTGGGCAATGTGCGCGCGTGCGACGATCTTCGTGCCTTCGTGTTTGCGATGTCCCCTGTGTTTCTCTCTGTGCCCTCTGTGCCTCTGTGGTTCAACCGGCGCGCTCGGATCTCGATGGTGGCGTCACGCGGTGACGGCGTCGTCGTCGAGGAGCCCGGGTGGGGCGTCGATGATGACGAAACCGCCATCGAGGTTCACCTCGCGAACGATCTCGGGGACATAGGGCACGAGAAACTCACGCTCCCCGCGGCGAACGACAAGCCGGGACTGTCCCTGACCCGGGTCAAAACCGGTCACCCGGCCCAATGCGTCGCCGCCGGGAGATCGACACTCGAGCCCGGTCAGGTGATGCTCGTAATAGTACCCCTCCGGGAGATCTTCCAGCGCCTGCTCGGGTAAGTAGAGGTATCTTCCCCGCCATTCGCCGACGTCGTCGCGATCGCGAATGTCCTTGACCGAGAGCAGCCACCGACCCTTGTGGTAGCGCACGCGGTGAACGTGGAAGAACTCCGAAGGCCTGGAGTCATCGCCGAGCCCAAATCGCACGCCGTCGGTCAGCCGTTCCGGAAAATCGGTGATGATCTCCACCAGGAGATCACCATGGACGCCGTGTGGCTTTCCCGCGCGACCGACGATCAGCCAGCCGCGATCTCCTTCTTCAGGCACTACTCGAGGATCTCGAGGACGAATCGCTTCTGGATCTTCATGCCGGCTGCCGCCAGCAGAGTCCGAATCGCGCGCGCCGTGCGGCCCTGGCGGCCGATGACCTTGCCCAGGTCCTCGTTCCGCACCCGCAGCTCGAGAACGGTGGTCTGTTCGCCCTCGATCTCGTTCACGGCGACATCTTCTGGATTGTCAACCAGCGCCTTGGCGATCTCTACCAGCAGGTCTTTCATCGCACTCATGGGAACTCCTTCCGTGGTGGGGCTGCTTTCTGCTTGAACATTATCGGATGTGCATCACTGCTGTTGTTCAGCCTTACGAATCAAGGAACGCACGGTTTCGGACACGCCTGCACCCTTGCCACGCCATTCCTCGACCTTTTCGAGATCGAGACGGATTTCCGGTGGATCCAGGTTAGGGTTGTAGAAACCAACCTGGTCCAGGTAGTTTCCGTAAGTATCCTTGCGGGAATCCGAAACCACCACACGGTAGACGGGGTTGTGCTTGGCACCCCCTCGCCGCAATCTGATCATCAACATTTCTTTCCTCCTTGGCCCCGAGAGGCCTCCGGGTTAGCCGATACCCAGTTGTCGCTTCAGCGCCCGTGGGTCGGCCTTGCCCAGACGCTTCATGAGCTTACGCATCTGTCCGTATTGACGCAAGAGGCGATTGATCTCCTCGACGCTCGTTCCCGAGCCTCTGGCGACTCGTTTCTTGCGTGAGCCATTGAGTAGCTGCGGGTGGCGACGTTCTTTCGGCGTCATCGAATCGATGCACGCCCCCATCCGGTTGAGTTGCCGTTCCTGTCCCTCGCCGACCCCTCCATCCGGCATCATATTGCCCATCCCGGGCACCATCTCCATCACCGATTGCAGAGGCCCCATCTTCTTCAGGCTCTTCAGTTGATCGCGGAGATCCTCGAGATCAAACTTGTTCTTCCTGAGCTTGGCCTCGAGGCTACGCGCCTTTTTCTCGTCAACTGCGTCCTGCGCCTTTTCGACCAACGTCAGCACGTCACCCATACCGAGGATGCGGCCCGCCATGCGGTCGGGATGGAATTGCTCGAGATCTTCGAGTCGCTCTCCAATTCCGGCGAGGACGATCGGCTTTCCCACAACCTCACGCACCGACAACGCGGCGCCGCCGCGCGCATCGCCGTCAAGCTTGGTGAGGATGACACCCGTGATATCTAAACGTTCGTGATAGGCGCGCGCCGAGCGCACAGCGTCCTGCCCGGTCATGGCGTCAGCAACAAAGAGAATGTGTTTGGGCTTGAGGATCTCCTTGAGCCGTTGCAGCTGGTCCATCAGCTCCTCATCGATGTGCAGCCGCCCCGCGGTGTCGAAGATCAAAACTTGGTGACCCTTGATCGACGCCTCGCGAAGCGCACGGTGTGCAATGGACTCCGGGTCATCCATGTCTCGAGTATCGACAACCGGCACGGATGCTTTTTCGCCGAGAACGAGAAGCTGCTCACGCGCCGCCGGACGTGAGGTGTCGGCCGGAACCAAGAGCGGGAACAGGTTCTTTCGGTCCTTGATCCATCGAGCCATCTTGGCTGCGGTGGTGGTCTTTCCAGAGCCCTGGAGACCGACGAGCATGACGACCGCAGGGCGCCCCTTGAGGTCAAGCTCGGTGGTCTCCCCTCCGAGGAGGATCACAAGCTCCTCATGGACGATCTTGGTCACCATCTGGGCGGGTGTGACGGAGTTCAGAACCTCCTTGTCGAGGGCTCTCGATCGCACACGGTCGACGAAGCTGGAGACAACCTCGACGCTGACATCCGCCTCGAGCAGGGCGAGCCGGATCTCCTTGAGCGCGGTCTCAATGTGGTACTCGGTCAGGTGCCCCTCACCCCTCAGGGTCTTGGTGACACGAGCCAAGCGGTCTTGCAGCCCTTCCAACATAAGGGCGGCAGTCTAGGACAGTGCCTGAGAGAGGTCAAGCGCTTGGGGGAAAAGCCTTGCCTCTCAACTCGATACAGTTGTCCAAGCTGAACGGTTGCAGGCAAAACTGTGATTGGGTTTACAATAGGGTTGGAGATGGGCGCCAGCAAACCACTTCTACTGTTACAGCGCGGCTGTCCGCCGCCAAACGACTCGGATTTCTTGGAGTTCCTGCGTCTTGTGATGGTGCTGTCGGCCGCCAAATGGGTCGATCTCGAGCTCGAGTGCGGCCTCGATGGTTCCACCGAAACCTACCACGTTGGGTCCGACGTCGGCGGAGGGCCGACGATTGTCCTCGAGCTGGGTGGAAATTCCGCGGCAACGCTGCGTCTCGGCTCTGCAACCGCACCCCATCAGGAAATGACCGAGCTGCTGGCGATCAGTCTTGATCAGACTCTCGAGTGCGTGAAGCTTCGTGGGCAGGTCGCGCTCCTCCGCGGGGCGCTCGACACCACTTCGAGCTCGGTGTTTCTCTTCGACGACCGAGGTAACATCATCTATGCCAATCCACCCGCTGATCGGTTCATTTCGCTGCAGACCGAAGACCAGCTCATGGCCGAGATCAAGGATGAACCACGGCAGCCGCTATTCACCCTTCTATGCTCGTTGGTCGGAAAGGTGGCATCGGCGGGCAAAGGGGCTGAGTCGTGGAAGGGAATGGTCCACATCGCGGACGGCAGCGTGATGGCGTGCGAGGTCACGCGCATCGTCGAGTCGGGTGATCACGGCCTGGGCGCAGTGCTCGCGCTGATGCAGCCGGTAGGATCGGATTCCGCACTCCGGGTGGATGCGTTTGCCTCGAGCCATGGTTTGAGCCCTCGCGAGCAGGAGGTGGTCGGGCTCCTCATCCAGGGGCAGACCACGACGGCGATGGCGGATCAGCTTGGCATCAGTCCGCACACGGTCCGCGACCACCTCAAGCACCTCTATCGAAAGACCGGGACGAGTTCGCGGAGTGAGCTTCTCGGGCTGATATAGAGGGCGTTCTCCGACACCTTGACCACTGAAAGCTGGCGCTACCGGCGAAAACAGCTGTGTGCTGAGAGCCGCGAGTTATAATAGAAGTCAGACGGCGCTCAGGAGGTCATCCCAATGTCTCGATTCCGCATCATCGGCCTATTGACGACGGTTCTTCTGGTCATGGTCGTGGCGGCTCATGCTACCGGCTATGTGGTCATTTTGAAGAGCGGTCACAAGATTCGCTGCAAGGAGGCCATGCGTATCGAAGGCCCCAACGCAATCCTCACCCTGTCGACCGGCACGATGACGAGCTATCCCTTACAGCTCGTGGATCTAGTGGAAACGGAACGGTACAACCAGCTCGGTCTCGGAGATGCGCTGGAGATCGAAGAGCTCTCGGTTGCCGGAGAGATTATTGGGATGCCGACCCCACGCACCTCGCTCGGCGACCATGCGACCTTTGATGCCGGCGCCGGCAAACAGCCGGGCATTGGCACGACCGTCAGCCCCACTCCGCTGCCTACCCCCGGTATCGAACTCCGGCGAAACAAGTACCATGACCCACGGATTGAGCAGGCATTCGCAAGGATCTTCGACAAAAAGGGCCTCCTAATCTACAAGACAAGCCAGGGCACAAAGCCCGAGTACTTCTTCGTCCAAACCACCACTGATTCCGAACGAGAGGTTTTCCAGGCCTTGGAAATCGTGGCCCAGGCCTACGTGCTGATTCACGGTCTGGACGAGGAGCTTGCGCCAGGCGCCGTGGAGCTCGAGATGGTCCAGACTTCTGGCAAGCCGGCCGGGACCTTTCGGCTGACGCCGGAGCTCGCGGCCGAACTGGTGAACTGTGACACCCCGACGCAGACGTTCTACATTACGAACGTGATTTTCTGAATTCTCAATTTTGAATTCTCAATTCTCAATCCCCGCCGACCCCTCCCATGAGGCGGGGGTGCAGATCGGAAATTGAGAATTGGAGAACACGAGTTCAGCGGACAACGCCAATCCAATGGGTAATGTGGCGGTCGTCGGCGCCGGGCTTGCGGGGCTCACCGCTGCGCTGCGATTGACCCAGGTTGGCTGTAACGTTCGCGTTTTCGAACGGTACCCGCGCCCTGGAGGTCTCGCCAGAGTGCTCCAGATCGGCGGCGAACCCCTCGAGGCCTTTTATCACCACCTTTTCACCAGTGATATCGCCTACGTGGATCTTGCCGAAGAGCTCGGCGTCGCCCGGTATATCGAATGGCTCCCGTCCCGGATGGGCATCTGGACCGATGGGCGGCCGTGGGACTTCGGCACCCCGGCATCGCTTCTGGGGTTTCGCCCTCTGTCGATGATCGACAAGGTGCGTTTCGCCGCATCGACGATGTTGTTGCAGCGCAGCAAAGATCCCACTCCATTCGAGGGCGTCACGGCCGCCGATTGGATCCGCCGTCATCAGGGCGAGCAAGTCTGGCGATCGGTGTGGGCGCCACTGTTCCACCAGAAATTCGCCGAAGACGCGGAGAACGTGGCGATGGTGTGGCTATGGGGAAAGCTGCGCCTGCGCGGGAAATCCAGATCAGCTTCGGGGATGGGCGAACGGCTCGGCTACATGAGTGGATCGTTCGGCCGATTGACCGAGGCTCTCGAAAAGCGACTCGCGGACGGCGGGGTCGAGCTTCTCCTCAGCGACCCCGTACAACGCATCGACAGGGAGGGCGCCGGCTTCAGCATCGAAGCCCGTCGCGGTACATGGAGGGCCGACCGGGTCGTGGTCGCGGCGCCCGTGCCCGATTTTCTCGATATAGCCGGTCATCTCCTGCCCGCCGACGATCGCTCGAGCCTGGGATGCCTTCGAGCTACTGCCGCCATCTGTTCAATCCTCGAGCTCGAAGAGTCCCTGACCCCGTACTACTGGCTCAACATCGCCGACTCCGATATGCCGTTCGGCGGCCTCATCGAACACACCAACTACATTCCCCGCGAGCGCTACGGTGGCCGGCACATCCTGTATATCTCGAACTACCTAAACCCCGACCACCCGTTGTTCCGAGCTCCAAAGAAGGAGGTGTTCGCCGCGTATATGCCGGCGCTTCAAAGGATCAATCCCTCCTTCGACCCGTCGTGGATCACCGCTTCCCATCACTTTCGCGCCGACTATGCTCAGCCGGTGGTCACCGTCGGCTACCGCGAGCACATCCCGCCTCTGCGCGCGCCGGTCCCCGGCCTCTATCTGTGTTCGATGGCGCAGATTTATCCCGAGGACCGTGGCATGAACTACGCGGTTGTCTATGGCGAGAAGGTCGCACAAACGGTTATTCAAGATATTCAGAAGTAGACAAGGTGAATTCTCAATTCTCAATTCTTAATTGTTTAGAGATCCGTTCATTGAGAATTGAGAATTGAGAACTGAGAATGAACGAGCCGTTCAAGATGTTCTCCCAATGTCAATGGTGTAGTATTGGGCCGCCCGTCGCGAAGGCGGCAACACAAGGAGGCACGACCTGATGGCAGGCAACGCAGTCGAAATCACAGACGGAAATTTCGAAGAGACAATCCTCAACGCGGGAAAGCCCGCGCTGGTCGACTTCTGGGCGGTGTGGTGCGGTCCGTGCCGCGTCATTGGTCCCATAGTCGAGGAGATCGCCGAGGAGTATGGAGACCGGGTCATCGTCGGAAAGCTCGATGTGGACTCCAACCAGGACACCGCTGTCAAGTACGGCATTCAGGCCATCCCGACCCTGCTCCTGGTCAACGACGGTGAGATATCCGAGCGAATCGTGGGCGTCACTGACAAGGCAAGCCTCACCGCCAAGCTGGATGAGCTCCTGTAGAACGCCACCATCGGCTCATTGACGGGCTGAGCTATCGGGGACCGGGCCACACTATCGGACCGGCACCCGGTTTTGGATCGGCTTGCAGGGGGAGACGTCAACAATGGAAATTCGGACCCTCGGAATCGTCGGCGCCGGACAGATGGGCGCCGGAATTGCTCATGTGGCCGCCGCGTCGGGTTTTGACGTCATTCTCACCGACATCGAGTCGGGGGTCCTCGAATCTGGAGTCGAAACCATCGATCGTAACCTCGATCGCCAGATCAAGAAGGGGGCGGTGGATGCGGCGGCCAAAGGCGAGATCATTGCCCGCATCACCACGAGCACTCACGTCGACGAGCACCGGCGTGCGGATTTGGTGATCGAATCTGCGGTGGAGTCCCTGTCGATCAAATCGGAGATTTTTCGTCGGCTCGATGAGCTGTGCCCGGCTGCAACCATCCTCGCATCCAACACTTCGTCCATCTCGATCACCCGGCTGGCAGCGGTCACCGACCGCCCCGATCGGGTCATCGGCATGCATTTCATGAACCCGGTGCCGATCATGCGCTTGGTCGAGGTTGTTCGGGGCCTTGAAACCTCCGAGGCAACCACCTCCCAGATTCGCCGGGTGGCCGAGAAATTGGATAAGATCCCGGTCGAGTGCGCCGACCATCCGGGGTTCGTTTCCAACCGGCTCCTCATGCCGATGATCAACGAGGCGGTCTTTGCGGTTTCCGAGAGCATCGCGACCCCCGAGTCCATCGACAAGATCATGACGCTCGGAGCCAACCATCCGATGGGACCCCTTCGGCTCGCCGACCTCATTGGTTTGGACAACTGTTTGACCGTCATGCGCATCCTTCATGATGAGCTTGGAGACGACAAGTACCGGCCCTGCCCACTGTTGGTCAAGATGGTGGATGCGGGCCGATTGGGCCGCAAATCCGGTGTCGGCTTCTTCTCCTACGACAAGGCCTGATTGTGCTCTGCCAACACTGCGGATCACCCAACCATCCCGAGGAGGAGGTCTGCCGTCACTGCGGCAACAAACTGTTGGTGTTGTCCGGTGTCACCAACGCCGACCAGGAGATTCCCGAAGAAATCTTCATCCAGGCCCAGGAGGAGCTCGAGGAGCACATCCTCGAACGCCTCACGGGGTTGGAGGACAGTGTGCGGCGGCTGTCACGGGCAGTCGCCTCGACCGCTCAGCACCTCGCCCAGCTCGAGCACAACCTGACGGTCGCCCACGCCGGTGTCCAGTCCCTCGGCGGGTTGCTCGAAACCCAGGGGATCGTCACCCGCACCGAGGTTGTCGACGGCTGGGAACACATCGCCGACCAGGAGCTTCTGTCACGCGACCTTTCCCGACGATTCAAGGCCTACAGCGATCGTATCCTCTCCCAGGCAGCACACTCCGGGCATGCGAGCGAGGAGTTTCGGCGAAAGCTCCGCGCTCTGGAGCTCGCGCTCCTCGGACCCGGCGCCGGCGCCGTTCGCGAGCTCCTTGCGGATCTCGCCGGGTTGGCGCCCGACAGCGACGAGCTGTGGTCCTTCATCGGCGAGGCCGCCTTCCAGACCGGCGAGCTGGAAATCGCACGGGTCGCATTCCAAAAGGTGCTGGAGCTCCGCGGGCCGCAGTTCGAGGCACTGGTCTACCTCGGCGCCGTGGCCTCCGATCTGGGGCTGTGGTCGGAGGCCGAGGATGCGCTCCTGCGCGCTCGGGAAATGGCGCCGGAAGCCTTCCTCCCCCACTTCACCCTCGGTGCGCTCAAGGTTGTTCGCGGCGAGCACCTCACCGCGCTGGCCTTCCTCGAGGAGAGCCTCACCATCGAGGAAGCGCCACAGAGCTGGTACCTCCTGGGCATCTGCAGGCTCGAGCTCGGGCAGAGCGGGCGGGCGATCGATGCCTTCCGCCGTGCGGTGGAGATCGAGCCTGGTTTCGAGGACGCCCTCTATCACCTCGGTGTCGCCTATCTCCGACGCGGTTGGACGAAAAAGGCGATGGATGTGTTTCGACAGGTCTTGCGGATGGACCCGCAACGTCTTCAGTACCAGGAAACCGTCCGCCTGCTCAGCGGCTCGGCTCCGAACGATCTTCCGCCCGCCACGGCGCGCCTTGTCACCCAGGCCGAGGCGGCTCTGGTAGACGGGCACCCCGCGCGGGCGCTGGATCTCTTCGCGGGCGCTCTACGAACAGCGCCTGGGCAGCCCGAGCTGCAGGCCACCGCAGCTCTTCTCGCCTCAGCCCTCGGACGCACCCACGAAGCGGTGGCGTATGCGCACGCTATCCTCCGCGATCGACCGGAGGGCTCGCCGTATCTCGCGGCCGCGGTCGTGGCTCTTCTGGAGTCGCTGCGCCACGCCGGACGGCCCTTGGCCGCGCGCCGACTCGCGCAACGGATCTATCGCGACAGCAACAATGATGGTCTGGCTCGCGGAATGGCGGCGTACGAGCTCGCGCTGGCCGAGCTGGAAATCGGCGATGATCTCGCCGCCGCCCGCGATCTCGCCCGCGAGGCGCTGGAGATCATCCCCCGGGAGCTCCGCCACTATCCACTCGGCGCCCTCGGGACCATCGCCCTCAGGCGAGGCCGCTATCGTGAGGCGGCCCGCTACCTCGAGCAGGCTTCCGGAGCCGGATCCGAACCACCGCTGATGCGAAAGCTGGCCCTCGCCAGGCTCGGTAGTGGAGACGCCGTAGGCGCCGAAGAGGCGTTGCGGGAGGCCGACGCGGCTCTCCTCGGCGGCATCGACCAGGAGCTGCTCGATCACGTTCGCAGACTCGGCGGTTTGATCGGAGATTTACGCCCGGCGCCGAACCATCGCGTCGGAAGACGGAGCTGAATATGCGCTGGAGCCAGACCTTCATTCACACCCTTCGCCAGGACCCTTCGGATGCCGAGGTGATCTCCCACCGGTTGATGACCCGGGCAGGCCTCATCTCCAAGGTCGCGGCGGGAATTTATAACTACCTGCCCATCGGCTGGCGATCGTTGGCCAAGCTCGAGGCGATCATCCGCGAGGAGATGGAGCGCGCCGGCTCTGCCGAGCTGGTGATGCCCGCCATCCAACCCGCCGAGCTGTGGCAGGAGTCGCGGCGCTGGTTCGAGTACGGGCCCGAGCTGCTGCGAATGAAGGACCGTCACGAGCGCGAGTTCTGCTTTGGCCCAACCCACGAGGAAATCATCACCGACATCGTGCGGCGCACGATCACCTCGTATCGACAGCTCCCGGTCAACCTTTACCAAATACAGACCAAGTTCCGGGACGAAATCCGGCCACGCTTCGGGCTCATGCGCGGCCGCGAGTTCATCATGAAGGACGCCTACTCCTTCCATCCGGACGACGGGGATCTCGACACAGCCTACCGGGCGATGGAGGCCGCCTACCGGCGGATCTTCGAACGCTGCGGGCTCGGTTATACCCAGGTCGAAGCCGACACCGGAAACATCGGCGGTTCCGAGTCACACGAGTTCATGGTCCTCGCCGACACAGGCGAGGACGCGATCCTCGCGTGTGCGAGCTGCGACTACGGCGCCAACGTCGAGAAGGCGGAAGCCGGACCGGTCGATGCCGCCCCGGTGTGGGCTCGAGAGCGGCCCGCCGGGCCAGAGGCTGTCGACACACCCTCCATGCGAACGGTGGACGAGGTCGCCGACTTTCTCGGTATTTCCCCAGCCCACCTCATCAAGACCCTGATCTTCGAAACCGACGAGGAGTTCGCGGCGGTCCTCATTCGCGGCGACCTCGAGGTCAACGAGGTCAAGCTCAAGAACGAGCTCGGGTGCATCCACCTCCAGCTCGCATCCGAGGCCAAGATCTCCGAGATCACCGGCGGACCTCAGGGCTTCTCGGGCCCGGTGGGTCTGAAGGGCCTCAAGGTCATTGCCGACCCGACCGTGATGGACCTCGAGATCGCGGCGACCGGCGCCAACTCCAACGACACTCATCTGGTGGGCGTGGTGCCGGGCCGGGACTTCCAGCCGGATTCGGTGGCGGATGTCCGGCTCGCAGCCGCCGGCGATCCCTGCCCTTCCTGCGGCGAGGCGATGATCGTCAAGCGCGGTATCGAGGTCGGCCACATCTTTAAGCTCGGCACCAAGTACTCCGAGTCCATGGACTGCCGATTCCAGGACGCCGACGGCGGCGAGCAGCCGATGATCATGGGCTGCTACGGGCTCGGCGTCGGTCGCACCCTGGCCGCCGCCGTGGAGCAGAACCACGACGATACCGGCATCATCTGGCCGCTGCCGCTGGCCCCCTACGAGGTTGTGCTGGTGGTGCTCAACGCTGATAAACCTGAGGTCGTGGAGGCGGCGGAGGGCCTGTACACCGAGCTCCGCGACGCGGGTGTCGACATCCTCTTCGACGACCGCCCCGAGCGGCCGGGGGTCAAGTTCAACGACATGGATTTGATCGGCTTTCCGGTCAGGGTAGTGCTCGGCAAGCGCGGCCTCGAAGCGGCCGAGGTCGAGCTCAGCCTACGCAAGGACGGCGAGAAACACCCCACACCGATTTCAGACATGGTGCCCGCCGTACAAGCGATGCTTGAAGAGCTTCGGTCGTAGTTTTGAGTTCTTAGTTTTGAGTTTTTAGTAACGGACGGCCTACGAGCACGATTCGTTTCCGTGCGCTTTCCCCGGGGGGTAACCAGGCACCTCGGGTGAACGCGCAACGTTTCCAAAGGCGCTTCCGAAAATTCGAAATTCGAAATCAGCTCTGAGGGTGAGCGGTAAATAACTCAAAACTAAGAACTAAAAACTCAAAACCGATTTAGCGACGTCGATCATCTTGCCTTTGGCCTGGATGAGTACCTTGAGATCCGAGCCCATGCCTTCGGGGTCGAGGAGGCGCTTGATCTCCTGCCGAGCGGTTACGGTGGCGGCGTCGAGGTCGGCGTCCATGCCCAGGCCCCGTTCTTCGAGCTCGTCCTCGAGACCAGCCCGCACCAGGAACTCGGCCAGCGGCCACAGACCGACCTCTGTCCAACCGTCGGCGTACGCCGCGTGCCGGAGATCATCCCAGTTCACGTGCGCCGTGAGGTCGATCTCGCCCGGCGATTCGAGAGGATCCCGGCCGAACCGGTGATGGTGGAAGGTGGTCAGCGATCCACCGAGGCGACCGCGCGGGTCGTAAAGCCGCCGCGCCTCGTAGCCGTAATCCAGCACCAAAACGAGGCCGTCATCACCGGCGGCACGGAGGAGATCGCGGTGGAGATCCACAGCTTCGATGTTGGCCTCCGCGAGCTGGCCCTCCGCCAGCTCGACGCTGTGGCGTTCGAAGTAGGCCGCCACCTCGTTGCGCGGCAGGCGTTCGGACCACGAGAGGGTCCCATCGTCGACACTGATCCAGAGCTCGAGCAACCCTCCATCTCGGCCGACAACCCGCGCCACCGGTTGCGCATCATATAGCTCCGACGCGTGGAGCACCGTTTTTCTCCCCTCCGGCT
>RCNC010001105.1_pt1 | contig 17960 bp, 11 predicted proteins | sample 2041301 | NCBI WGS metagenome assembly RCNC01 (sample SAMN09708231, study PRJNA481090) | Marine sediment metagenome, whole genome shotgun sequencing project. | biome: marine sediment; feature: ocean; material: sediment; isolation source: Sewage treatment plant 13A marine sediment (STP13A) ... | reverse complement strand
ACTGGCCCTGGCTGTTGCCTTAACGACCACTTCCTGGCAGGCATACAGCGCAGCTGTCACCAACCCTGCAGAGACATTGAAATATGAATGATCCCCTGACTTACGATTTGCTTTGGGCATTCCGGTCATTCAATTCCCTGACCATATCCTTTGCCCCCTGGAGGACGAATACTGAATCCGCACCACATCCTATCATCCTGTAACCAAGCTTATAATATTTTTCATATTCTCCTGCGTGGCGTAATAAAGTACCAGTAGCTTTACCCGCTTTGGCTGCCGCATCCCTTACCTTTTCAAGGGTTTCGACATACCTGGGATGATCAAATTGTTGAAAGATGCCCAGCGCCAGTGACATATCAGCCGGACCAACAAATAAGACATCCACCCCGTCAATATTGGCAATCTCATCCAGGTGATTCAGACTTTCCATGGTTTCTATCTGGACGACTCCAAGAACATTGTCCTTAAATCCCGCATAATATTCTTCAAAGCTCTGTCCAAAGTCAGTGGCCCGGATCATATTGGCCATCCCCCGTACCCCATCCGGGGGATATCTCATGAAGGATATGGCCTGTTGGGCTTCCTGGAAGTTCTGGATCTGGGGGAACAGTACCCCGTCTGCCCCAAGTTCAAGCACCCGGCTTACCCGTTGTCGTACGAGCGCTTCGACACGCACTATTTTGATTGTTGGGCTCCCTGTTAAGGCCTGGAGCTGGTTTAGCAGGTTGTTCTCTGTGCCTATACCGTGTTCAAGATCGATAACAACCCAGTCAAATCCCGTCTTACCTACAATTTCTGCATTGATTTCGGAACCGCTGTTAAGCCAGCATCCGTGAATTGCCTCTCCGGCAGATAATCTTTCTTTTATGTTTTTCATATTAATGGAAATATTTTGGCAAATATCATAACGACAAACAGCCCGATAATACCCATGATGCTCAAAACCGCAGAAGAGGTCTTCAGGGTTTCCCCTTCAGTCATTCCACTCATTGTACACACTACCCAGAAACCACTGTCATTCATCCATGCAAAGATTTTGGATCCACATCCTATGACCAGGGCCAGGTATACAGGATGAAAAGCCAGATCTCCCATATCTGCCAATCCGCCAAGGATGCCAACAGAAGTAATCATGGCCACGGTTGCAGAGCCCTGTGCGGTTCTGATTACCGCAGTTACTAAAAAGGCCATTGGCAGAATAGCTATCTGATATTCATTAGCCAGCTCCGAAATCCGGACGCCAATCCCAGTATGTTGCAATATCCCTCCCAGTGCACCACCCATTGAAGTAATCAGGATGATCAGGCCTCCACTCTTCAAGGATTCAACCACATAGCCTTTCAGGGTTTTCTTGTTCTTTTCCCTTAGTGTGAGGGTAAACAGTGCAGTAATAGCAGCCAGGGTAAGGGCAATATTCGGATCGCCAAGAAAAGAAAACATTGAATGTATCAGACCCTCTGCCTGGACAGCCTTGCTTATAGTATTTCCTGAAATCAGGATAATGGGCAGTATGATTGGCATCAGAGAAAGCCAGAGAGCAGGCAATTGTTTATCCTCTTTTTCCTTCAATTCCTCCAGTTCTGAAATAGTTACATCGCCGGAGTCCCTCAAGGGAATTGTCCATTTCCTGTTCGCCCAGGCAGCATACAGGTACCCGCCTGTGATAGTGAACGTACCTACAACCAGGCCTGCTATCATCATCAGGCCAATATCCACCCCCATTTCCGCCGCCACGAAAAGAGGGCCCGGGGTAGGTGGCACGAGGGAATGTGCCATGGCAGCCCCTGCGACAATAGTCATCAGGTAAAAAAGGTAATTCTTCCCTGTTCTCAGGGTCATGGCTTTGGCCAGAGGCAACAACAAATAAAAAACAGTATCAGAGAAGACCGGTATGCCGAGTGTAAAGCCACTTGACAAGAATGCTGCAGGCGCTCTTTTTTCACCGAATAATCTCAGTGCTGCCCTTACGATCCGGTCCGCTGCACCGCTTCGCAGGAGACAGGTCCCAATGATGGCAGCCATGGCAATTAAAATGCCGATTTTGGATGCGGTATTCCCAAATGCTGTTGCTATCCTTTTTCCAACAGGTAGCTCGACAAAAACTGCAATCTCCTCTGGAGACATTCCTTTCGACTGTGCATACTGGGTTAAATGATCCCCGGTAGTAAGTATTCCAACAATGATCGCAGCAAATAATAACGCTAGAACGGGATGCAACTTTAATATCAGGATGGCACCAATAATAACTGCCAGGCCGATGAAAATCAAAATAATTGGGTCCATAGCTAACAATAGGTTTTGATGGGTGAAGTCCTGTACGTCAAATGATTGCTTTGTCGTTTCATATGATTATAATTCGTAGGTGATTTTACCACCGAACTGCCTGGAACTCCCAATCTGGATCGGTTTTTTTCATTTCAGCTGTATCATCCCGCCTGCTGATCTTACAGTTTTTAAAATCATTGTTCAATTTCTCAAGCATGTCATAGTCCAGCGTTATTCCAAGACCGGGTTCCCGGGGTACGGCTATTTGTCCTTCGTCAAACTTAATTCTTCCGCCTGCAATAACTTCATCCGACTGCCAGGGATAATGCGTGTCCAGGTCGTATGTTAAATTTGGAATGGCAGCCGCCATGTGGACCATGGCCATGAGTGATATGCCCAGGTGGCTGTTGGAGTGCATGGAAAGCCCTTTCCCAAAAGTCTGGCAAACTTTACCCAGGTTAACCGATTCCCGCAGTCCACCCCAAAAATGATGGTCGCTGAGGATAATATCTTCAGACCATAGGCGAACCCCCTCTGGTATATCTTCAAATGATGTCGTGCACATATTGGTTGCAAGAGGCAGATCCAGGGACTGTCTCACTTTGGCCATTCCCACCTGTCCCCTGGTAGGATCTTCCAGGTATTCCAGGATATCTTCCATTTGTTTACCGTACTTAATAGCCGTGTCTACTGTCCATACACCGTTGGGATCAAACCTTAAAGGGACATCGGGTCCAAAACTTTCCCTGAGGCGGATGATTGCCTGAACTTCCTCATCTGGTGGGAATACCCCACCTTTGAGCTTGATGGACTTAAATCCAAATTCTTCAATCATGGCCCTGGCCTGTTCGACAATTTCTTCCGGGTTCAGAGCTGCCGCCTGCCTGCCTTCATCCCAGCCAGTCGCATCCGGATCAATTTCAGAAGCAAGGGGTCCCCCTGCCCCTTTAAATTTGTAGAACAGGTAAGCACTGAACGGGACATTCTCGCGGCACATACCGCCTAGCAGGTCTACAACCGGCCGGCTACAAATCTTTCCCTGTATATCAAGACATGCCACTTCAATGGCACTGTAGATATGGACCAGTTTCCTGCTATCCCAGGGATTATCACCCCTGTCGTCAGTTTCACCAGCGCCATACCGATCAAAGATATCTGCACGAATTTTGTTAAGCTGAAACGGATCAGCACCAATGATCACCTCCCTGGATTCCTCCAATAATGTATTGATCTCGACATTCCCGGGGATTTCACTTACGCCCGAAATATTGTCATCGGTGATAAGCTCGATGACCGTTCGTAGTGCGTAAGGGGCATGTACCCCAACTGAATTCAATAATGGCGGATCAGTTACTGCCAGGGGAATGACCTTTAACTCCTTGATTCTGGGTCCTTCCCTTTCATTTGATATCATATTCAATAATTGAATAAAAAAATGCTGCCTGACTTTAGCAAAGTCCGGATTTTTGCTAGCCTAAATTTAAGGGACAGATTTATCATTTCAAAGTTATTCCTGAATAGGCTGAATTGACAAAGGGCAATGAAGAAAGTTTGCAGTCTGGTGATCTGTCTATCGGGCGAGTATCATTTTCCTGAATTCCACTATTCCGCTGGATTCAAACCTGATGATATACGATCCGGCTGGATGTTCCCTGGCTTTCCAGACCTTTTGGAATCTGCCCTCATTTAATTTCTCATTTACCAAATGTTCAATAAGCTTTCCCTGGAGGTTGTAGATTGATAATTTCACATCAGATGCATTGAACAACTCAAATGCTATGGTGGTTTCATCCTTGAATGGGTTGGGATAGACAGGATGCAGCTTGGGCAGATCATGCAGCTCTGCAGGAGCGACGTTTGTTGCTGGTCCTCCTTCCACCAGAAACCTGATCCCCCAGCTGTTTAGGATTTTTTCGCCTGCTTTCAGACTCTTTTTCTGAGAATGGTCAATGATCCCCAGGATCCAATCCCCATTAGGATCCAGCCCGTTAAATAAACCAAGAGAATCTTTCGGTTTAAAAATACCAGTATAAGGTGCCTCACCATCATTTATAGGGATTTCAGACTTATCGATGAAGAGGGTATTGAGGAAATTCTCACCTGAATTTGGCGGCCTGTCAACAAGACTAAGCGTCCTGCCGGCATGTTCCAGCACCAGCTCCAGGTCCCCTACCGAGGGGTGCAACAGGGTGTCAATGTAACAGTTAATTCCAAAAATTTCAGTTTGTAGCAGGTTTACCTTTAATATATCATGGGTTTCAGCTGCTGAGATGTCTTTGTTTAATTCTGAGCGTTTTTCAAGATGGCTCGTTGTCCCATCACTATTTGACAATCGCATCATGTAGATCATTTTCTCTGCATTTACCTGGCCGGTGGTGTTCTGACCGGCTACAACATATCCAAAATCAGAGGTGGACATGCCAACACGTGCTGCCGCCGAAATATTGTCCATATATTTTTTCTGCCAGATTGAATCACCGTTTGCCGCCGCAATCTTATACAGGAATATTTCTGTGGACTGATCAAGATTGGTTTTGGTCCCGATTATCATAAGATTTCCATCTTCGCTCAGGCATGCCGCATTTGCAAAATGTGGATCGATGCCTCCATAAGTTGCCTCCCATATAACCTGGCCATTCAGGTCTGTGCGGACAACATATACCTGGGGCCGTTCATACACATTCCCCCCATAGGGGACATCCACCTCCGCATATCCCACAAGTAAATAACCATCATCCAAAACGACTACATCAGCAAGCTGGTCATTTTCAGCATGTCCATAGGTACGTGTCCATGCCGGATCACCATAAAATTGTGTCTTCATCAAAAACATATCAAATTTATTCTTTATCGTACTCCCGGCCACCACTGTCCCGCTTTCAGTTTGTGCAGCCCACTCTCCCCATCCCGGGTTGCCATCACACGTTAATACCCTGAGTGAATCAAGTCCTGGACGTGGATCAATGTCAAGACTCGCGATGAAAATACTGTCCACCCCGGAATAGCTGTTCAATCCTGTGAGAATGTACCGGTTATTTGCTGTCTTCCTTATACTGTGGGCTTCACTCCATGCATATGTACGGCCCATCAGGTTGAAGTCTAATTTTTTACCAAAGGCATCTATTTCCATGACCAATGTCCTGGCACGCAGACCTTCAACGCTTGGTTCGACTATGCGGTAACCCACGACAATAAAATTTCCGTTTTCAACCTGTGTAATCGCCAACGCATCTTCATTGTATGGGTTTCCAACAAAATCGGCAGCGGGATAAGTTCTGGACCATACAGTATCTCCATCACTTTTAATTCTTGCCACATAAACCATTTTTCGGCCTGGCTCGGTTGCACTTCCAGCTATCACATAATCTCCATTTGAAGCTTCAATGATATCATTGGCTGTGAAATCTAGAGTAATCGCATCTGAAGGAAAATGCTTTGACCATAATAATTTTGGGTACTGAGCCTGGGTTGTTCCTAAACTTGTTAATAAAATGAGCAGGGCTGAAAAAAAGTATTCGATTCTTTTCATGGTACTTATGTTTTAAATCATAATAGACAATAAGTTACGAAAAAACAGGATTGCCAAAATTGATATAAATCTGTTCTAGAACAGGACCCTATAAGGTTTCTGTCGATAAGATCTGTTTATTACCCTAATCTGATGGTCATGAAATCCAAGCCAGGGTCAAGAAAAATGATATCTAAGTAATGCCCTGGATCAGGTGATTGCCGGTTTTGAAGAGAGTCGGAAGCCCGACCAGATCCCACCCATGATCAGTCCGGCTATTAGGTGCCAGAGTCCCCACCAGGCCGCAATAAATGCCATTCCGCCTACTGCCATGTCCGGGGGAAAGATCTTCGGATTGAACAGTAGCAGGAGGGCCAGACCCGAGTTCTGAATGCCCGTTTCGATGGATATGGTTTTCCTGTCCCTCCTGGGCAGCTTGAACAGGGAAGCAAAAGACCAGCCAAGGCTCAAAGCCAGGGCATTGTGAATCAGAACTATCAGGAAAATATACTTGATATACTCCAGGAAGAATTCCCAGTTCTTCATGAACATCACGGCGATGATTGCTCCGAATGCAACCAGGGACAATCTTTTAACATGGACCAGGATCTTGCTGGTGAACTTGGGCAGGTAAAGATTGATCAACATCCCCAGCGTAAGCGGGATCCCAAGTAAAATAACCACGGTCTGCAATACATGGAGAAAGGGAATATCCAGGGGCCTCACCAGTTCTGAAGCATTCAGAAGGGAATAGACTTTTGTGAAGAGGGTTCCCCAGAAAGCAAAATTGAATGGGGTGATCAGTATGGCCCCAAAGTCAGAAATCGCCGTCAGGCTTACCGAGAGAGCCACGTTACCCCTGGCCAGGGAAGAGAAAAAATTTGATACATTCCCCCCGGGACAGGAGGCCACCAGTATCATACCCAGCCCTATCGTTGGAGTAATATAATTCCTGAATGCAATGGCTAGCAGGAAAGTCATGAAAGGCATCAGGATAAACTGTGAGATGGCACCCACTATGGCAGCTTTAGGATTTAATGCCAGGTTCCTGAAATGAAGTGGTTTCAGTTCAAGCGCTACGCCAAACATGATAAAAGCAATCGTCAGATTAAGGATTAGAAGACTGTCAGGACTGAAATTCAGTCTCAGGCTGTCAAGGGCCTCGAAAGCTTCAAGCATGGTGTTGAAATTAGTGTAGTCAGTTCTTAAAAGTATTAAAATATTTAAAGTATTCCAGAATTTGGTATTTTCGGAGTAAGAAATCAACCATTAACAGCTGATGAGTTTAATAAGATACACCTGGGCTATTATCCTGATGGCTATAATGCTCTTAGCCGGATCCTGTGGAAATCGGACCGAGAAGCCAAATATTTTGCTGATCCTTGCTGATGATGTAGGCCGTGAGATGTTTAGCAGCTATGGGGGAAGCTCCTACCATACACCTAACATTGATGAGCTGGCCTCCAATAGTATGCGCTTGGAGCATTTTTATGCTGCACCTGTCTGCCACCCGGCCCGAATTACCCTGATGACGGGACGGTACCCCTTCAGGTTTGGTGCTCCGATTTGGGGTAGCTTCCCGAAACAAGCAGAAAATCAAACATTTGCCCATGAACTAAAAAAAGCTGGCTATGTGACAGCAGTTGCCGGTAAATGGCAATTATGCATGATGAAGAATGAACCGGATCATCCGCACCGTTTGGGATTTGATGAATACTGCCTGTTCGGATGGCATGAAGGTCCCCGGTACCACAATCCCCTGATCTGGCAAAATGGAGAGATAAGGCAGGATGTAGCTGACCGGTATGGACCTGATGTGTACAGCGATTTCCTAATTGATTTTATGGAACGAAACCGCAAGCGGCCCTTCATGGCATATTACCCCATGGCATTGATCCATGATGTATCTGATGATTTTGATCCTCCGCCTCCCTTCGGTCCGGAAGGCAGGTATGAAAATGTGAAGGAAATGTCGGTTGAAATGGACAGGATCGTTGGGAAGTTGGTACAGGCCCTCAATGACCTTGGACTTGCAGACAATACCCTGGTTATCTTCACAACCGACAACGGAACAAACCATACCAGCATTCTTGGCCATGAGGACGGTGAATTCTTCGAGGAAACGGTGTATTCGATGATTAATGGGGAAGAAGTCCCTGGAGGCAAAACAAAGATCACCGACTGGGGAATACGCGTTCCAACCTTTATCAGTTGGCCGGGCAAAATACAGGGAGGAAGCGTTTGCCATGAGCTTATCGATTTCAGTGATTTCCTCCCGACATTTAATGATATCCTGGATCTTCCGCCAGCATCATATGAGATTGACGGACAAAGTTTTGCAGGCATCCTGTCCGGGGAAGAGCATGTATCGCGGGACTGGGTTTACTCAGAGAAAGCGGGTATGGATTATGCTGTCCGGACAAGAGATTGGAAACTCCTTCCTGATGGCAAATTATTTGACATGCAATCAGATATTCATGAAAAAAATCCAATCACTGCAGCAGGGGATACACCAGCTTCAGCAGCTGCCCGAGCCAGGCTTGATTCAATCATGACGGAACTTCGGGGCGAATAAGACCGACTCCCACTATGATGGGAAAAGATCTCTTATTCCCCAAGTTGCTGAAGCAATACCTCACAAGCCTTTTGCAGCTGTTCATCAACACCCTTTGATTTGTGGTCCGGTGAATTGAAAACATCAATATCCGGCCTTGCCGGTTCAAAATCCATGTTCATATCATTCGCCTTCACGAACCAACCCCTGAAGGGCATCCTTACATAGGAGCCATCTATCAGTCCTACAGCACCGGTGGAAATGACAGCCCCGAAAGTGGGCCTCCCAACCAGGGTCCCGATGCCAAGATTCTTATATGCATGCGAGAAGATCTCAGCATTTGAATAGCTGTTCTCATTACAAAGCGCTATAGATGGCTTATTCCAGGCGAAGAACGGGAGCCTTTCGGAAAATGGATAGAACTCCCGGTATTTTTTATTATTGGATAAGGTGGTTTCCGCACCCCTTGGTATGGTATAAGCATGTTGTTTCACGTTCAGTATGGCCATTAAATAATCCGTGGTACTTCCTCCTCCATTAAACCTGACATCAATCACGATACCGTCCTTGCCATGACCAACCGCTGTCAGCTCCCTCTCGAACCTTTCAAAACTACGCATATCCATCCCACGAATATGAAGATATCCCAGTTTGCCGCCGGAATAATCATCCGTAAGCCTGCGCCTTTCCTTGACCCATTCATCATATAATTCTGTCCTTAAACTCACTTTAGGCCGGATAACTACTTCATGCTGGTTGCCATTTTTATCCTGTACACCAAGTAATACCTTTTCATTGGATGTATTGGCCAATAATGACCAGAAGTTGATATCCCTGGTAACCTCATCCCCATTAACTGAAAGAATAATATCCCCTGTCTTCAGCTTACTGGCAATTTTATCCGCTGGCGAATCGGGTATTACACGTTGAATCATGATACCTTGCTCCTGAGGCACAATGTCAATCCCCAGCAAGCCTGTCCTTTCAGATTGTGTCTTTTCCCTGTCCTTCCCGTAGAGTCCCATGTGACTGGCATTTACCTGTCCGAGCATGATGTTGTACATATACATAAAATCCGTTTTGGTGGAAGCTTCCATACAGTATGGTTTAAATTTAAATTTTAACCCATCCCAGTCCCTCCCGTGAAACTCGGGATCATAAAATCCATCTCTTAAGGCACGCCAAGCTTCTTCGAATATCTGGTTCAGCTCTGCCTGGTAGTCTATCTTCATTTTGGCAGCTACCGGAAGGCTTTCCACTTCCTTCCCACTGGTACTGATCCTGGACAGCTTACCCCTGGAATTCATGTACAGGAATTTTCCTTTTGGATCGAGTTTTACATCATTAGGATTATTACCTCCCCTGGTCACCTCTTTCATATCTTTACCATCCCATTTGATCTGAAACAGATCCTGTCCTTTTTTACCCGGACTCCTGGTGGTAAAATAAAAGGTCTTACCATCTTTTGATATGGCCAGGTTTCTCTCGTTGCCAGACAAGGAGGTCAGCTGGACGAGTCTCTCATGGATATCTTCAAAGTCTATCTGTATAGGTTCAACCTCATCTTTCTTATTCTCCTTGTCTTTCCCGTTTTCTTTATCAGCTTTATCATCCTCATCCTCTTCCTCCCAGTCCTGTTTGGTTTTCTGGCTATCTTCCTTGCTTAGCCATACAAACCATATATCATCATCGAGGTTGTTACGTTCCGAAATAAAACCCAACTTGGATCCATCACGGCTCCACACAGGAGAACGATCTCCCCTTGGATGCATGCTCACATTAACCGGTCCGTGGCTACCATCGGCAGCCTGGATATATATTTCACTATTGAAAGTCAGGTCCCTCATGGCATAGGCAAGCCATTTACTGTCCGGGCTCCACTGGACGCCTGAAGGTGCATTCCAACTGTCAACCTGGATTTTTTCATTGGAAATGGTGCCGGTTGGATCAATATCTGCTACAATGAAATTCATTTTACCATATTCCCCTCCACGAATGAAAGTAATCTGTTTACCATCAGGTGATACTACAGGTGAGCGTTCATCTTCATCCGCGTTAGTCAGTTGAACAAGTTCCCGTTTCATGGTTTTAAATAGATTTACCTGGTCAGGATCAGATGATTTGATAAGGTAAAGATTGTAGCTGCCCTCCCGATCAGAAGAAAAGATCAGTGCCGAATCATGCAGCCAGGCTATGTCTTTTTCCCTGTAGGCCGAATTTGACAGGTTCCTTGTCAGGCTTTTTTCTTTGCTGTTTTCAGTAATGAATACCTCCCCATGGATTACAAAAGCAGAATATTTTCCGTTAGGAGAAACCTGGTATCCAGCTATTTGGTCTGAAAACACTTTGTTTTCGTAGGGGTCAAAACGATAATCAGTCGCTATGTCAATGTCGATTTTTTGGCTTTCACCCCCTGCCGTACTAATTTTATATAAGTCTATATCTTTCTCATAAACGATAGACTGATTATCATCGGAAACATCAAAAAATCTGACCTGGTCATTTTCTTCATTGGTAATCTGAACCGGCTCCGAACTAGAAAGGTCTCCTTCATTGACTTTGATTGAAAAAATATTGTATTTCCCACTCCTTGAACTGATGAAATAGAGCGATTGGTCACTGCCCCATACCGGGTGAGAATCCTGGCCTTCATACGAAGTCAACTGTGTAAATGTGCCAGACTTGATATGATACAGCCAGATATCTCTGTTGGCTGAACCCTGGTATGCCTCACGAGAAATCCTGCAAGATCCCCGTACAAAGGCTACAAACCTTCCATCCGGAGAAACGACCGGTTCACTGCCCAGTGCATTCATCAACCTTATAGGTGTACCACCACCAGAAGAAATACTCAGCAATTCTGACTCACGCTCAACATGCCGGAAATTCCGGCTGCTGCCAAAAATCAGGTTACCGTCATTGGTCCAGTCTGTTAATAAATCCGCTGCTGAATGATAGGTGATCCTTTCTGGCAATCCGCCTTCCGCACCAGTAATAAACAGGTCATTCTGCCCGAACCTGTTGCTGGTAAAAGCAATACGATCACCATCCGGACTCCAGCAAGGATAGCTTTCATAGGCCTGGTGGATGGTTATCCTGCTAGCTTTCCCACCATCGACCGGGACTGTCCAGATATCACCCTGGTAGGAAAAAGCAATCATTGAACCATCCGGATTCAATGCCGGGTACCTGGCAAAGGTTGAAGCATCTACGGCAATGGCCGATATTGCCAATGCACTGCATAAAAAGAGAAAACCAATTTTCTTCACGATAATGTAATATGGATAAGGGGTTGGTAAAATTTTCGTCAAAAGGCTAATTTAAGATTTCATCATATGTCCAGGAGACATAGAAGAGTCCGCCGATCTGGGCAGACCCGAAGCTGGTAGTGTAATAACTGTTGAGGATGTTGGAGCCACCTATTTTTAGACGTGACTGAAGATTCGGGATAGACAGGCTGATGTGGGCATCAACCATAGAATATGCCGGCATCATTGCTGTCCCGAATTGTGACTCCCAGAGAAAGCTTTGTTGCCATCTCCAGTTAATATTAAATCCGATCCGGCGAGTGATATATCTGTTTCCATAGCCAAGATTAAATTTAAACCTGGGTGTATTGAATTGAGGTGAAAAACCAGGAGGAGGATTCTCTATTTCTTCCAGCTCATTGAAGGATACATTTCCCCTGACCAGGGCAGCTCGGCCTACCCTGAACTCAGCACCAAGCGCAAAGCCATAAGATATTACCGGGAAGTCTGTACTGATGGTTGTCTGGTACCGTTTTTCATCTTCAGTATTTGGATTCTGCGCCAATAACTGTGTTGCCGTAAATCCATTGTACCTGTTTCCATAAACATAGCCGTCTACCAGAAGAAGCCTGTTTAATAAAAGTCCTTTATAACCAAGCTCAACGGCCGTGACCCTTTCAGGCCTGAATTGTGGGATGACAAAGGGCCCGTATTCAGTCACAGGTTCATCTGTGATGGGATTCCTTCCTGACAGGGGATAGACAGGGTTTTCAGGTATATCATTCAGGCTGTGAACTTCAGGTAGTCCACCAATTACTCTATAGGGCCCAATATCCAGGTTTACCATCTGATCGGCAATGGAAGGGAACCTGAAAGCCGTTTGTACGGATGACCTGATATGGTGGGTGAGATCCGGTCCAAGTGAAAATACCACCGAAGCCCTGGGTGTGAACCTTCCCTCGAAGAATTTATTTTTATCATACCTTGCCGAGGCAGTAATTTTTAATTGCTCATTTAGAAGTTGCTTTGCGATCTGGGTAAATGCCCCGTACTGATCAATATGCACAGGATTGCCCGGCATGTCAATGAAGACGGTCCCTTCACTGTTGATAGAATAATACCGGGCACTGGCGCCAACTAAAAGTTCGACCACCTTAACCAGCCTGCTGAAATTATACATACCTTCAATGTGAAGAAGGCTGCTTTTATCGATGACTTTAGCCCCTCCCTGGTTAATAGGTGTATTGATGATCTGGTCGTAGTAATTGTCGAATTCCTCTGTTCCCGGAAGAGGTAGAGCGGGTTTTGCCGGGTCAAAAATGTTCCCTGAAAGATCACGATTGTCGGCAACCAACCTGGCAAACTGGTGAGAAGTATTATCAGGATTGCCAGTTAGTAGTTGCTGTGTAAATGCTCCAATATAATCAGTATACCAATCTTTACTTGATTTCCAGGCTTCATTTAATTGCAGAGCGGCTCCACCGGCATCGTAGGTATCACCTGAATTATCAATGGTATAATAGGCCCTCACATAGAAGTCGGGACTTTTGACTTCTCCCCTGAGATTGGTAATATCAAAATTCCTTAATGAAAACCTGTTCTGTGCAGTATATACGCTGTTCCCACGGGCAAAATTCCCCTGGACCGAAGCCTCGAACTGGTTGTTAAACCTGTAATGCAGTGCCCCTCCCACCCTTATGTTTCGAGTATTATAATCAACCATGTCTTTCTCCTGCCATCCGGTCCGGCTTACCACCTGGTCAGGGAATAAATCAACTATCCTGTTTACTTCAGCATCATACTCCGGAGTTCCGGGCGTGAGGCCCTGGGCCTCGGCCACACCTGCTGCAACCTGGGGTGCGGCGTCCTTGAGATTCACAGGTACGATGATATCATCCCCGTACACATTTACTCCATCATACCCGGGGTTGTTTTCCCTTGTGCTGTTGGGATCTTCCAGGTTATACCGGTCACGCATATCATAAGCATGCCAGTCAGTAGCCCTGAGGTATCCCCCGGTGATCTTGAATGCCAGTTTATTATTAAATGCTTTGGCATACCTGAAGTTAAAATCACCCATTGGATTGGACCCATAAGGATGTTCTGCTCCCAGGTTCATCATTCCTCCCTGGACAGAAACACTTAATCCCTGGTACTGATAAGGATCCTTGGTGGTCATTATTAGGGTGCCGTTCACTCCACCCGGACCGTATAAGGCTGAGGAGGCCCCGACGAGTAATTCTACATTGTCGATGTCGAGCTGGGATACGCCAAAAATATTACCTGCACTAAAACTGAGTCCGGGAGGAATATTCTCGATGCCATCAATGATCTGGTTCATGCGCATGTTGGCCTCACCGGTAAATCCCCTGGTATTGGGATACCTGAAGGTCAGGCTGTGCACATTCATGTCCACTCCCTTGAGCTGGTGCAAGCCGTCAAAAAAATTAGCCGTAGAGGTTTGCTGAATATCAAGTCCTGATAGCTTCTCAACGGAAACGGGTGATCTCATGATGTTTTCCGGAATACGGGAGGCGGAGACTACTACTTCCTCTCCCAGGTATACCTGATCCTCAAGTGATACTTCCAGCACCATCCCGTTACGTGTAATCTCAATCTCCTGGGATTCGTAACCAATCATGGATACAACTATCCAAAATGGACGCGGAATACTTGTTTCCAGTTGAAATGATCCGTCACTGCTGCTTACTGTACCCTCCAATGCATCTTTAACGGCTACATTAACCCCAATTAATGCTGATCCCGAACTTTCTTCTGAAATGGTGCCAGTCACCCTTGTAACCTGCCCGAGAAGGGAAGTTACCATGAAGATTGTCAAGAGGATAAGAGATAATTTCTTCATGCTGTTACGCAGGTATATTTCCTTTTCCAGATCACTAATGTAATCATATTTTATGTTTCTATAATTTTCATTAAAGATCAGCGTTTATAAAAATAAAGCCTTTAGAAGATTTATTTTGTTATATTTCGCAGCGCAGTATTAGAAAAACCATTAAAACACATTGACCATGAGAAAAAGAAAATTAAACATATCAGGACTATTCATAGCAGTATTTGCATTGCTGCTGGTTACTTGCGAAAAGAAAAAAGATGAAGAGGTTGATCAATTGGTTGGCATTTATACTTTCACTTCCGCTATTTTCAATGATACAGTAAAAATGAAAGTGCCGGTATACGGGGACATTACCCTCATGCCTGGTACCGATGCATCCTTATTTGTGTCAGAAGGATTGCTGGGGGCTGCACCCTGTGATGATTCACTGAATGCAGCAGTTGAACTGAAAAGTGATGGTAAAATCTTCTATTCATGCCTTGGTGAGACAAATGAAGCACAGATGGGAACCTGGTTGATCAATACTGAAAGGACCATACTGACGCTTAATATCAGTAGCCCTCAGGCCTTTGGATTGACAATTTCAGACCTGACTATAACAGCCAATTCCTTTTCAGGAACCGTTGAGAATTTTCCTTTGCCTTTAGACGCCAGCGTTGAGCTAGGCGCGAATTTGCCAGGAAGCAGTATACCTAATATCCAGTTTAAATCGGTCGACCTTTCATTTACAAAGGTCCCATAGCCGGAAGGGAGTTCAGCTAGCACCCCCAGCCAAGTATGCTAATTGCGTTTGTGGAATTTTTTCTCAAACCGCCCATAGATCAGTTCCAGAATCTCATTAGCCAATGATTCAATGGGCTTATGGGTTACGCTGATCACAGAAAAACCACCCCGCTTGAATACGGCATGGGCAAAATCCATCTCCATTCTTACTGATCTGGGATTGACATAATCTGAGTTGCTGACATGTTCATAGTCCTGTATCCGTTTCCGCCTGTGGGCCATCAACTGGTTCATGCTGATGGTTAAGCCGAATACCCTCTTTTCATCAACCTTGAATAGCTCTTCAGGAGGGTCGATGCCAAATACAAGCGGTACATTGGATACTTTCCAGCCATGCATTGCCAGGTAAACACTCAGCGGGGTTTTTCCCGTTCGGGATACACCGGTCAGCACGATATCTGCATCTCGGATATTATGGACGTTCAATCCATCATCATTGGATATGGCAAAATCTATGGATTCGAGACGGTCGAAATATTCAAGGTTAAGTCTACGGTAAAGGCCAGGCTGATTAAGCGGTTCCTCGTTCAGTTCTGAAGTAAGGTAATCAATCAGGTCACCAGCCATATCAATGGTCTGGATATTCTTCTCCTTACTGATCCGGTTCAGATTTTCCCGGAGTTTTTTATCGATCATCGTATGCACGATGATCGCTCCGTCAGCAGCCGCTTTAGTAACAGCTGTTTTTACCGCTGCCACAGTGATCACATCACTGATCAGTTTAACCGCCATCCTGTTTTTGGGGAATTGTGCCAGGACTGTCTGCACAAGGAAATTCCCCGTGATCCCTTTGCCCCCTGATATGATATATATCGGCCTGGGCTCAGGATTTATCATTTCTTCTTCGCAACCATAGCCTCAATCATGTCAGTAGTCAGGGATTTAGGCCTCTCAATCGGATAACCCAGCGCACGGTCCCAAATAATATTAGCAGCTATCCCGAATGCCCTGCCAATGCCAAACAGCACGGTGTAGAAATCGTATTCCTTGATCCCGTAATGATACTGTATGATCCCGGAATGGGCATCTACATTGGGCCAGGGATTCTTTGCCTTACCCTGCTCCCTCAAAATGGGAGGTACAACATCATACAGTAAGTCCACATACTTGAACAATACGGCATCTTTCATATGCTTTAAGGAAAACTCACGCTGCATGGCATAACGTGGATCCGTCTTCCTCAAAACGGCATGCCCGTAACCTGGGATGACCTGTCCTGAATTCAGTATATCCCATACAAATTGTTTCATCTCTGCCTTGCTCGGGACCTTCCCATCCATTTTCTCAACCAGGTCAAGGATCCATTGGAGTACAGTCTGGTTGGCTAATCCATGCAGGGGGCCCGCAAGGCCGTTGATCATGGATGACATGGACCGGTACATGTCTGACAGGGCACTGGAGACCAGGTGACCTGTATGTGCGCTTACATTCCCGCTCTCATGATCAGCATGCAGTATGAAATACATTCTTGCGACATCATCGTAAGGTTTGGCGATCCCCATCATATGTGCAAAATTGCCTCCCATATCCAGGTTGGGGTTTTGTTGTATCCGTTTTCCTTCGCGATACAATTTGGTGTAGATATAACTGGCAACCTCAGGTATTTTTGCCAGCAGGTTCATGGCATCTTCATAGGTTGGATCCCAATAATCCATTTTGGAGATCCCGGCCTGGTATTTTCTGTCAAAAAAAGATTCCCTGTGCATACTGAGGATGGCTGAGGAGAAAATGGTCATCGGATGGCTCTGTGATGGAAAACCATCAATCACATCATATACATACCTGGGAAGTATCCTTCTTCTCCGGAATTCATCCAGAATCTCATTCATTTCTTCCTCATTGGGTACATCACCAGTTAGTAACAGGTAATAAAGGCCCTCTACGTAAGGCATTTCTCCATCGGGGGGTTTGGGGAGTTGCTCAAAAACCTCGGGCAGGGTTAAGCCGCGATACCTGATCCCCTCTTCCGGATCGAGATAGGAAATATCGGTTACAAGGCATTTCAGTCCACGCATGCCCCCAATCAATTTACCGACTGTGACCTCATCAAGAACGGTATCACAGTGTTCTTTTAATAATGTCCGGACCCTTGGCCGGTGCTGTTCAATTTTTTCAGCTAGTTTTTCCTTAAGATTTGTCATTGCTATTGGATTTGTGAATGCATTATGAGTATGAACCTTTTAATTTACTTATTTTTGAAACTTAAATCAACTTTTTTTAATATTGTTTCTTAAATTTTTGCTGTTTTCCTCCCATTCAAATCAGTAAAATGGTCCCGAGATTTAGCAAACCACCCGGAGGAGATGGGACATCGGGAGCTTATGGCTGAAGCCCCGGGATGCCATAGAGCATAAAAGTCTGGAAAAGGGAGGTCACACAGGAAGAACAGGCATTAAGCATCAAAAACACCGGGAATTCCATGAGCGATCGCTTGTTCTTGCCCTGGAATATAAAAAGATCTTCATAGATGAATCGACCGGATTGCTTTACCGGGATGTAGTTGAAAAACTGATACTGGAAATTCAAAAGGGCATTGGACAGGACAGTAGAAACCTGTCTATTCACATAGTAAATAGTGTGTTAGTTACTGATCAGTTTAAATATAAACTTGATTTCACCAACTAAAATTCGTAGTTTTAGTACTGTTTGACCAGCAATCTTTTTCACAAAAGGAAAAATTCTCTCTCCCCTTTACCCTTTTTTCTCTCAGGTATTTTTCAAAATATCGGTGGTTGCAGGAAAAACTTT
>RCNC010001104.1_pt1 | contig 17964 bp, 13 predicted proteins | sample 2041301 | NCBI WGS metagenome assembly RCNC01 (sample SAMN09708231, study PRJNA481090) | Marine sediment metagenome, whole genome shotgun sequencing project. | biome: marine sediment; feature: ocean; material: sediment; isolation source: Sewage treatment plant 13A marine sediment (STP13A) ... | reverse complement strand
GTCGAGGAGAAGAAAAGGCGGCTTGCCGAACTCATCAAAGTCCAGGAAGATACCTGGAACGCGGAGGCTGACGCGCTTATCGGGCAGGTCTGGAACACCGTGGCCGAGGCCGAAGCACGCCGGCCGGCCGGCAGCTGGCGGCTGCGCACCGCCAACAATCGCAAAGTCGTTCTCCACGACGCCGCGCTGCGGACGGGAGAGCAGGTCCGCGTCCGGGTCGCCGGCTGGGCCAACACCACTTTCGTGGGCGAACTCCTGGCCTAGAGTCACCGAAACAGGCCGGGGAGAAAGAGGTTCTACCGTGTGGGTCTTCAGAGGTCTTGTCTTTCTGGTCCTGTTGTTCGCGCTGGTCTATTTTTTCATTTCCAATCACGACCAGACCGTGGACATAAATTTTTTCAGTAAATCCTTCATGGCCATCTCCATCTACTGGGTGGTGGTCATCAGCTTTTTGTTAGGCTTTGCCTCCAGTTTCCTTTTGGCGGCCATCCGGGAGTTCCGGTTCCATCGGGAAATCAGTGGCCTGAAGCGCGCCCAGGCTGCCAAGGATCGTGAAATCGCCGACCTGCGCACCCTGCCGCTCAGACAGGGGCCCTCGGCAGAAGCCGACCCGTCCCCGGCGGGAGAGGAAAGCGGTGAATAGCCTGATTCCATTGGCCGTCGGAGCCCTGGTCCTGGTCGCGGCAGGCATCGCCGTATACCTGTCCTTTCGCGAAACAAAACCTCAAGTTACCGGCGACGACTATTCCCGCGCCCTCGAGCACTGGATCGAAGGCAATCTGGATGAAGCCGCCGCCCTGCTCCACAAACTGGTGCACGACGACCCGGACTCCGTCGAGCCCTTCTACCAACTGGGTAATTTGCTGCGCATCCAGGGCGACCCGGAACGGGCGGCGGTTCTGCACCGCGGCCTGACCGTGCGGTCCAACCTGACCCTGAACCAGAAGATGTGGGTGGGAATTTCCCTGGCCAGGGATCTCAACCAACTGGGGCAATTCGAAGGCTCCCGGGACGTTCTGGATTCTCTGCCCCGGGGGGCGAAGGCCCGTTCCCAGTACTGGATGGCGCACTTTGAGCAATGGCACGGTATGGGAGACTTGCCCGAAGCCGCTCGAACGCTCAAGAACGCCGCCCGGCAATGTCCCGAAAAAGACCGTCCCCGATTCCATGCCGCCTACGCCAGTTACCAGCTCGACCGGGCCCTGACCCATGCCCTGAAGGGCGAAGCCGGTGAAGCCGGAGATCGCCTCAAGGATGTCCGGAACATTGCCGGCACCGCTTCCCGCAGCGCCCTGGTTCGTGCCATCCTGGCGGCCGTCCAGAACGACGCCGCCACGGCGATCTCCATTGCCAGCGACAGCCTTCTGGACAGCCCCGAGGAACTGGACATTTTCCTGCCTTTGCTTCAGGAGGTCCTACTGCAGTCAGGACAGTTCGCCCGCAGCCTGCCCATACTCGAACGGGCCTGCCAGTCCGAGAATGCCCCGCCATCTTTGTGGATCGACCTGGCCATGCTCTATGAAAAGCTCGGTCACCGGGACAAGGCGCTGCGTATGCTCGCCGGGAAAACCGGCCGACGCAATTTCACTCCCGACGCGGCCGCCCCCTATCTCAAGATGCTCACCACCGACGCTCAGGACACGGATTTCGCCAAGGTCTGGTCCATGCTCAGCATGCCCCGTGGGGCCCAGGGCTGGATGTGCAGGGACTGCGGTCACCAGCAGGAGCGCATCGGTTGGTTCTGCCCTTCCTGTCACGGATTCCAGACCTTCATGCCTGGAAAACCTGCTCCCTCGGAGGAATCCTGACATGGTTCGGTCACCGTCCCCATGGGTCCCATCGATTGGGTTTGGAAAAACCCTGGCGGTGATCGCCCTGTTGCACATCCCCGCGGTCGCCGCCGTCGATTCGGTGGCCGATTTGTTCCGGCAGGGCCGGTATGAGGAGGCCCGAGAGGCCTTGATCTCCGGCGGCGAGGGGCTCCGCGCCGGGGAGGCCATTCTGTGGGAAATCCAGCTGGCCGAGGACCCGGGTGACGCACTGGTTCTGCTTCGCGAAAACCTGGATGATGAACGGCTACCCGATGCGGTTCGGATTCGCATGGGTCTGGAAATCGCCAACATCGAATTCGGGCTGGGTCATTACCAATCTGCCTTGAAAGCCCTTTCGCCCCTTTTGAACGACGACCTGGGGAGCCTTCCCGGGGATGTCTATCTCCGCGCGGGTCTGACTCTGCGGGCACTGGGCCACCGGCAGAAAGCCCGTGAAATGCTTGCCTCGGTACGACCCCAGGACCAGGCCTTCCTGCTGGCCCGCTATTACCTCGGTGACATCGCCCTGGACATGAAGGACGCCGAACTGGCTCTGCGGTATTTCGAGTCCTCTTCGGGATCCGACGGCACCGCACCGCATCCCCGTGCAGCGGGCGGCCAATGGCGGGCCTACCTCGCTGAAGGCCGCGATCAGGAAGCCGCCGAACTCGAACGGGAATTGAACCGGGAGCATCCGGGCAGCCTGGCCATGCTCGACATCCAACGTGCCCGGCAGCTGCAGGAGGAAGAATTCGCGGCCATGGTTCCGGTTGTCGACGACGTTCCCGCCGACACCGGGCAGGAGGCCAGCCGGGGACGGTATGCCCTTCAGCTGGGCGCCTTCAGCGACCGCGGGTTGGCTCTCGAGTTCATGCGCCGCTTCAAGGGCCAATTGCCGGACCTGCGTATCGACGAGGTGCGCGATCATCGGGGCCAGTTCCTGTACAAGGTCCGGACCGGCGCCTTCGTCAATCCCGCTTTGGCCCGTACCGAGGCCCGACGCCTGGCCGACCAGCTCGACATGGAGGTCATCGTGGCCGACTTGTCCGATGCCGGCGCCCCGAACGATTGAACCGGCACCATGGCCAAGAAGCGCGCCCCTGAATCTTCTTCTCCCCGGACCACGCCCATGCTGGCCCAGTACCTGGAGATCAAGGCCCAGCACCCGGGCAGCCTTCTTCTTTTCCGCATGGGGGATTTCTACGAGACCTTCTTCGAGGACGCCCAGACCCTTGCCACCGTGGCGGGCGTCACCCTGACCAGCCGGGACGCCAAGAGCGACCATCCGGTCCCTCTGGCCGGCGTCCCTTACCACGCTCTGGACACCTACCTGAACCGCCTACTCAATCACGGCCTGACGGTCGCCATCTGCGAGCAGGTGGAAGACCCGGCGCAGGCCAAGGGTCTGGTCAAGAGGGCGGTGGTGGAGATCATCAGCCCGGGGACGGCCACCAGTCCTGAACTGGTCGACTCGGCCTCGGGGCGCTATTGCCTGGCCTGGTTGCCCCGGACCGGGGCCTTCGACGGCTGGGCCCTGCTGGACGCCTCGACCGGTGATTTCCGGTGCGGCCAGGAAATGGGCACCCTGGAAAGCTTGTGCGAGCGGCATCCCGTCAAGGAAGTCATCGTCGGTGAAGACACCGACCCTGCCCTGGTGTCCCGCTGGCGGGCTTCACTGGCCGGCGTGGTGGTCACTCCCGTTAACAACGCCTGGTTTCACCATTCTTTTGCCAGACAGACCCTGCTGGACCATTTCCAGGTAGCCAACCTGACCGTTTTCGGCCTGGAGGATGACGGGCGCGAACCCGCCTGCACAGCCGCCGGCGCGCTGTTGCGCTTCCTCGGGGCGCTGACCCTGCGCCGGCCCGACCAGGTCACCGGCCTGCGCTTCAGCAACCGCACCGACCGGCTGGTTTTGGATGAAGAAACACTGCGCAATCTCGAAATTTTCCGGAGTTTCCGCGGGGATTCCGGAGAGGGAACCCTGGTTCACCACATCGATCGCACCTGCACGCCCATGGGCCGCCGGCTGCTCGAAATGCGGCTGGCCGAAGCGATGACCGATCTCGATGAGCTGAAGGGGTGGCACACCGGAGTCGCCTCGGCCCTCGATGATCGATCCTGGCGGGAAGACCTGCGCCTTATCCTGATGCGGGTGGGGGACCTGGAACGGCTGGCCGCCCGCACGGCCACCGGACGGATCGGGCCGGCGGGCCTGCGCCACCTGGGCTCCAACCTGGCGGCCCTCGACGAATTGAAATCCACCAACGCCCAGGCGGGGCACACCGAACATCCGGTCACTCGCTGGCTCGGCGGAGCTTCCGACTTCGGCGGGCTTGCCGGGGACATCCTGCGCACCATCGCCGATGACGCCCCCGCCACCGCACGAAAACCGGGCTACATCAGTGAAGGCATCGACGCCGAGCTGGACCGGGTCCGGGCCATCGCCACGGACAGCAAGGGTTTCCTGGCCGGGCTCCAGAGCCGGGAACGGGAAACGACCGGGATCTCCACCCTGAAGGTCGGCTTCAACCGGGTCTTCGGCTACTACTTCGAGGTGACCAACAAGCACCTGGACAAGGTCCCGGACCATTACCAGCAGAAGCAGACCCTGGTGGGATCCTGCCGCTACCACACCGAGGAGCTCAAGGAAGCCGAGAGCACCATTCTCGAAGCGGAAGAAAAGGCCGACGGATTCGAATCCCGGATTTTCCAGGAACTCATCGACCGGGTCGGCGGGCGCCTGGCGGAAATCCGTGAGGCAGCCAACCTCACGGCCCACGTGGATCTCATGCTGGCCTACGCGGACCTGGCCGAGAGAAACGATTATTGCCGGCCCGATTGCGACGACTCCCTCGTCCTGGAAATCACCGCGGGACGGCACCCCGTGGTCGAGCAACTCCTGGACCACGACTTCATCCCCAACGACACCCTGTGCAACGGATCGTCCCGTCAGGTGCTGCTGCTGACCGGACCAAACATGGGGGGAAAATCCACCTACCTGCGCCAGGTGGCGCTGATCACGCTGATGGCCCAAGCCGGGGGGTTTGTTCCGGCCCGGTCCGCTCGAATCGGCATCACCGACCGGATTTTTACGCGGGTGGGGGCCAGCGACAACCTGGCGCGGGGCGAATCCACTTTCTACATGGAGATGAGCGAGACCGCCCATATCCTGCACCAGATGAGCCGGCGCAGCCTGGTCATCCTGGACGAGATCGGGCGGGGCACCTCCACCTACGACGGCCTATCCCTGGCGTGGGCCATCACGGAATACCTCAACAGCGAAGACGGTCCCCGGCCCCGGTCGGTTTTCGCCACCCATTACCACGAGCTGACGGAACTGGAGGCAGAACTGCCGGGACTGGTAAACCTGCGCCTCGAGGTCAAGGAGTGGGAGGGCAAGATCATCTTCCTGCACGCGGTGGGTCCCGGCCGCAGCGACAAGAGCTACGGGATCCACGTGGCCCGGCTGGCCGGCCTGCCCGAAGGTGTCCTGGACCGGGCCCAGGAAATCCTGCATTCCCTGTCGGTGGCCGACCAGCGGGATCTGCCTGCCCGTCGTCCGGCATCTGATTCCGCCGGCGGAGCATCCCTGGTCGCCGATGGTTCAGGCGGCCCCAACAGCCAGCTGAGTCTGTTCCGGGAAGGCGAACGCGATGCCTTGGAGGCCCTCAGGGCCGTCGATCTGGAGAAACTCAGCCCCATGGACGCCTTCATGTGGCTGATGAAAATCAAGAAACAACTTGAAGATTGACCTCCAAGCCACATGGTCTAAATACCTTGCAAATCACCACAAGGTAATGGTTAACCGCTCCGGCGGACCGCCGATATGATAACCAGTATATTGGGTCCCGGGCCAGTGAGGCTCGGGCTGACTAGCCATCTGCAGGAGTGTTGTGGCCGACATCATCAAATGGCCGGTGATTCTCGTGTGTCCGGGGGAGGATGAACTCACCCTGCTGGCGGATCTTTCCGCCCGCCGCGACGCCCGCATTCTGGCCGTGGTCGACCCGGAAGGGTTTTCCATCGGTGCCAGTCTGGCCGAGGTAATGGGGCTGTCGGTCATCAAGGATCTTTCCGGATTCGAGACCCCTGACGACACCTATCTGGTGCATCCGCCCCTGAACGATCTGGTGGCCCCGATCGTGGATCAGGCCAAGGATCTGGAGCTGAAAACCGTTCTGGCCGCGGATTTCCCGCGGATCATGGCCGGGCCCAACCTGACCGATCCCCGCTTCGCCACCGATCCCGAGGCCGGGCCCCGCTTCACCCCGGGAGTCTTCACCGGCAAGGCCTCGGTTCCCCGCAACGATTTTGATCTACTGGAACTGGAAACCGCCGCGATCCACCGTACCCTCAGCCGGATCGAGGAGGCCCTGGACCGGGAAGGCCTGCTGCGCTGGCTGCTGGGATTGGCCACCCGCACCACCGGCGCCTGCAGCGGATCCATCATGCTCTATGACCGCCACTCGGAGGAACTCTACGTGGCCTTTGCCTACGGCCTGAGTCAGAACACGGTCCACCGGACGCGTGTTCGACTCGGGGAAGGCATCGCCGGCGGGGTGGCGCAGACACGAAAGGCAGTCTTCATTACCGACAACCAGCACCCCGGAGCACAACGGGACCGATCGGAAATCTCCGAAGCCATCTGCGCGCCCATCATATGGGAAGGGAACCTGCTGGGCGTCCTGAACATCTCAGCCGTCGAGGGGGAGGGCAAGCTGGCGGGCAACGCCATGGCCACCATCGAGAGTCTGACCCATCGTTTCGCGATGATCCTGAACCGGTTCCTGCGCATCCAGATGATCAGGGACGGGGAACTCTACCGCTACATGGAAGATGAGTTCACCCGGGACACCGGCGCCCCCGAAGCCGTTGCCGCCACCCTGTGCACCTGGGCGGAGGATCTGCGCGATGCCGCATCCGCCGACAAGGCGTCCATCGGGGTTTTGACCAGCGATGGCGATCTCTTTGTGGCCTCGCCCCGGGAAACTACCTACGAATCTCCACCCCAGCCCGAAAAGGCCGATGTTCTCGGATCGGGCAACCCCTTGGTCCTGAGGCCCGGAGACCGCGCCGACGTCGACCCCACCGATGTCTTCAGCGAAGCCACGGTGTTCATGCTGCCGGTGGGCCGGGATCCCCTGAATGCCATCCTGACCGTCGAATTTTCCTCCGCTGCCAAGGCCCACCAGTTCCATTCGGTGAGCGGCGAGATCCTCTACCTGATCAACCGGCACCTGAACGACTACCTCGAGCGGGCCGCCACCGCCGATCAGGTGGATCGCCTGACGACTCTGGCCACCGCCCTGTCCGAACTCGCGGCGGGACCCTCGCGGCCCGGCAGCCGTGAGCGGGTCCTGGCCGCGGCTTGCCGTTTGACGGGCGCCACCCAGGCCCTGCTCTTGACTGAAGACGATCTTCCAGTTACCAGCAGCGAGAATAATCCCGATCGGACGCTCCAGGAGGAGGCCATCCGGCTGCTGAACGACACCGGTCAAGGCGGCTGGCAATCGACGGTCCTGGAAACCAGTGACGAAAACGGAGAAGTGAAATCCGGGCGCTCGCTGCTGGTGGTTCCCCTCGAAGCGCACAAACCGTTCCCGGGCCTGGTCCTGCTGGACAAGCGCAGGCTCCATCCCCTGGACGGTTCCAGCTTCACCGAATTCGACGCCCTGTTCGCGCGCCGCCTGCTGCCGCTGCTGGCCTTGGCTACGGCGCCTGAGCCGGAGGATCTTGCCGACAGCGCACTACGCGAAACCAGACCGGAAGAACACGCCCCCGAGCAGAAAGAACCGGCCTATTCGGCCACCAAGGACGCCCTGGGTGAAATCCTCCGCACGGAAATGGACCGCTGCGACCGCTACCACACCATGGTTGGACTGGCGGCTTTCCGGATAGACGACACCGGCGAGGCCTCAATTCCCGTGAGTGAGCTGGTCGCCGAAATTTCCCGCCGTCTGCGCAGCTCCGACCACACGGCCTGCCTGGAGGACGGGACCATCATGGTGATTGTCCCGGAGGACATCCAGTCCCTGCCCAGGCTACAGCGCCGGGTGACCACCGTTCTGAGGACCCTGGCCGATGACGAGGAACTCACCGTGCGAAGCGCATCGCGGGTGTATCCCGGCGGGGGGGACAGCCCCACCCAGCTCATCAATTCGGTGTTGAGCGCCCTACCTGGTTGACGCGCGCCGCGCTCCTGTATACCCTTGGCAACCCGCTGAACAATACAGTCTCCGCCGCGGCGGTTTCCGAGGAATGGTATGAAGGGCAGCATGGCCAGCAACCCGGTGAAGATTAAGGTTCTAGACAACAGCACCATCGACCGCATTGCGGCCGGCGAGGTCATCGAGCGGCCCGCTTCCATCGTCAAGGAACTGGTGGAAAACGCCCTGGACGCCGGTGCCGGACAAATCACCATTTCCCTCGAGGATGGCGGCCTGACCTCGCTCACCGTCGAGGATGACGGGCACGGCATCCCCTTCCGCGACCTGCCCCTGGCCTTTGAACGCCACGCCACCAGCAAGATCGCCACGGCAGCCGACATCATGCGGGTGGCCAGCTTCGGTTTCCGCGGCGAGGCCCTGGCCAGCATCGCTTCGGTCAGTCAGGTCCGCTGCACCAGTCGCGTCGCCGACGAGGAGCTGGGGGGCCTGATCGAATTTTCCGGCGGCGAAATCACCCGGCGCGAACCCGCGCCCCGCAACCCGGGCACCACCATCGCCGTGCGTGACCTCTTCTTCAACGTGCCGGCCCGCCGCAAATACATGAAAACCGCCCAGGCCGAAAAGCGGGCCATCATGAAACTGATGACCCAGCTGGCCCTGGCGCATCAGGACATCCGCTGGCTCGTCAAGTCCGAGAACGATACCGCCATGGACCTGCGGCCTGCCGATTCATTGACCGACCGCGCCCGCGATCTGTTCGGCTCCTCGGTCATGGAACACATGACCCGCTTCGAGATGGAGAAGGGCGGGTTCAGCATCGGCGGCCTGGCTTCGCGGCCCACCTGGACGCGGGGCAACCGCGAGCAGCAGTTCATTTTCATCAACCGCCGGCCGGTTGAGAGCCGCGCCCTGTCGCAGGCCATTGTCCAGGCCTTCCGGGAAGTCGTGCCCGCTGGGAGGCATCCCGTGGTCATCGCGTTTCTGCAGGTTCCGCACGGTGAAGTCGACGTCAACGTGCACCCCGCCAAGACCCAGGTCCGTCTGCTGATGGAACGTGAGATTTTCGGCATGCTCAAGAATGCGCTGAGCGAGGGATTGAGCCTGCGCAAGGCGGATGACCTGCGGCCCTGGACGGGGACGGCCGAAGAACCGACTTCGAGCGAAGCAACCGAACGCATTGCCGTGGCGGAAACCGATTACCTGCGCCAGTATTTCCAGAGGGGCGGGTCGGCCGGGTTCGAGTTCAGGGGAGTTCCCCAGGGGCAGGGAGAATTGTTCGGCGCTTCGGCCATGCGGCCCACTTTTTCAGGAGAAAACACCGAGGAATTTTCCGGTGGGACCTTGCCGGGAACCGGCGAAGCGCCTCTCCACGCGGCTCCTTTCTGGCAGCTGCACCGCACCTACATCGTGACCCAGATCCGCGGCGGACTCGTGCTGATCGACCAGCACAACAGCCATGAACGCATCCTCTACAACGAGGCCAAGAGAGCCCTGGAGGAGCGAGGGGAAATCGCCGGGGTGCCAACTCAGCAGCTGCTGTTTCCCGCCCACCTCGAACTAACCCCCGGGCAGGTGCAAGCCTGGCAGACCCACGCGGATCAGTTGACGGCCATGGGATTCACCATCGAACCGTTCGGCGGCCAGAGCATCCTGATTCAGGGGATCCCGGCCAGTTTAAAAAACTGGAACGAGGGTCGCCTGCTGCTGGACATGCTGGATGACCTGGCCTGGGACGACAAACCCAGCCAGGAAAACCAGGTGGATCTGCTGGCCAGTTACGCCTGCCACGGCGCCGTGCGGGCTGGCGAACCACTGACCATACCCGAGATGCAGAACCTGGTGGACCAGTTGTTCGCCACTGACAATCCACTGTCCTGCCCCCACGGGAGGCCCACCTTTATCCAGTACACCCTCGCGGAACTGGAGAAGAGGTTCGGGCGGAGTTGAGATGAACGGAATTTTTGATTCTTCTTCTGAAGGAAGGCCCCCCGGGGGGCCTTTTTCTGGTGGAAGGTGTCCGGTCATCGTGGGTCCAACGGCGGTGGGCAAGACGGGACACGTCACCTCTCTGGCGGCGCGGTTTCCTCTGGAAATCATCAGCCTGGACAGCCGTCAGATCTACCGCGGTTTGCGCATCGGCACCGCCCAACCAACGGCCGCCGAACTCGATGCCTGTCCTCATCACCTGGTCGATTTCATATCCCCGGCCGAGAAGTACGACGCCATTCGTTTTCGCAGGGATTTCGAAAAGGTTTGGGCCGAAATTTCGGATCGGGGGGGTGTTCCCCTGTTGGTTGGTGGCGCCGGCATGTACCTGACGGCGTTGCGTGACGGGTTCATGGATATTCCCGGCAGTTCTCCCGAGCACCTGAGTGAGGTTCGAGTTTCGCTCGATGCCTTGAGTGATCATGACGTTCGATCCCGGCTGGAACTGATCGACCCTGAATCCTTCGCGGCCATCCACCGCAACGACCGCTATCGCAGTCAGAGAGCCCTGGAAATTTTTGAAATATCCGGCCGGCCCATGAGCGCCCTGAAAGCGGAACAGGAGCCGGATCCTTCCCTGGGACTGGAATTTCCCACCGTGGTCCTGACACGGCCGGTCGCCGAACTCGATGCGCGGATTTTTGAGCGGACGGGCGCCATGTTGAAGGCCGGCTGGATCGAAGAGACGGAGGCCGCCATGGCTCTCTACAGCGCCGAATGCCCGGGGCTGATGAGCATCGGGTATCGGGAAATCGTATTATTTTTGCAGGGTGAGATGTCTCGGGAGGATCTGGTACCCGCCATTGTCCGATCCACCCGCCAGTACGCCAAAAGGCAGCGGACCTGGTTCCGGCATGTACCGGCCGAAGTCCAGGGCGCGCCGGATGATCTCAGGGTGGGGGCCTGTCTGGAAAAGTATTTGGCCAATTTATAGATTGGATTTGGCGGGGAACCCAATTCAAAAAATAATAAATTAATAGAGGGAAAAGTGGAGCGGGCTACGAGACTCGAACTCGCGACAACCAGCTTGGGAAGCTGGGACTCTACCAGCTGAGTTAAGCCCGCTCCGGATGCAGAAAACTATATCCGGTCCCGTTCCCTGTCAACCCGGGCACCCATTCATCTCATAGTTGATCTAATTCCAGGGATCACCATGGCTCCAGCCCTTTGCCGGTTGCAATTTCCCGTCTTACAATTGGGATGCCTGATTCAATCTCTGAATAAGCGGATTAATGGCAGTATTCTTATCATGTCCTGAGCATGCCACAACTTCCAGGAGACCGACAGCACATGAAAAACACTATCCTTATATGCGCCCTGACTGGCCTGGTCATCTTGTCTTCTGCCATCCCGCCCCACAGCACGGCCGCCGTGGAGCAGATCATCTCGGGCCTGACCCAACCTGTCCGCCTGGTGGCACCGGCCGGCGACTCCCGCCTGTTCGTGGTTCAGCGCAACGGTCTCATCCGAGTTTTCGACCAACAGGGAAGCGAACTGGGCACCTTCCTCGACATCCACACACAGACGAGCACCTTCAGCGAACGCGGTTTGCTGGGGCTGGCCTTCGCTCCGGACTATGAAGTGACCGGCCGGTTCTACGTCAATTTCACGGATTTTCAGGGTGACACCAGGATCGCCCGTTTCCGCGTCAGCGCCGAAGACTCCAATCGTGCCGATCCCACCACTCAGGAAATCATCCTGACGGTGGACCAACCGGATGCCAATCACAACGGCGGCCACCTCGAATTCGGTCCCGACAACATGCTCTACATCGGCCTGGGAGATGGCGGAAGCGCGGGCGATCCCCAGAACCGCGCCCAGAATGATCAGGAACTCTTGGGCAAGATGCTGCGGATCGACGTGGATGTGCCCGTGGGCTACGCCGTCCCGGCGGACAATCCTTTCGTGGATCTGCCTCCCCGCAATGAGATCTGGGCCAAGGGTCTGCGCAACCCCTGGTGCTTTTCCTTCGATACAGCCACCGACGACCTTTACATTGCCGACGTGGGGCAGGGGGACGAAGAAGAGATCGATGTCCAGCCGGCTTCATCGGCTGGGGGCGAGAACTATGGCTGGCGGCTCATGGAGGGCAATCTCTGCTATATCCCCGCCACGGACTGCAATGATGGATCGTTGATTTTGCCCGTACACACCTACACCCATGGCGGCAACCCGTGGCGCTGTTCCATCAGCGGCGGGTACGTCTATCGCGGCAGTGCCCTGCCTTCGCTGGTGGGACACTACTTTTTTGCCGACTACTGCAGCCATCAGATCTGGAGCCTGACCTGGACCGAGGCCGGCGGCCTGGGTTCGGTGACCGACCGCACTGCCGACATGACCCCGCCAGGAGGGTACCTCGACGTGGCCTCCTTCGGTCAAGACGGGTTGGGCGAACTCTACATCCTGGATCTGGATCGCGGCCGGGCCTACCGGATTGTCAGCGCCCCCAGCGGCGTTCCCGAGGTTCCGGAATCTCCCTTTCTCTTCCAGAACGCTCCGAACCCCTTCAACCCGCGCACCGAGATCGCCTTCGCGGTGAAATCCGGAACCTCCCGCGTCTCCCTGAAGGTCTACGACGCGGCCGGCCGCCTGGTGCGCACCCTGGTGGATGGGACTCTTCCGGCTGGGGATCACACGGCCGTCTGGGATGGGACGGGCGACGCCGGCGGCCGGATGGAGTCCGGCCTCTATCTGTACCGACTCGAGGTCGATGGGAATGTCGAAAGCCGCAAGATGGTGCTACTCCAATAGCCCTTGAGGCCCTAACAGCCGGCAAAGGAAACGGTTGGCTTTGCGCCCGCAGGCGTTCGGTGCTTTCTTTACTCCATGATCATGCTCATCCGACCATTCCCTGCGCCCCTGGACTCCCTCTTCGAGTGGCAGACCGGCGACCATATCACGCACCTCGACGGGCAACCCCTCGAGGATATTCTCGATCTGTACTACTACACGCCCGAAGCCAGCGTCACGACCCTGAACATCCAGCGCAAGGCGGGGGACACCCTTACCGTCGAGATGGACCCGGGGGACATCGACGCGGTCACCGGCTGCTTCGCGCCCATGGAGTTCAAGACCTGCGCCTGCGACTGTGTCTTCTGCTTCATCGATCAGAATCCCGCGGGGATGCGCGACCAGATCTACGTCAAGGATGAGGACTACCGGTTCAGCTTCCTGTACGGCAACTACATCACGCTGACCAGCCTGGGCAAACGGGGTCTGGCGCGGATCATCGAGCAGCGGATGAGTCCGCTCTACGTCTCGGTTCACGCCACGGACATCGACGTGCGCACACGCATGCTGGGCATCAAAAGAAAAATCGACGTGATGGCCATCCTCGAGGAACTTGTCGAAGCGGGGATCGAGATCCACACGCAGGTCGTCCTGTGCCCGGGCTGGAACGAGGGGCCCATCCTCGAAAAAACCTTTCGGGACCTGGTCGCCCTCGGCGCTCCGTCCGAAGGTGACGACAGCCCCTTCACCGCCGTGTGCGAACGGGGCTTCGGCTACGATGGCGTCGAGGAGATTCCCGAGTTCGAGGAGTCACAATCCGACGTCGGCAGCGTTGGCGGCATCAAGTCCTTGGCCATCGTACCGGTAGGACTCAGCGCCCATCGCGAGGGTCTGACCAAGCTGGATCCCGTCGGCCCCGAACTGGCCAATGAAGTCATCGAGCAGGTGGCCGGGTGGCAGGAAGAGGCCAAGGAACTTCTGGGTTATTCCTTCGTCTACCTGAGCGACGAGTTCTACCTGATGACGGACCGAACCTTCCCGCCCGCGTCCCAGTACGACGGGTTCTGGCAGATCGACAACGCCATCGGCCTGACGGCACGCCTGCGCGACACCTGGCAGGAGGAACTCGAGTTTTCCGCTGAGGGGGGTGACCTTCCCACGCGGCCGCTGACCGTGCTGACCGGGGAACTTGCAGCGCGTGCCTGGCGTCGTGAATTCACACCCGTCCTGGAGGGCACCCAGGCACCCCCGGTGGAGGTGGTGGGGGTCCCCAACTGCTTTTACGGCAACTCCGTCACTGTGGCCGGGCTCATGGGGGGCCAGGACCTGCGCCGTGCCCTGCTGCAGCTTCCTGCCGAACCCCGGCGCACCGTCGTCCTGTCGCCCCGGGTGATCAACAGCGACGGCCTGACCCTCGACGGCATGAAACTGGCCGACATCTCCCAGGACCAGCCCCACGAGGTCATCGTCGGTGAAGAAGACGGTTTCATTGATTTCTGGCGCGAACTGGGCTAGTTTCACTCCTGCTGAACAACCCTTGACTCCCTCATTTTTTAGGAGAATTCCTTGCCTCTGCGCACGGTCGCCATTGTCGGACGCCCCAATGTGGGCAAGTCGACCCTCTTCAACCGGATCATCGGGGAAAAACGTTCGGTGGTGCACGAAACCGCCGGCGTGACCCGCGACCGCATCACCGAGACGACCGACTGGGCGGGGCACCCCTTCATCCTGCTGGACACCGGCGGGATCATTCCCTTCGGCGAGACCGTTTCCGAGTTCGACAGCGTGGTCACCGAGATAGCCAACCTGGCCATCGACGACGCCGACGTGGTCCTGTTCCTGGTCGACGGCAAGGTGGGGCCCATGGCCTGGGACCAGTCCATCGCCAAGAGCCTGCGCAAAAAGGGCAAGTCGGTGGTCCTGTGCGTCAACAAGCTGGAAAAGGAAGCCGACCAGCTGGCGCTCCACGAATTCTACAGCCTGGGCCTGGGTGAACCCGTGGGGATCAGCGCCCTGCACGGCTTCGGCGTGGGGGACCTTCTGGACGTGGTGGTGGAGGGTTTCCCAGCCCACGTGGTGGACGCTCCCTGCGACTGCAAGGTGGCCATCGTGGGCCGACCCAACGTGGGGAAATCCTCCCTGCTGAACGTGCTGACCGGGCGGAAGGATGCCCTGGTCAGCGACATCTCCGGCACCACCCGCGACTCGGTGCACACCGACCTCAAATGGCACGGCAAGACCATCCGTCTGATCGACACCGCCGGCCTGCGCCGCAAGTCCAAGGTCAAGGAAGCGGTGGAAGTCTTCAGCAACATGCGCACCATCCGCGCGCTGGAGCAGTGCGACGTGGCGGTCTTCATCGTGGACGCCTCATCAGGGTCGGTCACCCAGGACTCCAAGATCGCCGGGATGATCCACGACGGCGGCAAGGGGGTCGTGGTCGTCTTCAACAAGTGGGACCTCATCTCCGGGAAGATCACCAACACCCATCTGGAACACTGGGAAGAGTTCTGCCGGGACGTCCCGTTTTTGCCCTACGCGCCCTGGTTCATGATCAGCGCCGAAACGGGCCAGCGCACCGGCAAGATCATGGAGAAGGTGTGGGATGTCCATGAAAATCGACAGAAGCGTATTCCCACCAGCAAGTTGAATGATTATCTTGAGAAAGTGGTTCGGCATCAGCAACCGCGGTCCCACGGGGGCGGCCTGGGCAAGATCTACTACATCACCCAGACGGATCGGGAACCGCCGACTTTCCTGCTCTCGGTCAATGAACCCAAGTTCTTTGCGCGCAATTATTTGCGTTATATAAATAATCAACTGCGCAAGGAATATGGCTTTACCGGCAACCGAATTTTTGTCAAAATGAAAAAACACTGAGGGAGGGTTCCGAAACACCGCCCTTCCGTCAACCTCAACGAAAATTATGCCCATGTTGCTGATTCTCTTTATCATCCTAGCCTTCGCCCTTGGCTCGATTCCCTTCAGCTACATTCTCGGAAAGCAAGTCAAGGGCGTCGACATGAGGGAGTGCGGCAGCGGAAATCTGGGCGCGACCAACGTCTTCCGAACCCTGGGACCAGGGTGGGGTGGGCTATGCCTGTTCCTCGACATGGCCAAGGGCGCCGCGGCCGTGGGCCTGATGACCTGGCTGGTCAGCACCTGGCCCGAGGGCATGGCCACGCCTTTCCACATCACCCCGGATCTGTTCCGCATCTTCGCCGGCTTCGCGGCCACCATGGGCCACACCTTCAGCCCCTTCGTCGGCTTTCACGGGGGCAAGGGGGTCGCCACGACCGCCGGCGCTTTTGCGGTTCTTGAACCCCTGGCCATGCTCGCCACCCTGGTGATTTTCCTCGCAGTTCTGGGGATCACCCGTATTGTCTCGTTGGCCAGCATCTGCGCGGCGATCGTGCTGCCTGTGTTCGTCCTTTTGTTCGAACTGAATTCCGAGCAGACTTCGTCCACGATCATCGTCTTTGTCACCTTGATCTGCGCCTGGGTGATTTTCAAACACCGGGCCAACATCGCCCGCCTGCGCGACGGTACCGAGGGCAAGATATCCTCGGGCAAGGACGAGTCGCCGGAATCCCCCCCAGAATCCTCCAACGAGGAGTTGTGAGATGAAAGCCGCCATCCTGGGCACGGGCAGCTGGGCCTCATCCTTCGGCCGCCACCTCTGCCATAAGTGGGAGCGGGTAGTCCTGTGGGGGATCGATGACAGGCAGGTGTCCAGCATCAACACCACCGGCACCAATCCCGATTTTTTGGGCGACGTCCTGCTGCCGCCCAACATGAGAGCCACCCTGGACCTGGACGACGCCCTGAAGAACACGGACCTCCTGTTTGTCTGCGTCCCCAGCCAGGCCGTGCGGGAAGTGATGTCCCAAGTCGCCAAGAGTGCGGTATTCCCGGCCGGCGTCCCGGTCATCAACATGGCCAAGGGGTTCGAGGTCACCACCCTCGAACGCCTCAGCGAGGTCATCGAGGAGGAGTTGGCCAGCGCCGGAACACGGGATGACCATCCGGTGGCCGTTCTTCTGGGCCCCAGCCACGCTGAGGAGGTGGCTGACGAGCAGCCCACCGCCGTGGTCCTGGCCGGCCAGACGGGTGTCGACTGGTCCCACTGGCAGAACTGGATCGCGGGCCCCTTCTTCCGGGTCTACACCAACGACGACATCGCCGGCGTGGAAATCGCCTCGGGGTTCAAGAACATCATTGCCCTGGCCGTGGGCATGGCCGATGGGCTCGGGGCGGGGGACAATACCCGCGGCACCCTGATGACCCGCGGCATGATCGAACTTTCGCGGCTGGGAATGGCCCTGGGCGGCAAGAAGGAAACCTTCTTCGGCCTGGCGGGTATCGGCGACATGATAACCACCTGCATCAGCCGCCATTCGCGGAACCGGAACTTCGGCGAAGCGGTCACCCAGGGGGACAAATCACCCCAGGAACTCCTCGAAGGCGCCGTCCAGGTGGTCGAGGGGGTCCATATGACCAAGGCAGCATTGAAGTTGAGTGAGAAGCTGAATGTCGAACTTCCTATTACCAAACAGGTTCACGATGTGCTATTCTCCGGGAAACCGCCGCGGCAAGCCATGCGCGAATTGATGGAAAGGCAGCTGCGGCCCGAATTGGACTGATTTTTCCGGAGTGTGCGGCACATGGCCAAAAAGACGAAGGAATTGCCCAGCAAGCTCTATTACTCCATCAGCGAGGTGGCCGGCCACACGGGCATCAAGGCCCACGTCCTGCGCTACTGGGAAAACGAATTCCCCACCCTCAAGCCCAAGAAGACCCGCACGGGCGCCCGCAGGTACCGCCAGCCGGATATCGACGAGATCCTGGCCATCAAGACCCTGCTTTACGATGAGGGGTACAAGATCGCCGGAGCTGTCAAGATGCGCCGCCAGGCCAAGAAAGCCGGGGCCCAGGTACCCCAGGCCAGCCTCGATCAGCTCAACATCCAATTCGAAAGAATGACCGATGCCGACCGCCTGGCCTTTCTGAAGACCGAACTGGTTGAGGTCCTTGAGATGGTCAAGGACCTGAAGACGACCGATGGGGGCGCTTCCGCCCCGAAAAAGGCATTCAAGGGGACTGGCTGATCCGGCCTGATTGGTCCTTGTCCCCGGGGCGGGCTGGTATTAAATTGTGCCGGCGACGGATTTGCCCCCTCGGGAGCTTCAGCCGTTCGCAACTTTGGTCGGGACGTGGCGCAGTCCGGTAGCGCACTTGCATGGGGGGCAAGGGGTCGCGAGTTCAAA
>RCNC010001102.1_pt1 | contig 17971 bp, 12 predicted proteins | sample 2041301 | NCBI WGS metagenome assembly RCNC01 (sample SAMN09708231, study PRJNA481090) | Marine sediment metagenome, whole genome shotgun sequencing project. | biome: marine sediment; feature: ocean; material: sediment; isolation source: Sewage treatment plant 13A marine sediment (STP13A) ... | reverse complement strand
GGTGAAGCCGGTAACAGCGGCGTGATAGACCTGGCGCGCAACCCCGCCTACTCCGAGGGAGATGGCGCCGCCTCTATGGGACGTGAACTGGCGGACTCCGATGCCTTTGCGCACTGCCAGGTAAAAAAGGCCTTTCGCGCAGTGTGCCTGCGCGACCCAACACCGGACGCTGCCGATTCCCAGGCAGTCGACGGTTTCGTCAACAGCTTTAACGCCAGCAACAACATGAAGCGTGTTTTCGCGGAAGTGGCGGGCTATTGCGCCAGTGATTTATAAGTGAGCCTGCCATGAAAGCATCCGGAACTACTGTGAATATTCGCCTCGCCATCATGCTTGGGGTGTCACTGGTATTACAGGCGTGTAGCGGAGGCAGTGATGGTGGTGGCAGCGACCGCCAGGTGAGCGTCAATACATCGGGAGAAACAGGTCGCGGTTTTGTCTACAGTGGCCCACCGCCTGCAACCGACGAAATCCAGAGCTTCAAAGTGGCCTTTTACGATCCACTGGTGGACAACAATCGCTGCGGAGAATGTCATACGCCGGGTGGATCGGGCACTCCGGCGTTCGTAGACCAGGGAAATGTGAACCAGGCGTGGCAGATTGCGCGAAACGTGGTCAACCTGGACGACCCTGCTGCTTCTACCGTGGTGTCCCGTGTCGCCAATGGTCACAACTGTTGGCTGGCGCCAAGCCAGGCCTCCACCTGCGCCGCAACGATCGTAGGCTATATTGAGCGCTGGGCCGAATCCGGGGATGATTCAGTTGCCACCGTAAAACTCACGCCGCGCCGCCCCTATAGCCCGGGTGTTACCCGCGTGCTACCCCCGGGCAACGACGACGTACTGGCATTGGGGATGAATCTCCAGGCGAACGGACAATTACTGGAACTACTGTCGCGGTACTGCGTGGACTGCCACTCCGACACCTCGCCGATCCCGCAAGTGCCCTACCTGGCAAGTACAGACACAGACATCGCCTACGCCGCCCTGCGCGGCAAGGTTGACCTGATATCTCCTGCTCGATCCCGCCTGGTGCAACGCATGTCCCCGGAGTCACACAACTGCTGGAGCGATTGTGACAGCAATGCACAGACGCTGCAGTCTTCTATCGCTGAGCTTGCGGCGGTTGTACCGACCAGCGAGGTGAATACAGCGCTACTGACCAGTACAGCGCAGGTGCTTGGCGAGGATGGCGTGGAAGCAAATACCGGCGGGCGTTACGAGTCCGGCCTTATTGCCAAGTGGGAGTTTCGTGAAGGCACGGGAAACACCACGGCCGACACCAGTGGCGTGTTGCCAGAGATTCCGCTCTCACTGTCCGGCGAATACAGCTGGCTGGCAGGATGGGGTATTCGCCTGGTCAATGGCAAGGCCCAGGGCGGCGCCAGCGCCAGTGCCAAGTTGTTCGATCGTATCAGTGCCAGTGGCGAATACAGCGTAGAAGCCTGGGTAGCACCGGCGAATGTTACCCAGGAGGACGCCTGGATTGTGGGCTACGCGGGTGGCCCCCAAACTCGTAACCTGTTGCTTAGCCAAAACCTCTACAACTACCAGGCGTACAACCGCAGCTCCGTTACCGACGACAACAGTGGCGGTGAGCCGCCGCTGGTTACCGATGACGATGCCGAGCTGGCGCAGGCGACCCTGCAACATGTGGTGATGACTTTCAGTCCGGTAGACGGACGCAAGATTTACGTCAACGGCAAGTTCAGCGGCGATATCGACACCGCGGGCGGCGGCTTGCTAAACAGCTGGAACGAATCCTTCGCCGTGGTGTTGGGCAATACCACCTCCAACAGCACACCCTGGGCAGGCGCCCTGCGCATGGTAGCAGTCCACAATCGCACCATGACAGCGGATCAGGTACTGCAGAACTTCGACGTGGGCGTAGGGCAGAAGTATTTTCTGATGTTCAGTGTCGCTGAGTTAGTGGATAGGGAAGGTATCTGTCACGTGCTGACAGGCGAGGATCGCACTAACTTCTGCTACGTGGTGTTCGCAGTGAGCCAGTTCGATGAAGGCAGTTATCTGTTTGACCGCCCGTTCTTCGTCAATATTAATCCCGATGGCGGTGCAGTGGATTTTGATCTCGCGGGAATTCACCTGGGGATCAACGGCAAGCTCGCGCAAATTGGCCAGGCCTTCGTCAATGTCGACACCGAGGTGAGTAGCCGCGCGTCTGGCGTGGTACAAATGCTGGCTAACGTTGGCACGATTATTCCCTTGGAAAACGGCGCGGACCAGGACACCTTCTTCCTGGCCTTTGATCGTGCGGCCGGGCAAATGGGTGCCGGCGACGCCAGGTCGAAAATGCCATTCCTGCGTACTTTGAACGGCGAACCCGCACCGGACATAGGAATGCGCACCTTTGATGAGATCAATGCTTCCCTGTCAGCGCTTACGGGCGTGCCTGTGGCGAAGGACAGTGTCAGCACCATAACGGGCAAGACCGTCTCCGAGACCTACGCACAGGTGCGCCGTGCGCTACCCGCTGTTGCAGATTTCAATGCTTTTATGTCCTCCCACCTGATGGCTGCTACCCAATTGGCCGCAGCGTATTGCGACGCGCTGGTGCAGGATGAAGAGCTGCGCGAGTCAATATTCCCGGCACCTCCGGTATTCGACTTCAATCGGTCCGTGGCAGATCCCGCCATCGATTGGCGCAATCACATTATCGCGCCACTGGTGGACCGAGCGATCAATACGGGTTTGCTCAGTGACGGCGATCGCACAGCGATCATCGATGAAGTGGAATTACTGATCACCGATGACCGTGATCTCAAGCCGTATATCAATATCAACGGTTCCTGGGTGAGTGACCCCGACCCGGCAGCGCACAACAAACGCGATGGCCTGATCTACTGCGCCAACAATACACCCTGCCCAACTACGCGCACCGCCAGTGTGGTCAAAGCTGCCTGCACCGCCGTGCTGGGCAACGCCGTCGTATTGATGCAGTGAAGACAATGAATAATAGGAGAATCGATCATGGCAAGAGGTAACAAATATTGCCGGCCGGAACAGGCGCTGCGCCACGCCGATCACCGCCGGCCAATTAGCCGCCGCGAATTAATCGCGCAGGGTTTTCGTGCTGGCTGCGGGACATTGCTGGGCACCTCCCTGTTCACGCTGATGGGATCGCGGGCACAGGCGATATCCCCCAACCTGCTTGATTCAGCTCACACCGCCTACACAAGCTGCGATCTTGGCGCCATATCCGGACGCAAGATCCCTTTCATCTGCTTTGACCTGGCAGGCGGCGCCAACATCGCGGGGTCTAACGTTATTGTCGGCGGGCCGGGCGGGCAGAGAGACGCCCTCAGCCCTGCGGGGTATTCACTCCTGGGACTGCCGGCAGACATTCTACCCTTTGCCGGCAACCCCCAATCTCTCACCGGGGAATTTACCGATGACAGCCTGGGACTGCTGTTTCACTCCGAGAGCGCCATGCTACGGGGAATCCTCGACAAAGCGAGCGGCACCAGCGGCTTTGTAAACGGCGCGGTTATTCCCGGCCGATCGGATAACGATACGGGAAACAACCCCCACAACCCCATGTATGGCATCTACCGGGCCGGTCTGCGCGGGCAGATTCTGCAACTTATCGGCTCGGAAAATTCTGACTCCGGTGGCAATTCCATGGCACCGGCGATGATGATCGATCCGGAAGTCCGCCCTACCAAGGTAGACCGGCCCGCCGATGCCAGCGGGCTGGTGGACGTGGGAGACCTGAACCTGTTGCTGGATGATCCCGAAGACATTGTTTCCGTCATGGAGTCAATGAAACGCATAACAGACTTCAAGCTCGACCTGGTAAACACCGGTATCAACAATCCCTCCACCGAAGACAAGCGCCTCAAGGAAAGGCTCAGCTGCGAATACCTGCGAAGTGCAGACACCCTGGAGAAGTTCTCCGAACCGGATGCACTGGACCCCTCAAGGGACCCCGCGATCGTTGGCGACAGTGGCATATTTACCGAGGCGGAGTTTTCCTCGGATCGTGAGTTCCAGAAAGCGGCCTCGGTAATGAAACTGGTCATTGATGGTATCGCCGGCGCGGGGACTATCGAGATGGGTGGATACGATTATCACACCGGCGACAGGCGCACCGGCGAAGAGCGGGACCTGCGCGCAGGACGTTGCATCGGCGCCTGCCTGGAATACGCTCGTCGGGCTGCCACCCCGTTAATGATTTATGTGTTCAGTGACGGTTCCGTGGCCAGCGATGGCACGATCGAAATGGTCAACGGAGTCGGTAAAGGCGTATGGAGCGGAGACAATTCCTCCACGGCTGCCTCTTTCTTTCTGGTGTTTGATCCTGCCGGAGCACCGACACTGATGGATACCGTGGGCGATCCGCTACGTCACCAGCAACTGGGATGGATGCGCACCGACGCCTCGGTAGACACCTCCTCCAGCCCGGCGGCCAACAACGTCAATCTCAATGTAGAAATGCTGATTCTCAATTACATGGCACTGCACGGAGAGCAAAACCTGTTTGCGGAATCTGGTTTTTTCCCTGGCCACAGTTTGGGCAGCGCGAGCAACCGCGACCGTTTTACCGCTTTCCAACCACTGGCCAGCATCAACGGCGGGGTACTGGGCTGATATGAAAGACTACCAAATAGAATTCCGCGCACAGCGATTAACAGGTTACGACAATAGCCCGACCTGCTCGTCGGGGCTTGTGATCACGTCAGAAATTCGGCTATTCGTACGGCTAACGCTACTACTGTTGTGCTTTGCCCCCGGTGTAGCGGCGAACGACAGCGCCTCGCTGGATCAGCAGGTACAGGATATCAAATCACAGACACTACAACTGAACAGGGACCTGTTCATTCTGGAGGAAGAGTTACTGTTTCCTGACAACACCCAGGTGGCGGTATTTCTGTCGCTGGATCTGGGAGAGTTCTTCGCGTTGGATGCCGTGAAATTGACCATAGACGGCACGGTTGTCAGCAACTACCTGTACACGGAGCGGCAGGTCGATGCACTGCGACGCGGCGGCATCCATCGACTGTACATGGGCAATCTGAAAACAGGAGAACACGAGATTGTCGCCGTATTTACGGGCAAGGGCCCAAGCGGCCGCGACTATCGCCGTGCGACAGAGCTGCAGATACAGAAGACGGCCGGTGCCAAACGACTGGAACTGAAGATCGCGGATGTCGAAGCAAAACGGCAACCCGAGTTCAGTGTCAAGGAATGGTAAGCGCGTGACGTTCCTAGTCAAAACAGCGGTAGTCAACACCGTGTTCGACAGACCTGCGTGCGGCAAGCCCCGCGCCTTTCTGCGCCCGTTACTGCTGGGCCTGTTGGTTTTTCTCAGCTTGGGCTCGGTAAGTTCACAGGCCGACAATACTGTCCAGTCCCTGCGCTATGGAGCCAGCCTTTTTCAGTTCTACCAACAGGATTATTTCTCCGCCTTGACTGAACTGATGGTGGCGCAACAGTTGGACGAGCTCAATGAACATAGCCAGGGCGCCCAATTGCTGCGTGGCGGCATGTCACTTTCATATGGCATGGATCGTGCAGCTGAAAGATCGTTCCGCGGGCTACTGGCAACTGCGGATGACTATGTAGATCGTGACCAGGCCTGGTTCTATCTGGGAAAGATGGCCTGGCAAAGAGGCGATATGGCGCGCACCGCCGATGCCCTGGCGCAGATATCCGCAGGCTATGACGGCGAACTGGGTGATGAAGCGCATTACCTGCGCGCCAGCACACAATTGAACCTGGGACATACCGAGGATGCGCGGACGCAGGCTCGGGTGCTACCGGAAGACTCAAAGTGGCGCTACTACCTTAACTATAACCTGGGCGCCACTCACGCTGCCGCCGGTGACTGGAGCGCCGCGACCGGTTACTTCAACGCATTGATGGATATGCCCCTGGAAACTGCAGAAGCGCGAGCCCTGCAAGACAAGGGTTTAACTGCCGCAGGCTTTGCCTATTTCTCGGCCGGCGCGTTCGACCAGGCGCAGCAGGCTTTTCGTCTCGTGCGGCTGGATAGCCCCATGTCAGACCGGGCACTGCTCGGTTATGGCTGGTCATCTGTTGAATTAGGCGACTTCCAGGCGGCGCTAAGTCCCTGGCAGTTGCTGACGCAGCGTTCAATGCTCGGCGAAAGCGCACGGGAGAGCCTGCTCGCTGTTCCCTACGCCTACCGTGAACTTGGTAGGCCGGGCATTGCGCTGGAGCAATACCGTGTTGCATCAGGAATTTACACTGCGGAGCTGGCAGGTGTGCAGCGGGCCATCGACGCCTTCAGCACCGAACCGCTGGGCCCGCTGTTGGGAATTGCGCAGGAGGGAGCAGGAGACTGGTTTTTCGACGTGAGTATTCTGCCGACCGGAGACCATACGCCTTACCTGCAGCACCTGATCGCCCGCCACAATTTCCAGGTTGCGCTGCGCGAGCTACAGGATTTGTACAGTATTGCCAGCCACCTACAGCGCGCCGGGGAACGCCTGCAGGTGCTTGATCAGGTTGATGAGCACCAACAGCTGATCTGGTCCTCTGTAGCGCAGGGTGATCGTCGCAACACGCTGGCCCAAAGACAGCAGCAACTCAGCCGAGAACTTGAGGTGCTGCAGAAACGACTGAAGACGGCTATCTCCGGACCAGACTGCCGCCTGCTGGTGGATAAACAGCAGGCCGCCCATTGGCAAAAACTGGAACAAGCCAGCGCATTGGCCGCCCGTATCGATACCCGGGGCTCGCACACACAAAAGCTGCGGCTGCTACGTGGCCTGATGCTTTGGCAGGATAACGAAAACTGTCCAGCGCGATTATGGCAGGCCCAGCGCGAGCTGCAGGAGCTGCAGGCAAGCGCAGCCGAGTCCACTACCATCCTGCAGCGGATCGACACGACTATTGTCCAGAAGCAGCAGTCCAATTTTTCTCCCAGAATAGCGGCGCTGGACGAAAAGGTGCAGGCCCAGGCAAAGCAAGTACAGAAAACCGTGGGCCTGTCGGAGGCTGGCTTGAGACAGCTTGCTATCGCAGAACTTGAACGGCAGGCGGATCAGCTGGCCCGCGCCCTGGGCCAGAGTGAGCTGGCCATCGCGCACTTGTATGACCAGGGCTCTGGAGAGTTGCTGCGATGAACAGACTGTCGCCGTTTCTGTCAGTTGTATTGACTGCCCCGCTACTGCTGTTGGGCTCCTGTGGCGTGCTCGACCGGGTGCTCGAGTCGCCGGAACCCACACTGGCCGACCTGCAGCCTGTAGAGCTACCCGCAGATCAACAAGAACTGCCGCAGGTCAGCCTGGAGGAGCTGCGGCAGATCTACCAGGATGTACTCGCGCGACAGCAGGACCCTGCAATACGGCTGCGGCTGTTACACCGCCTGGCAGATATTGAGATGCTGGGTGCTGAAGCAAAGCTGGCTAACGCCGAGGATCAGGAAGCGTTCTTTGCGCAGGCTATTGCCGCCTATGAGTCTTTGCTGCGCGAGAACCCGGAGTATCACCTGCAGGATCAGATGCTCTACCAGCTGTCCAAGGCTTATGATCTCAGCGGCCAGAGCGACGCATCACAGGCCGTGCTGGAGCGCCTTAGCACCAGCGCGCAACAGTCCCCTCACCTGCCAGAAGCGAACTTCCGCCGGGCGGAACGCTATTTTGTCGAGGCGGACTATGCGCGGGCAGAAGCCACCTATGCTGACGTTATCAGCTACGGTCCCGACACGCCCTACTACACGCGCGCCTTGTATATGCAGGGCTGGTCTCGTTTCAAGCAGGATCGTTACGCGCAGTCGATAGAGGCGTTTACCGCCAGCCTCGACCAGTTATTGCTGCAGGGGCAGTCCCTCGATAGCCTGACCAGGGGCGAGCGGGAGCTGGTACAAGACAGCCTACGCGTGCTGGCCATTGTATTTAGCAACCTGGATGGCATGCAGACCATCGCCGGTGTCTATGAAGAGCTTGGCGTGCGCCCCTATCAACACCTGCTGTACGAGGCGCTGGGCGAGCTTTACCTTTCCCAGGAGCGCTATAGAGACAGCGCGGATACCTATAAGGCCTACACCGAACACTTCCCGGACTCCGGGTTGGCGCATATCTTCCAGATGCGCGTCATTGAAGCCTATGAAGCAGGTGGCTTCAGGGAGCTGATTCTCACGGCGAAGCAGGATTATGTCGCGGCGTTCACGGTGTCCGCCGACTATTGGCGCAATAGTGACCAGGCCTCTCAGGAGCAGATGGCAGAGAGGCTGCGCATGTTCATCGAGGAGCTGGCGAGTCACTATCATGCCCTCGCCCAGACGGCGCAGAAATCGACACCACAAGACGCGCTGGCCAGCGGCTACTATGCACAGGCAGCACACTACTACCATTTATACCTGGACAGCTTTCCCGAAAACCCGGAGGTTCCGCGGCTGGCTTTCCTGTTAGCAGAAAGTTTGTTTGAAGCTGAGGATTATCCCGCCGCGATTGCGGCATACGAGCGAGTGGCCTACGTTCACGTTGATGATGCCAGGGCGGGCGACGCGGCCTACACTGCCATTCTCGCCTACGAGAAACTCACAGCGAAGGCACACAGTACAGAGCCGAGCACCGAATACAGCGCCCTGCGTCGCCAGCGCATCGACGCAGAACTGCGCTTCTACGCCAATTTCCCCGAGGACGCCCGCGCCCTCCCGGTAGTCGGTCATGCGACAACAGCGTTGTTTCAGGATAAAGACTACACCGCAGCACTGGCGGCCGCTGCGGAACTGACGGATCGGACACCCCCACCCACACTAGAGATATTGATTCCTGCCTGGCTGGTGAGTGGCCACAGCCATTTTGAAATGCAGCAATATGTCGCAGCTGAGCAGGCATACCAGGATGGCCTGGCGCTGATGTCACCTGGTGAGCAACGCTATGCAGACACAATGGAAAGACTAGCTGCAGCCATCTATCGGCAGGCAGAAGAAGAAGTGGCGCGCGAGCAGCATCTCGCTGCGGCAGAACAGTTTCACCGCGTGATAGCCACAGCGCCAACTTCCGCTGTCCGTATTAACGCTCAGTATGATGCCGCTGCAGCCTACATACGCGCGGGTGAGTTGGAGCGTGCCAATACCCAGCTGCTTGATTTTCGCCAACGCTATCCGGCGCATGCACTCACAGCGGGTATTGGGGCCACCCTTCTGCAGAACTATGAGCAAATGGAACAGTGGCGCGAGGCAGCAACGGAACTGGACACTATGCATACTGTGCAATCCGGGGATGATATCTCGCGCCAGACCTTGCTCGTCGCCGCCCAGTACTATGAAAAAGTCGGGGATACCGAAACCGCCGTTGCCCGCTATAGCAGTTACGCACAGAACTGGCCACGACCTTTCGACGAGTACCTGGAAGTGATGAACCGCCTCACCGAACTCCACAGAGACACTGGTGAGATTGACAACCAGCGTTACTGGTTAAACCAGATAAGCCAGGCCCACGACAGTGCCGGTGAAGAGCAATCCGCCAGATCCCTCTATTTGGCGGCCAGCTCAGCAAGCATCATTGCCGACAATGCCTACACCGAATTCCTGTCGCTCAAGCTGACCCAACCAATAAAACGTTCGCTACCCGCCAAGAAAAAGGCGATGGAACACGCACTGGCAGCGTACGACAAGTGCAATACCTACGCGGTGGAGGAGTTCTCCACCTTGTCCAGCTACCGGGTTGCACACATTTACCAGCGGCTCAGCAGCGACCTCATTGAGTCTGAACGCCCACCAAAACTGGACACCCTGGCACTGGAGCAATACGAGATCCTGCTGGAAGAGCAGGCGTTTCCCTTTGAGGAAAAGGCCATTGCTATTCACGAAGCCAACGCCCAACGGAGTTGGCAAGGGGTTTACGATGAGTGGGTCAAGAAGAGCTTTATCGCCCTGGCCCAACTGCTGCCGGCACGCTATCGCAAACTTGAGGCAAGCAGCTTCCAACAGCTGGCCACGTTACAGGATATCCCGAAACAGACCTCTTCACGAAAAGTGCGCGTTCTGAACATCGAGGGAATAGCACAACGCGAGCAGGGAAACTTCGAGGATTCTGAGGAAGCGTATCTAGCAGCGCTATCTGTTGCCGAGGATCACGCGCTTACCCACCGCAACATAGGAATTCTCTATGACCTTTATCTTGGCCAACCGCACAGGGCGCTGCATCACTACGGCCGTTACCAGACACTAACAGAGGGAAGTGATCGCGCAGTTACCGGCTGGATTGCAGACCTGGAACACCGCAAGGTGAGCCTGGCGGCGGAGGTGATGTAGATGCGAAAAGCACGCTTATTGATGATGATAGTGCTGGCAACCCTGGCGACGACCCTGCAAGCAGAAGAAGCCACGGTTTCTCTACACAGCACGGTGAGTGGCAACCAGGAGCAGCCCCGGGTGATGTACATCGTACCGTGGCAACAGCCAGCAGCGGCAGAATTCGACTATGAGTTACACAACAACATCGCCGAGGAACTGTTTGCCCCGATAGACAGGGATGAGTTTGTCCGCGAACTGGCCTACCGGGAAATACTCAGCGACAGCTCCGATGACATAGGGAATACAGACAGGGCAGTCACGACACCACAGACGCTTGATAACAACGTAAAGAGAAGGAGTACACCATGAGTATGTACGAGATAGTAATAAGGTTCTTTCAAGGCGGGGGGCCGTTTATGTATCCCATCGCCATCGTGCTGGTCGTCGGATTGGCGATTGCCATCGAACGCTGGCTGGTGCTGAGCACCGCCCGTCTGCGTAACCGCAAGGCCTTTACCTCTGCGATGACACATCTGCGGCAAAAGGATTACGCGCCACTAATGCAAACCGGCAGGGACTCAAAGGTACCCATGTACCGCATTGTGGCCGCAGGCTTGGCGAGTTTCTCCAACAGCCGCCGACGGGACGACATCTCATCGGCCATGGAAGAAGGTGTGATGGATGCCTTGCCTGGCCTGGAGAAACGCACCCAGTACCTGGCCACACTGGCAAATGTAGCCACCATGCTGGGGCTGCTGGGCACCATTGTCGGCCTCATTGCGGCCTTCAGTGCGGTGGCCGATGCTGCACCGACCGAGAAGGCCAGCCTCCTGTCGAGTTCCATTTCGGTGGCCATGAACACCACCGCCTTTGGCCTTATTTCTGCGATTCCACTGGTGTTGTTACACGCCGTGCTACAGACGAAAACCGCCGAGATCGTCGACAGCTTCGAAATGGCCAGCGTGAAAGTCCTCAATCTCCTGGTAGAGGGTGAAGGCAGCGCTCTGGGCGCCAGGACAGTGGAAGCGGCATGAAACGCAACAGGCATCCCCGTGCTGTCGAGGCTGAGCTGGACATCACGGCGTTCATGAACCTCATGATCGTGCTCGTGCCGATCCTGCTATTGGGAATGGTGTTTTCGCGGATCACCGTCGTTGACCTGGTGGTACCAGCAGCGGCTAGCGGGGAGCTCAGTGAGGAGAACAAACAGGCGGTGGAACTGATCATTCGCTCACGGAGCATGCGCGTAGATTATCCACGTGGGGTACTGTTGAAGGAGATACCAATGACCGGCGACGGAGAGTACGACTTTGAACTGCTGAGCCTGGTACTACAAGAGGTCAAACGACAGTTGCGCGAGCAAGGCATTGAAAAGCAGTCCATTACCATCCTGTCGGAGCCAGATGTAGATTACCAAACCATTGTCTACGCAATGGATACCGTACGTTCTTTCAAGGCGCTGGTGGCAGCGTCTGTGGTTAACGCCGCCCTGTTCCCGCAGATTTCATTCGGTGATGCGCCGCCGTTGGTCATTGGAGGCACAGGATGAGCACTTCCCTGCGTTCACGTCGCCTGGCGCGTAACCACAAGCGCATGGCCAGGCCGGCGAAGCTCAACCTGGTGTCACTGATGGATATCTTCACCATTCTGGTGCTGTTCCTGATCGTGAACAACGGCGACGTGGAAGTGCTGCAAGCGGACGAGCATATTACGCTGCCGGAATCCGTCTCGGAAACGCGCCCGGAGGCGACCCTGACGATCAAGGTCACGGCCACGGACATTGTCATGCATGGGCGCAGTATCAGTACGGTGGATGAGGCACTGGCCACAACGGCCGACACCCTGGCTACATTAGAGCAGGCATTGGCAGCCGCCGCTGTGGCGGATCAGGTTTTCGATAAGACAGGGCAGCCCAACGGGCGGGCCGTTATCATCATGGGTGACAGGGCTACGCCGTATAGCTTACTCAAGCGTATTATCGCCACTTGTGCAGCCACTAACTATCGGGATATCTCCCTGGCCGTCAACAGCGCCCCGGAGGAGACCGGGGTACCTGAGGGGACAACCCTGGCAATGACAGGGATAGGTTTATGAGCGCCCTATCGCTGACACCGCAGCTGCAACTTCCCTGGGAATCCTCCCGTGAGGAAGACAGGCGTTTCTATAAAATACTGCGCAATGCCCTGGCCATGTTTGTGGTGTTGGCCATCGCTATTCCCCTGCTGCCTCTTGAGGAGATTGCAGGCGCGCAGCAGGAAGAGACGCAGCCACTGACGCGCGTGGTGCTGGAAGAGAAGTTAATACCGCCACCCAAACCGATACCCAAGCCGGTCAAACCAAAGCCACAGCCAACGGTAGAAGAGGTACAGAAGCCACAACCGGTTACGCCACCCAAGCCCAGGCCAGCACCAAAACCCGAGCCGGTAGATACCCTTGCGCAAGCGCGCAAGGCGGCGGCCGTTGCTGGCGTACTGGCGTTTCAGGATGACCTGCAATCGCTGCGAGACACGGTCGACGTCGACTCCATGAACCAGACCCGCACCAGCCGCGGGGCATCTGACGCTGCGCAACTACAGCGCTCTGTTGTCACCAGCACCGCAGCAGCTGACAGCGGCGGCATCCAGACCGCAGCCCTGAGTACTGACACCGGTGGGCCAGCGCTCTCCGGCAGGAAAACAACGACTGTGCAAAGCGCTATTGCAGGCACGGCAGAGAAAGCAAAGAAGCCCGGTGGACAAGATCAATCCCAGCGTCTGGGGGGACGCAGCGACGAGTCCATTCGCAGCGTGATGGACAAAAGTAAAGGCGCTATATTCGCTATCTATAATCGAGCCCTGCGCAAGGATCCCTTGCTGGAAGGCAAACTGGTCTTTGAAATGGTAATAGATCCCAGCGGCGGGATTGCAGAATTGAAGCTCCTGTCCAGCGAGCTCGCCGGTGTGGAACTGACGCGAAAGATCCTTTCGCGGATCAAGCTTATCCAGTTTGGTGCCGCCCAGGTTAGTGCCACCAGGGTAAACTACTCCTTTGATTTTCTGCCCTATACCTAAGGAAACCCAGTTGTTCAAACGTCCTTCAGCCGGTATTGCACATCCCCTCCCCATAACCTATAAATAGCGCTGGCCAACCAGTAGGAAACCCCATGCGCATCACTATCGCTTTCGTTTTAGCATTTACCACGATCACGGCGAGTGCCCAGGACCGGCAATTGCTATGGGGAGATACCCACCTCCATACCACCTACTCCTCAGACGCCTACGCCAATAACAATCTCACGGCAGATCCAGACACGGCTTATCGCTATGCCCAGGGCATGCCAGTGGTGCACCCCTATCACAAGGCACGGGTGCAGATTGGCACACCGCTGGATTTCCTGGTGGTATCTGACCACGCGGAGTTTCTGGGGCAGATTCGCAACATCCATCGCAATGGCGTGGATACATCCGATCTTGGCCCCTGGGACACTATCAAAGCCTGGGTTGCGGCCTACCTGTTGAATCGCGCCATCGACAGCGGGGATGGCCGCAAGTTGTTCGTGGCAGTCTTGCCGGATCCCGAGGTAAGCCCTCTGGAAGACGCCACCAACAGCAGCATACAGAGCAGCGACCTTAGCCTGCTGCCCATGCCAAAGCAGGTGGAGATAGATACCTGGCGCATCATCACAGATGCCGCAGACAAATATAATCGCCCAGGGGAGTTCACCGCCATGATTGGCTGGGAGTGGAGCGCCATCCCCGCAGGTGCCAACCTGCACCGTGTGGTAGTCACCGACAGCGACGCGCAGACTGCCCAGCAGTATGACCCCTTTGGCCTGGACGACAGCCCCTTCCCCGAAGACCTGTGGGCCTGGCTGGAGAAGACCAGCGAGGCCACCGGCGCCCGTTTCACCGCTATCCCGCACAACTCCAATATCTCCAAGGGCTATATGTTCCCTGACGAATCCCTGCGCGGAGAGCCCTTCACCGAAGAATACGTGGCGCTGCGCAGCAAGTGGGAGCGCATTGCCGAGATCACCCAGATCAAAGGGGACTCGGAAACCCACTCGAAGTTCTCACCACAGGATGAGTTCGCGGATTTTGAAAACTACCCCTTTTACATCCAGCGCTATTGGACAGAGTATCTTCCCCAGCGCGGCGATTTCGTCAGGGAGGCACTGAAACAGGGCCTGGAGTTGGAGAACAAACTGGGGCAAAACCCCTATGTTCTGGGCGTGATCGGCTCAACCGATGCACATACTGCTCTTTCCTCAGCGGAGGAGGACAACTTCCACGGCAAACTGGCCACTGACTCAATTCCCGCTAACAAACAGAGCAAGTGGCACCCCGAAACTCCGGGTACCAGCGGCTGGGCAATGTCCGCTTCAGGCATGGCGGCAGTATGGGCCCAGAGCAATACCCGCACTGCGATTTTGGCGGCCATGGAGCGCAGGGAGGTCTACGCCACAACCGGCCCCCGCATCGCGGTGCAGTTTTACGGCGGCAACGATTTCACAGCTGCCGACCTTGAGAATGCCAATCTGCACGCCTACGCCACTGCGCGGGGGGTACCCATGGGTGGCGAACTGCAACAGGCTGCAGCCCCCTCTTTCCTGGTAATGGCGGCCAAGGACCCTAAAGGCGCCAACCTTGATCGCATCCAGATTGTGAAAGGCTGGTTGGACCAATCCGGCACGTCCCGCGAGAGAGTATTCAACGTCGCCTGGTCCGATGAGCGCAGCCTGCAGGCCGATGGCTCCCTGCTGCCGGTTGGCAACTCCGTGGACCTCAGAACCGGTAAGGTGGACAACCGCATAGGCTCGGCGCAACTGGCAACAGTGTGGATAGACCCGGTGTTTGATCCCGGGCAATCCGCATTTTACTACGCGCGCGTACTGCAGATACCTACGGCCCGCCATTCCCTGCTGGATGCAATTGCACTGGGATTGGAACATGCTGCCGATCAGCCGGATACTATTCAGGAGAGGGCTTATACTTCTTCTATCTGGTACCGGCCGCCGGCAGCGCTCACCAGTGCTCCTGGCGCCCAGCCCGGTCAAGTACTGGCTATCGAAATACAATAGGCGTTCCGCCCTCGACCAATCCAGTACGACTTGCGCCAGATCAAGGGTTTGGCGTGGGCCTGTACTATGATATAGGTTTGCCTGCGCTGCAAACTCGAGGAAACACCATGAAAAAATTGGGTTTGAATGTATCCCACTCTACCGTCCGGAAACTGCTTACCTTTGCGCTGACCGGTTCACCGGCAATATCAAAACTCAGTTCATCACCCAGTTTTACGCCAAGTTCACGGCCAAAATCTTCTTCTACCGATACCTCGTTTCTGGTAGTTCCCGCTTGCCACCATTCACCGTGCTTCAATTCATTGCCTGTCTGCATTTCATCGCTGAAACTCAGGTTGGATTCGCGTTTGGCCCAGCGTTCACCCTGGGGGTCTTCAAAGCTTATCTGATTGATATCATCGCCGTTAATGGCGGTCATGCGGGCGCGAACCAATGGAGAGAATACCGGCACCTTAATATTCTGTTCAGCCAGGTATTGCTGAATTTGTGGGACTTCAGCAGGCTGGATATTGATCAGGAACTGGTTGGGGGCATCGGCCGGCAGACTATCCTGCCAGGTATCCATCAGGTCGTTTCTAACCAATGTTAACAGCATCAATACCATCAGGCCGAGGCCAAACGCGACTACCTGGACGACGCTTTCACGTCCCCTTCGGTTCAGGTTTGCAAGCCCGTATCGCCAGGCAACGCCAGCTACGCCACGAAATCGCCCCGTGGCTTTGACCAACACCCAGCCGGCAAGACCAAGGATGGCAAATGTTCCTGCCGCACCGGCAGCAATGCCGAGGACCAGTTTGATATCACGAACCATCCACTGTAACAGGGCAAGCACGGCGACAATGCCGGCGATATAGCTGAGCCCATAACGCAGTGGTGGTGGTTCCACATCATGACGCAAGACACGCAATACGGGTGTCTTACCCATTTGAACAAGATCAGGTAGGGCAAAACCACAGAGTATGAATAGGGCTGTCACAAATCCAAGCAAAATGGGTGAGGCGCCCGGTGCTGGTAATTCCTGCGCGATCAGGTCACGTGCTATCCAGGCCAGGGCTTCCTGTGACAAATAGCCAAGCATGGTGCCTGCAGCAGCACCGAGTAGGGTCAGCATAAATAGTTGCAGCAGGTTTAGCCTTAGGATAAAGGCCTGTTGTGAACCAAGGCACTTGAGTAATGCAATACGGTCACGGTGACGGATAGCATAGCGCCGTGCGGCCATTGCAACTGCAACCGCGGCCAGCAAAACGCTGACCAGTGAGGCCAGGTTGAGAAAACGACCGGCTCGATCCATCGCCGAGCGAATTTGCGGGTTGGTGTCTTCGATATCGCTCAAGCGTTCACCATCAGTGAGCAATGCTTCCAATTGCGGTTTGAATGTCTCTATATCGTCCCGGTTGCCGGCATATAAGTTTCGGTAACTCACCCGGCTACCCGGCTGAATCAAGGCCGTTGCTTCAAGATCTGCCATATTGATCAGTAGCGTTGGTGCAAGATCTACAAATTGCCAGCCCTGATCCGGCCGAAAATCCAGCACTTTTGTCACTCTGAAACTGGCTTTTCCTACTGCTACTACCGAGCCCGCATCGGCACCCAGTCGGGCCAGTAAGCGGGTTGTTGCCCAAGCTTCGCCCGGGGCGGGGATTTCAGAGGTTTCGATTGCCGCTGCCAAAAGCCTGGGTGCAATCTTTAGCTGGCCCCTCAAAGGGTAATTCTTTGAGACTGCCCGAACGGCAGATAGTGTGCTTTTGTCCTGTTCAAATACGACGCTGGGCATCGTAATCATGGATGCTGTTTGCAAGCCGGATTGTTCGGCCATTTCAATATAGCTGTCGGGAATCGGCTGACTTGAACCCAGGCGCAGATCGGCTGCCAATGATTCAGCAGCACGCAATTCAACCGCGTGGCCGACACGGTCGGTTAGAAATGCCACGGCGGTTAATGCTGTGACCGCGATGATCAGGGCGATGCCCAGGACGGTTAATTCTCCGGATTTCCAGTCACGGATCAGTAGGCGCCAGGCAAGTATAAAAGGTTTCAAACCGATGACTCCGGACTGTTCCGGGTCGGTGCCTGAATATGGCCTGCTTCCATTTGGATAATACGGTCACAGCGTTGTGCAAGATCCAGATCGTGACTGACGAGCACCAGGGTAGTACCGTATTCCTCGTTCATGCGAAACAGGATTTCAATCACTGTTTCTCCGGTTTGATAGTCAAGATTTCCGGTTGGTTCATCGGCAAAAAGCACCGTTGGCTGTATGACATAGGCTCGTGCGATAGCAACACGTTGCTTTTCACCACCGGACAACTGGCGTGGATAGTGGCCGGCACGTTCTCCCAGGCCGACATTCTGCAAGGCCAGCGCTGCGGCTTGTGAAGGTTTGTCATGGTTGGCCAGTTCCAGTGGCAACATCACGTTTTCCAACGCCGTCAGTGATGGGATCAGGTGGAAGGACTGGAATACAAAACCGACTTCATTGGCGCGCAGGGCAGCGCGACCGTCTTCGTCCAGTGATGTCAATTCATTGTCACCAAGCCAGACCTTGCCCGATGTGGGCATGTCGAGACCGGCCAACAAGCCCAGCAGTGTAGACTTGCCTGCACCGGAAGCCCCGATGATGGCAATTCGTTCACCGTGACTGACTTGCAGGCTGACCTGGTCTAGTATTGTCAACATGCCTTCGGG
>RCNC010001100.1_pt1 | contig 17976 bp, 15 predicted proteins | sample 2041301 | NCBI WGS metagenome assembly RCNC01 (sample SAMN09708231, study PRJNA481090) | Marine sediment metagenome, whole genome shotgun sequencing project. | biome: marine sediment; feature: ocean; material: sediment; isolation source: Sewage treatment plant 13A marine sediment (STP13A) ... | reverse complement strand
ATATTAATAATTAACAACAGATAAAGATTAAAATGGCAAAATTGAATTTTGGCGGCGTTGAAGAGAACGTTGTAACAAGGGAAGAATTTTCCCTTTCAAAGGCACAGGAAGTGCTGAAAGGCGAAGTGATTGCAATCATTGGGTATGGTGTACAGGGCCCAGCCCAGGCACTTAATCTTAGGGACAATGGAATCAATGTCATTGTTGGACAGGCTCCCGAATTTAAGGCGGATTGGGATAAAGCTGTAAAAGATGGCTTTGTACCTGGTGAATCTCTTTTTCCTATCGCAGAAGCAGCTGAAAAAGCCACTGTGATCCAGTACCTGGTATCAGATGCAGCTCAGCGCACTGTTTGGCCCATACTGAAACCCTGTTTGAAAGAGGGTGATGCACTCTATTTTTCCCACGGTTTTTCAATAACTTATAAGGACCAAACCGGCGTGATACCTCCTGCAAATGTGGATGTAATCCTGGTAGCTCCCAAGGGATCCGGAACCAGTGTTCGTCGTAACTTCCTGGCCGGAACAGGCATCAATTCAAGCTACGCTGTTTTCCAGGACTACACTGGTAATGCAGAAGAACGTACCCTTGCACTTGGAATTGGGATTGGCTCAGGTTACCTTTTTGAGACTGATTTTGAAAGCGAAGTTTACAGTGACCTCACAGGAGAACGTGGCGTTCTGATGGGTGCCCTGGCCGGAATTATGGAAGCGCAGTATGATGTACTTCGCGAGAATGGCCATAGCCCTTCTGAGGCATTTAATGAAACTGTTGAAGAGCTTACTCAGAGTCTGATTCGTCTGGTAGACGAAAACGGGATGGACTGGATGTATGCCAATTGCAGTGCCACAGCCCAGCGCGGAGCTCTGGATTGGAAACCTAAATTCAAGGAAGCCACATTACCTGTCTTCAAAGATCTCTATAACAGGGTGAAGACCGGGGAAGAGACCAAAGTTGTACTTGAGAAAACCAGCGGTGCTGATTATAAAACTCATCTGGAAGCTGAATTGAAAGAGATTCACGACTCAGAAATGTGGCAGGCTGGTGCGCAGGTAAGAAGTTTGCGTCCACAAGACTAGTCGAAAGTCGAAAGTCAAAAGTCTTAAGGTTAAAATGATATGCGGTTCTGTTATGTCTCAAAACATGAGATATTGGCAGAACCGCTTTTTCTTAGTAAATTTGCAATCCGGGCAAGTCTTATACGACCAGCTCCTGCTGAATTCCCCCAGGACCGGAAGGTAGCAAGGGTACGCGGTTGTAGCGGTGCGATATAAGTAGCTTGCCCGTTTTTTTGGCACAAACTACTAACTTCATATTTACTATCATGACAGAAAAAACTAAAGCCCCTTTCTGGAAACCAGCGTTGACTTATGGTGCAATTCTTGGATTCGTTGGGATTCTTGTTGGTGTTATTTTTTACGTAATGGACCTTGCAGCAGTAAGCTGGACCCAGTGGGTTAGTCTCCTTATTAGTCTGGTGATTATGATCTTCCTCCTGGTGAATTACAAAAAAGAGCATTTGGGTGGATATGCAAGTTATGGACAGATCTGGAAAATGACCCTGGCCATTGGAGTTATTGCTACGATCATCACTACTATTTATAATTACATTCTGATGGGTTTCATTGACACCGAACTGCTGGAGAAAATGAAGCTTGTGCAGGAGCAGAAGATGATGAATAATCCGAGAATTCCTGAAGCCGTTTTGGATTCGACTCTTGAAAGATTGGATAGGACCATGACTCTAAACAGAACAGCGATCATGGGCCTTATTTTTGGCCCGGTTTCCTGGGCGATCCTAGGTTTGATCATTGCAGCTTTTGTAAAAAAGAACAATCCGGCCGATCAAATAGCCTAATCCTTAATTAGCCAAATGGATGTATCGATTGTAGTTCCCCTGTTTAACGAGGAGGAGTCACTTCCCGAATTATGTGACTGGATCAACAGGGTGCTCTCCTCTCACAAACTCTCTTATGAGTTGATTCTTGTGGATGATGGGAGCTATGACAAGTCCTGGGAACAGATCGAGGTCCTGAAAGCTAGCTTTCCCCAGATCGTAGGAATTCAATTCAGAAGGAATTATGGAAAATCGGCAGCCCTGCACACCGGATTTGGAGTGGCTCAGGGAGAGGTAGTCTTTACCATGGATGCTGATCTGCAGGATAGTCCGGAAGAGATTCCGGAAATGCGCAGGATGATTGTGGAGGAAGAATTTGATGTGATAAGTGGTTGGAAAAAGAAGAGGTATGATCCATTTCTTTCCAAGCGCGTTCCCACCAAACTATTTAACTGGGCAGCCCGAAAGGTGAGCGGAATTCGTCTGCATGACTTTAACTGCGGATTAAAGGCTTACCGGCTGAACGTAGTAAAGAGTGTGGAGGTATATGGCGATATGCACAGATATATTCCTGTTCTGGCCAGCAGCAACGGCTTTAACAGAATAGGGGAGAAGGTGGTGCAACACCAGGAGCGGAAGTATGGCGTGACCAAATTTGGTATGGACCGCTTTATGAAAGGATTTCTGGATCTTATGACGGTCTCATTTCTCACCAGGTTTGGGAAAAAGCCCATGCATCTGTTCGGTTTCCTGGGCTCATTTATGTTCCTGGTGGGGCTGGGCATTGCCCTCTACATGGGGATCGATAAATTGATTGCGCTGATTAAGCATGTTCCTCAGAGCTTGATTGCCGATAGTGCTTTCTTCTATATGGGTCTTGCGAGCATGATTATGGGAACACTCCTGTTTATAGGTGGTTTCCTTGGAGAGCTGATCTCCAGAAGCGCGGTGGACAGGAACAATTATGAAATAGAAAAGAAAATTTAAGTACGTATCAGAAAAGCAGAGTAGATGAAGATTCATTTGATATCAGGAGCATGCGGATTTGTGGGGAGAAATATGGTAAAGCGCTTATACCGTACCACTCAGGATAAGCTTTTTATTGTTGACGACCTTTCCATTGGTACCCATCCCTCCACATGGATGGAGTATTCGGGATCGCTTATGATTCAGGACCTGGAGGTAATCGGTGATGATGAACGCATTTACTTCTGGAAGGGCGATTTCAGGGACCTGCTATTCAGGTTCAGAATGAATCCCAGACACATTCAGGAAACTTATGGAATTGAATTTGATAAGTTCACTGATGTTTTCCATTTTGCTGCCATTGTGGGAGGCAGGCTTAAAATTGAGGGTGATCCCATGTCTGTAGCTCTGGACCTCTCCATTGATGCCGAATTTTTCTACTGGGCATGTCAGCATAAACCAGAGCGTGTTTTGTATCCAAGTTCCAGCGCTGCGTACCCCATCAGTCTTCAATCACCCACAGGGGCCATTGCCCTGAGCGAACCCGACATTGATTTTACCAAGAACCTGGGAGTCCCTGACATGACCTATGGATGGTCGAAACTCACAGGCGAATTTTTGGCGCAGATTGCTGCCAGGCACTATGGAGTTTCGGTAGCTTGTATTCGCCCCTTCTCTGGATATGGTGAGGACCAGGATCTTACATATCCTGTGCCGGCCATAGCAGCCAGGGCTGCCAGAAAGGAGAATCCCTTTGAAGTCTGGGGCTCGGGTAAGCAAGGCAGGGACTTTGTGCATATAGACGATGTACTGGATCTGATTTTCATTCTAATGGACAATGTGTCCGATGGAAGTGCCTACAACATTGGTTCAGGAAAACTTACTTCATTTCTGGATCTTATTGGTGTATTTACAAAGATTGCCGGATATTCACCCGAGATAAAGCCTCTGCTTGACAAACCTGTGGGTGTTCACTCCAGGTATTGTGATATGTCGCTGGTGCAGGAGAAATTTGGATGGAATCCAGCCATCTCCGTGGAAGAGGGCATGAGAAGGGTGTACGAAGCTGCATTAAAGCAGATCTAATTATTTCCGGATGAGAAAAGTCGTCGTATTTGGACCAGGCCCTCAGTTTAAAGGGGGAATTGCCAATTACAATACTTCCCTGGCCAAGGCACTTGACAGGAACAAAGATCTGGAGGTGCACATTGTCTCATGGATCCAGCAATATCCTGCCATTATTCCGAGGGATTTTATCGACCGAAAAAGCAAAACAGATCAGCTGGCCGGTACCCGCATCAAGGTCCATTACCTTTTAAATTACAACCGTCCGGGTACCTGGCGGAAAACAGTGAAGCTGATTCGGAGCTTACAACCCGACAGGGTGATTATTCAGTGGGCCATTGCCATCCAGGGGATTCCGCTTCGTTTCCTGGCCAGGAAATTGCAAAAAGCCGGGATCCGGGTCTTTTTTGATCTCCATTTTGTGGTTCAGAAAGAGAACAGTACACTGGACCGTTTGCTGACCCGTAGGTGTATCCGTTTCAGTGATGCCTACATAACCCATGCCTTGAAGACTTTCGATGAACTGAAAGAGCTGATTCCCAATAAGAAATATGCATTGTGGCAGACGGGCGATCCAGTGGGTGCCGATGCTGAGAAATCAGCCAAAGATCAGGTGCTGGTGCTTAAGCTTTATCACCCGGTATATGATATGTTCAAGAAGGATGAGAATTTCGATGTGCAAAGCTTTAAGTCCTCCCTTGGATTAAAAAAGCACGTCTTCCTATTCTTTGGTTTTATCAGGAAGTATAAGGGCTTGCACAATGTGATTGAAGCATTTAACCTGGTCAGTCAGAAACGAGATGATGTATCCTTGTTAATTGTGGGCGAGTTATTCTGGAGTACACTCGACAATAAAAAGCTTTCAACACGGCTAAAGAATGCCACTTTTGGTTTGGCGAAAAGACTGTTTCTGAATAAACAGGATGACGAAAGGGATTATCGGCCTCTGGATCTGATTGAGAAATATAAGCTGCAAAATCAGGTCACTGCCATCACTGAATTTGTACCCAACGAAGACGTTTATAAATACTTCCAGGCCAGCGATTCGATTACGCTTTTTTACAGTGCCGCCACGCCTTCAGGTGTGGAATCGATGTCTTATAACTTCGGTCTTCCCATTTTGGCAGCCCGCGTTGGGCACTTTAAGGAAACTGTGAAGCATGGATTTAATGGTTACCTGGCTGAGCCCGAAAATCCGGCTTCCATGGCCGAGGTAATGCTGCAATCAATTGATACCCCCATTCCCGCAGAGCATGTTTATGCCACTTCGGCCGAGATGAGTTGGGATAATTATGTCTCAGCGATCCTGGAGCATTAATTGCATCTCTATCCAAGCAATGATCTCCTGGGGATCGGGAGGGGCAAACCACCTGTATTGATTCTCTTTCCGGAACCAGGTGAGCTGTTTACGAGCAAATTTTCGGGTATGCCTCTTGATCAGATCCACAGCCTCCTCCAGTGAAACCTGCCCGTCCAGGTATTCAAAGAGTTCTCTATAACCCACTGTCTTTAATGCGGTGTATCCCTGTAGATGTTTTACTTCTTTTGCCTCCTCCAGCAATCCTTCCATTATCATTTGATCGACCCTAAGATTGATGCGGTCGTACAATACTTCCCGCTCCATATCCAGAGCGATCCTGATGATGTGAAAAGGTCGGTCCTTTTTGGCAGCTTTCAAAAAACCTGAATAGGGTAAGCCGGTTTGAAGAGAGATCTCAAGGGCTTTTAATACCCGCATGTGATTTTTCAGATCAATTCTGCCGTAGGAAACAGGATCCAATCTCTTTAACTCCAAATTCAGGGCTTCCAGTCCCTCTGTTTCAAAGCGCTTTAGAAGACGATTTCTAATCTCTGGATCGGTGGTGGGTAAGTCGTCAATACCTTTACAAACGGCATCGATGTATAGGCCTGAGCCTCCCACCATAATCACCAGGTCCTGATTCTGAAAGAGTTGTTGAAGTGTCTCAAGCACCTGGTGTTCATAGGTGCTGGCATTATAGCTATCCTCAATGGAGATGGTCTGTATAAAATGGTGTTTTACTACGGCCAGTTCTTCGACAGATGGGACGGCTGTACCAATGCATGTTTCACGGTAAATCTGACGGGAGTCGGCCGAAATAATTTCTGTTCCAAAATGTTGGGCAATCTGGACACCACAGGTAGTTTTTCCTACGGCGGTGGGGCCGGCAATAACCACCAGTGTCTTATCCATTTTAATAGTCCTCTGGCATTCCGTCCTCAAACATATCCGGATCTTCATCCTCATCTTCCAAACCATCCCTGGATGGATCGGAATCATCCGCCATAAGATCGAATGCAAGCTGGGGTGGCGGATCTCCTCCCTCCTGTGCAACGAATGGAGTGTCTTTGCTTGAGCTTTGATCCTCCATCTCGATAAGCTCCATATAGAAAGCCCGCTCCGCAAAAAAATCAAATACATAGATCATTCGCTGGTTGATCTCTGTAAGGTATTCATCAAGTTTAACCTGGTCCATGGTGGGCGTACCCTGATTAGGATCCTGCATCATATCAATGAGTGTGATTTCCTGCTCTTTTTCCCACAATTCGTTGGTGATAAAGAAGGAGGCTAGCTGGTTTGCATCATAAGCCATGTTTTCCTGCAGGACTTGATGGAGCTCCAAAAAGGTGTCTGAACCTTCAGCCACCACATCCCTGAAAAAATCCGTATCCTCTGCACTGACTATTCTGAATAGGTATATCATATTAGTCTAATTCATTTAAAAACCTGATGGTGTCCACTCCATCCGCATAGTCCCAGGGCATCGGCTCCTGGGTTGATCCAGGTGGTATTGCTCCTTCTATCTCAGGGTGTACTGAAACCACGCACTGGATCTCTTCTTTGCGGCTGGCAAGCAAATCCTCTACCCAGCTAATTTCCGAATATCTTTCATAAAATACAACACCCACCGGACTGGCAATGGCCGAATCCTCCTTGAGCAATAGCACTTCATTATCCAAAAGAGAGGCCTGGTTCATCAGATACATGGTGCGGTAGTAGTCCACATTATTAGCATACTTATTATGCTGGTAAAGTGGGTGATATCTGTCCAGAACCCCCAATAAGATTTTCAAGTCATACTCCCTGGGAATATATAGTTTGGTCACGTTCCGGCAACCCATGCCGAAATAGGTGAAAATATCTTTACCGATTCCGGCCAGCTCCATTTCAGACTCCTGGCCAGTGAGCACAGCAACCCCATTCCGGTTCTTCCTGATGATATGTGGTATGTTCCTGAAATAGTATTCAAAGTAACGGGCACTATTGTTGCTTCCCGTGGCAATGACCGCATCCATCCCAAAAAGCTTCTCATCGGCAAACTCAATTCTGCTACCCAGATCCGGATCAATGTCCAGTAGTAATTCGGTCACTTTTTTAACAAGCCGCTCATCTTTGGAGGAGGGCTTGGCCAGAACCTTATAACCTGCAGCCAGGACACATAACAGGTCATGGAATCCCACCAGGGGTATATTTCCTGCCAGTATCAGCCCAACTGTCTTTTGTTTTTCCGCGGGAAAACCTGGAGGTTCATACATTTCCAGCCACCTGAACAAAACCTCCTCTTTTACCATTTGCGAGATTCCGAGGAGAGCCTCCAGAATATACTCCTTTGTGAACCAGGGATTGTATATATGCTCCGTCTCAATGATGGAAGCGAATTCAATAAAGTGCTTCTCATTGAGTTCGACCAGTTTAGGGGAGTCGCTGCGAACATCATTCGGGAACTGGGCGATAAATTCACCCAGCCTGGCGAATGTGCTGATAAAGGGGTGTCTTTTTTGCAAGCTGCTATTTATTTTCCTGCCTGATCAGGTTTAATGCCGACCCAGCCTTGAACCAAAGGATCTGGTTTTCATTCAAGGTATGACTGGCTGCAAAAGAATCAGACGTGCCATCGGCATGATGCAGATTTATTTCCAACTGTTTCCCCGGGGCCAGCTCTGTGAGACCTGTCACATCCACCAAATCGTTCTCTCGAACCAGGGTATAATCCTCCTTATTGACAAAGGTCAGTCCGAGCATTCCCTGTTTTTTCAAATTGGTTTCATGGATCCTGGCAAAGGATTTAACCAGCACCACCCTGACTCCAAGATGGCGGGGCTCCATGGCAGCATGTTCGCGGGATGATCCTTCGCCATAATTCTCATCGCCCACCACAATGGTTCCAATTCCATTGGCTTTATACGCTCTGGCTGTAGTAGGAACGGGTTCATATTGGCCCGATAGCTGGTTTAATACAGAATTGGTCTGGTCATTGGCCTCATTTACCGCCCCAATAAGCATGTTGTTGGAGATGTTATCCAGGTGACCCCTGAATTTCAACCAGGGTCCGGCCATGGAGATATGATCGGTGGTACATTTGCCTTTGGCCTTGATCAGTAACTTCAGTCCCTTCAGATCCTCTCCATTCCATGGTTCAAAAGGGGACAATACCTGCAATCTGTCAGAGTCTGATTTTACATGCACATTGATCCCACTGCCATCTTCTGCAGGTGCCTGATATCCGTTGTCCTCTACCTCAAATCCTTTTTCGGGTAGTTCCATCCCGCTTGGTTCATCCAGTTTCACCTTTTCTCCTTTTTCATTTACCAGACTATCGGTAAGGGGGTTAAAGGTCATATCCCCGGCAATAGCCATGGCAGTTACAATCTCTGGAGAGGCCACAAAGGAGTATGTATTGGGATTGCCGTCATTGCGCTTGGCAAAATTTCGGTTAAAGGAGGTGATGATGGAATTTTTTTCCTGTTTGTCCGCATTGTGCCTCGCCCATTGCCCAATACAGGGACCGCAGGCATTGGCCAGTACCACGCCACCAATCTCTTCAAAGATGGCAATCAATCCATCCCTCTGGATGGTGTATCTCACCAGTTCAGATCCGGGAGTGACGGTGTATTCAGCTGATACCTTCAGGTCCTTTTCCCTGGCCTGTTTGGCCACAGATGCTGCCCTGGTAATGTCTTCATAGGAGGAGTTGGTGCAGGAACCGATCAGTCCCACTTCCAGCTTCTGCGGATAATCATTCTCCTTTACAGCCTTCGCAAATTCGGAAATAGGCCACGCCTTATCCGGAGTGAAAGGCCCATTGATATGGGGTTCCAGTGTTGAAAGGTCAATTTCAATTACCTCATCGAAGTATAGCTTTGGGTTGGCATACACTTCAGGATCACCAGTCAGATGATCGGCAATGGAATCAGCTTCAGCGGCCACATCGGCCCGGCCGGTTCCTTTCAGGTATTCTTTCATTTTGGTATCGTAGCCAAATAGTGAGGTGGTGGCGCCGATTTCTGCTCCCATGTTGCAAATGGTTCCTTTCCCGGTGCATGAGATGGATCCGGCACCCTCTCCAAAATACTCGACAATCTTCCCGGTACCTCCTTTAACTGTAAGGACTCCGGCTACCTTTAATATGACATCTTTGGCTGAAGTCCAGCCATTCAATTTTCCAGTAAGTTTCACCCCAATCAGTTTGGGGAATTTGAGCTCCCAGGGCATTCCTGCCATCACATCCACCGCATCGGCACCACCAACACCTATAGCAATCATACCCAGTCCACCAGCATTTACCGTATGTGAGTCTGTTCCTATCATCATTCCCCCGGGAAATGCATAGTTTTCGAGGACCACCTGGTGGATAATGCCTGCACCGGGCTTCCAGAAACCAATTCCATATTTATTAGAGACGCTTCCCAGGAAATCGTATACCTCTTTGTTGGTGTGATTGGCTGTTTTTAAATCCGCCAACGCTCCATCCTTTGCCTGGATCAGGTGGTCGCAATGTACCGTAGAAGGCACTGCCACCCTGGCCTTCCCAGCCTGCATAAATTGTAGCAGGGCCATTTGAGCAGTGGCATCCTGCATGGCTACACGGTCGGGCTTAAAGTCCACATAGTCTCCTCCCCGGTTGAATGAGCGCAAACCGTTTTGATCGAACAGGTGTCCGTACAGGATCTTCTCGGTCAGGGTGAGGGGTTTTTTCAGAATATCTCTTGCTGCATTGATCCTTTCAGGAAATGCTTGATAGGTCTTTTTAATAAGCTCAAAATCGAAAGTCATGGGTATAGTTTTGAATAAAATGTAAATATATTGGAAAATGATCTGTAAGCCTGACATAATAGGCCCAAGATTGTTCAGAATTTTATATTTTTATTGAATATATAAAAATCAGCCATGCGATTTGCAATGTTTCTTGAGAATCTGAATATCGCCCTGACATCTATCAGGACCAATTTGCTTAGGACCATACTCACCGTTTTCATCATTGCATTTGGTATTATGGCGCTGGTGGGAATCCTCACAGCCATCGATTCCATTAAGAGCAGTCTGACCGACTCATTTAGCCTGATGGGAGCCAATACATTCACCATCGAATCCAGAAGTATGCGGGTTCAGATAGGGAATCAGTCTTATCGAAAAAAGAACCATGAGTTTATCTCGCACAAGCAGGCTCAGGAGTTTAAGGAGACCTATAAGCTTCCGGGTCGTGTGGCTATATGGACCAGGGCTTCCGGTTCTGCAATCGTAAAATATAAGGGCTATCAATCCAACCCTAATAACACTGTGCTGGGTGGAGATGAAGATTATATCTATACGGCAGGTTATGAAATTGAAAAGGGGCGGAATTTTTCAGTCAGCGAGGTGGCAAGCAATGCCAATCTGGTCCTGATTGGTCAGGATATAGCCAAACAGGCATTTAGTGACAATCAGAATCCGCTGAACAGGTTTATATCTGTAGGGAATGGCCGATACAGGGTTATTGGAGTTCTGAAGTCCAGGGGGCAGTCGGGAGGAATGGGGACCGATCGAACCTGTATTATTCCCTATACGAATGTAAGACAGTATTTTTCCAGGCCCCAGATGAGGTATTCCATTAATGTGATGCCCACTGCTCCGGAGATGCTGGATATTTCAGTTTCAGAGGCAGAAGGAATCTTTCGCCTGGTGCGCAATTTGGATGCCAGGGATGAAACCGACTTTAATATTACCAAGAGTGATCAATTGGCTCAGATGTTGATTGAAAACCTGAAGTTTGTGACCATGGCTGCCACATTTATCGGGCTAATTACCCTTATGGGGGCTGTGATCGGATTAATGAATATTATGCTGGTCTCGGTCACGGAAAGAACCAAGGAAATCGGAACCCGGAAAGCTCTTGGAGCCAAGTCTATAATGATTAAACGTCAATTCCTTTATGAAGCCATCGTAATTGGACAGCTAGGTGCAGTTGTTGGAATTATTTTAGGAATTGTTATCGGAAATGGTGTATCTTTAGCTATAGGTTCCAGTTTTATTATACCCTGGAAATGGATCATATTGGGAATTGGATTGTGCTTTGGTGTAGGGATTGTTTCAGGATATTTTCCGGCAGTTAAAGCCTCCCGGCTTGATCCCATTAAGGCATTACGATACGAGTAAAACAGTGAATTAATATGGAAGATCTCTATCTGAAAAAGACATTCAACTCACCTGAAGTAGAGTTTATTGCCAAAAAAGGAGAACTCTCCCTCGAGGGAAGATCGATCCCGGAAGACCCGGGTGAGTTTTTTGAGCTGTTGATTGACTGGATCAATGAGTACTTTCTGAATCCGGCCAAGGATACGATGATGAACATCCGACTGGAATACATCAACAGCGGCTCATCCAAATACATGCTCGAAGTATTGAGAATCATGAAGATAAACCATGATGCGGGCAAAGGTGTCCAGATCAGGTGGTACTTTGAGGAGGGGGATGAATCTATTCAGGAACTGGGAGTTCATTACGAGCAAACCATCCAGATTCCCTTCGAGCACATCGAGTATTACTAGAACTTTTCGTCATAAAAAAAAGGGAAGCTGTTAGGCTCCCCTTTGATCTTATAGCTTTATGCTAAGTAATTATGCTTTGTCTACTGAGCTCATGTGCAGCAGCAGTTCAACAACTTTAATGGAGTATCCCATCTCATTGTCGTACCAGCTAACTACTTTGACGAAGTTGTCGTTAAGTCCGATACCGGCACCTGCGTCGAAGAATGATGTACATGACTCACCAAGGAAGTCGGTGCTTACTACAGCTTCTTCAGTATATCCAAGAACACCTTTCAATTCGCCTTCACTGGCTTCTTTCATGGCTGCACAAACAGCTTCGTAAGAAGCACCTTTTTCCAGGCGACAGGTCAGGTCAACAACAGATACGTTAGGGGTTGGAACCCTGAAAGCCATACCAGTAAGTTTACCATTCAGCTCGGGAAGTACTTTTCCAACAGCTTTGGCAGCTCCGGTGGAGGATGGAATGATGTTTTGTCCGGCTCCGCGTCCACCTCTCCAGTCTTTCATGGAAGGACCGTCTACAGTCTTTTGAGTTGCAGTAGTGGCATGAATGGTGGTCATCAGACCTTCAACGATTCCAAAACTATCATTCAAGACCTTGGCAATAGGAGCCAGGCAGTTGGTGGTGCAGGAAGCATTGGATACAAAATTCATATCACTGCTGTATTTCTTATGGTTCACACCCATCACAAACATGGGAGTGTCATCTTTTGAAGGAGCAGACATGATCACTTTTTTGGCTCCTGCGTCGATGTGACCCTGAGCACTCTCTTTGGTAAGGAAAAGACCGGTTGATTCAACCACATACTCAGCTCCTATTGCGTCCCACTTAAGGTCGGCAGGATTCCTCTCGGCTGTAACTCTTATGACAGATCCGTTTACCACCAGGTTTCCATCTTTTACTTCAACGGTTCCATTGAAACGTCCGTGAGTAGAGTCATATTTCAGCATATATGCAATATAGTCCACATCAATCAGGTCATTTATACCTACAACTTCTACTTCAGCTATGTCAGCAGCAGCTCTGAAGACCAGCCTTCCGATGCGGCCGAATCCATTAATACCAACTTTAATTTTTCCCATGTTTTTAATTATTAAATGATTATACGAATTATTGTTTTTTTTATAACAGGAGTGCGAATTTACGCAATAATATCAAATCGGCAAAGTGCCGGAGGAGACAAACTACCGATTTAACTATTTCTTAATAAGCGGGGTTTTTAAGGAAGGATTTCTGAGCTTTTCTTTCCTTCCTTTTTTCTTTCCAGGACTTGGACCTTGCGGCCTGACTAATATCAATTATTTTACCGAATCTATAGCCTATGTTGAGGTTAAAAAAGAGGAAACTATTTTGCTCGGTGGCCATAATGATAATCTCTTTGGGATAGGCTGTCAGGCTGAGACCGACCTCAAGGGCATGAACGATGGCATCTTTCTGACTGTATTCAAAGCTGAATCCCGTTTTCCCGTATAATCCAGGTAACACCTTCAGTTCGCTAAATCCCATATGGAAGGGGCCCCGTCCTCCGATCTGAGTCTGGTGAATACCGGGAATAAATTTCATATACTCTTTGCTGGTGGCCTCACCTATAGAAGAGAATGTATAAACTTCGTAATAGATTGGTTTTGTGAATCCGAGGGAGAGTCCTCCGCTGTAGAACATTCTTACTGATATTCCGGTCTTATCGTGTTTTCGATATAATTCTTTTTGCCATCCGGCCGCTCCTTTCAATTCCCAGAAAAGATTTTGTTTCCCATATACATATCGATGCGTGCTATAGTCGTAGGAAATAGAGGTCTTTACCTCTTTGGGGTGCTTCACATAGGCGAAATCTACATCAATTATAAACTGGTTCTTTGCATTCCGCCAATACCCGTATCTGTAGTTTCCACTGAATCCATTGGAGTTAAGAAAAATCCCGAATGTTTTTTCGTCCCTCAGCATTACCCTCTTCTGTTCATCAATCTCTCCCTGAGCCATCAGGGAGCCTGTTGACAAAAGAGCGATAATTATGAGTATAAAGTATTTTCTCATTGAGAATCAATAAGGATATCCAATACAAAGAAAACGAAATATTGAAGGGAATGTTGAAAAACGAGCGAAAAAAAGATCTACCACAGGTAAATCCTCGAAACTTCATAAGGGCTAACCAGTGCTTGGTTATCCTACCTGCTCGCTTTGCTCAGTATCAACTTGGCTATAAGCGGGGCATGCTTGCTTGTTACATGAACTCATAAGAATACCCACCGCAAATACGACTGCTATGATGATCACTACTCTTTTCATGGTTAAAATGGTTTTGATCCGGGACTGATGTGCTACAAATATATAATATATCTAATTACAAATAACTTTGACTTATTAAGGTGTTTCCCAACTGTACGAGAAAAGTTTTACCAATGTTTCCTTTTTAACGATTATTCATAAAGCCTTGTTGTGTTAAAATGTCAATTAAAGCTTTAGAAAACAGAATATTGTCGTCTTTCTTATACCGTACATCAGTAAATACGTGTGCCAGGCTCTTTGCGTTATTTTCTTTGACGAATTCTAGATTTGATGTGATCAACTCCTTGGTTTGATAGTGTTTATCTATTTCCTCATCGGAGTAATCGGAATATGTATCATAATGAATAACAGCTTCCAGAGGAAGCCTGTCGGTAAGCTCAGGTTGTTCATCGGGGTAACCCAGTGTAACGGTAGTGACCGGAATCACACCTTTGGGTAAATCAAGAACATCAATAATCTTACCGGCCATATAGGTGGTGGTTCCCAGGTAACAAACCCCCAAGCCTGCATCTTCAGCTGCCACACAAACATTCTGGGCCACCAGCAGTGCATCAATGGCAGCCGTGAAGAAGGAGAGAAAATTGTCATAAACCGGATCTGCTCCCCTGAGTTTACACCACTTATTAAAGCGGTTGAAGTCTGCGCAAAAAGTAATGACCACAGGAGCCTGCCTGATCATGGGCTGGTTAAAATGGCAGGGTGAGAGTTCCTCTTTAACCGCTTCATCGGTGGTAACCACCATGGAGTAGACCTGCATGTTTCCAGTGGTAGAAGCCCTTGTGCCGGCTTCGAGAATGTATTGCAGGATCTGATGCGGGATAGGATCGGTTTTGTATTTTCTAATGCTTCTGTGATTGAGTAGTGTATCGGTCATGCGATTAAAATTTGAGCAAAAATAGTTATAAATAGTCGGGATGATTCATTATTTTCACCCAATCTATTTTTACGTCAAAACCCAACATTATGAAAAAGCTAAATTTCTCCAAGTATGGTAAGATATCTGCAATTCTTGTATTGACCATGCTGTTTGTGCCGAATCAGATCGAAGCAAAGGAAAAATCCAAGGATAAGAGTAGTGGAGAAGAGAAAACCGAAGGTATTGATTCGAAGCTTTTGTCAGGTCTCAAATGGAGAGGCATAGGGCCCGCATTAACTTCTGGTCGGATCGCTGATTTCGCTGTGAATCCAAAAAACCACAGCGAGTGGTATGTGGCTGTAGCCTCCGGAAATGTCTGGAAGACCACCAACAATGGGACTACCTTTAAGCCCGTATTCGATAAGTATGGGTCGTACTCCACCGGAGTGATCACCATGGATCCCAATAATCCAAACCTTCTGTGGCTTGGAACGGGCGAAAATAACCACCAGCGCGCTTTGGGATACGGAGATGGAGTATACAAATCAGAAGATGGAGGGGGATCCTGGAAAAACATGGGATTGAAAGAATCGAGACAAGTTGGGGGAATTGTGGTGGATCCAAGAAACTCCAATGTGGTTTTTGTAGCAGCTGAAGGCTCAGCCTGGGGACCTGGCGGAGACCGCGGTTTGTACAAAACAAGCGATGGGGGAGTTAGTTGGGAAAAAGTACTGGAGATCAGTGAGAATACAGGGGTGAATAATGTGATCATGGATCCGGTGGACCCGGATGTAATGTACGCCACCAGTGAGCAGAGGAGACGGCATGTATACACAAAAATTGGAGGTGGACCCGAGTCAGCTGTTTATCGTTCCCTGGATGGTGGAGAAACATGGAACAAGTCCATGACGGGACTGCCAAAAGTTCATCTGGGAGGCATGGGTATTGATGTGTCGCCTGTTGATCGCAATGTGGTCTACCTGATTGTGGAGGCAGCAGAAGGCAAGGGTGGTTTCTTCCTCTCTGAGAACCGGGGTGCCTCCTGGAAAAAGATGAGTGATCACCACGCCAGCGGTCAGTATTACAACGAGATATATTGCGACCCGCTTGATGTTAACAAGGTTTACTCCATGGAAACCTATTCCTATGTCACAAAGGACGGAGGCAAAACCTGGAGTAAGTTGAGCAATGATAGCAGGCATGTGGATGACCATGCATTGTGGATAGATCCTTCAGATACCAGACATTTCCTTATAGGGGGTGATGGAGGAATTTATGAAACTTATGATGGAGGGTTGACCTATCAATTTAAGTCCAATCTTTCGGTCACCCAGTTTTACAGGGTCAATGTGGATAATGCAGAACCCTTTTACAATGTATATGGGGGTACCCAGGACAACCGAACCCTTGGGGGGCCATCCATAAACAAAAGTGCAGTGGGTGTCTCCAGTGAGGACTGGGCATTTATCAAAGGGGGAGATGGATTCTGGGTGGCTATCGATCCGGAGGATCCCAACATTGTCTACTGCGAGTCGCAATATGGAAATGTGCACCGGCACGACAGGAAAAACGGAGAGGGTATCTCCATTAAGCCCATACCCAGGAAAGGGGAGGAGACCTACAAATGGAACTGGAATGCCCCACTGGTTATCAGTTATCACTCCCATACCCGCATCTATATGATGGCCAATAAGCTGTTTCGTTCCAACGACCGGGGTAACTCCTGGGAGGTAGTCAGTGAGGATCTTACCTCGGAGACAGACCGTAATACATGGCCGGTTATGGATCAATATTGGAGCATTGATGCGGTGGTAAAGGATCGATCCACCAGTTTATGGGGTACCGGGGTGTCATTTTCTGAATCCCCTCTGGATGAAAATCTGCTCTACACAGGAAGCGATGATGGAGTGGTTGCTGTGACCGAAAATGGCGGAGAGACCTGGAATAAAGTAGCTTCATTCCCTGAAATTCCGGAATATACCTATGTGAGTGACCTCCTGGCCGATCGCTTCGATGCCAATGTGGTCTACGCTACCTTTGATAACCGCAAACGAGATGATTTTACTCCCTATGTGCTCAAGAGTGCAGACCGGGGAGCTACCTGGGAGTCTATCACAGGAAATCTGCCCGAAGATGAAACAGTGCATACCATCGCACAGGATTCAGAAGTACCCGGCCTGCTTTTTGTGGGAACCGAGTTTGGCTTTTACTTCACGGTGGATGGAGGTGAGGCCTGGACCAAACTAAGCGGAGGCCTTCCTACCATCAGTGTGCGCGATATAGTGATCCAGGAAGATAAGAACGACCTGGTGCTGGCCACCTTTGGCCGGGGATTTTATATCATGGACAACTATACACCACTTAGGGAACTTGCCAGGGAGAAGGAGATTATGGATAAGCCTGCTTTTATATTCCCCGTGGCAGATGCCATGATGTATATTCAAGCCGGAGGGAAACTGGGACAGGGTTCTACTGTCTTCAATGCCAAGAATCCCGACTTCGGGGCCACCTTTACATACTACCTGAAGGAGGTGCCTAAGACTTTGAAAGAAGTGAGACAGGATAAGGAGAAGGAACTCTTTAAGAATAAGCAGCCCATTCCCCAACCTACTCAGGAGGAATTAATGCTTGAAGAGGAACAACAGGAACCCACTTTAATCTTTACCGTGTATGATGAGGAGGGTTATGCCATCAGAAAGTTAACAAAAAAAGCTTCCAAGGGTGTCAACAAGATTACCTGGGATTTACGCTATCCTTCAACCAGGCCTGTTTCTGCAGGTACTCCCTCTGGAGGGCGCAAAGGACGGTCCTCAGGTAGGAGCGGATTCCTGGCCATGCCCGGGACTTATACCGTAGGAATGGATATTGTGGAAGACGGAGATGTGATTGCATTGACTGAACCGGTAGCCTTTAATGCAAAGCTGCTGCAACATGCTACACTTCCAGCCAAGGATTTTGGGGCTCTGGTTGCTTTCCAGAAGGAGGTCTCAGAGCTTTCAAGGGTGATGGCCGGTACGCATCGTCTGGCACAGGAACAGACTGGGAAACTGGCGGCCATCAAGAAGGCCCTGGTTCAAACTCCTGAGGCAGGTGTTCAGATGGGTACCAGGGTAAAAGAGCTAGAGGCACAGTTAAAAGATA
>RCNC010003039.1_pt1 | contig 17985 bp, 10 predicted proteins | sample 2041301 | NCBI WGS metagenome assembly RCNC01 (sample SAMN09708231, study PRJNA481090) | Marine sediment metagenome, whole genome shotgun sequencing project. | biome: marine sediment; feature: ocean; material: sediment; isolation source: Sewage treatment plant 13A marine sediment (STP13A) ... | reverse complement strand
ATGGTATGGGGAAATTTTGAATGGATGGCAGCCTTTCTGCTGATTTTACTGGGACTTGTATTTGCCCCTTTCTACTTTAAGAATCAGATTTCCACCTTACCCGAATACCTGGAGAAACGTTTCAGCCCTGCCTCACGCACTTTGCTGGCAGTCATAGCCATTTTAACTGCACTTTTTGCTCATATTGGAATTAGCCTCTATGCTGGTGCAGTACTCTTTAAAAACTTCTTCGGAATCGGCATATGGACATCCATTATTATTCTCTCCTCTATTACAGCCATCTATACCGTATTGGGAGGACTGAAAGCAGTGGTGGTTACCGAAACTGTACAGACAGTTGTTTTGCTTGCAGGAGCGGCTGTGCTTACCGGCATTGCGATTTTTGCGCTTCCCGACCTGGGAATTCACAACCTGGCAGATCTGAAGGAAGCAGCAAAACCAGATCAATTGAGTATGCTGCAGAGTGGTAAAGATGCAATTATCCCGTGGTATGCGGTGATTTTGGGATATCCGGTACTGGGGATTTATTACTGGTGTGCCGATCAGACCATAGTGCAGCGGGTACTGGGTGCCCGAAGCATGAAAGACGCCCAGGTAGGGCCTGTATTTGCCGGATTTATAAAGATCCTTCCCGTATTTCTGATGGTTTTTCCCGGAGTACTGGCCTATGTGCTTTTTGGAGACAGAATCACAGATAGCAACGATACACTGCTGGTACTGATTACCGAGTTATTGCCTGTGGGAATGAGAGGTATAATGGCTGCAGCTTTAATGGCAGCCCTGATGAGTACGATAGCTGCAGCATTGAACAGTACAGGCACTCTGGTTTCAATTGATATTATTCAACGAAGAAGACCCGATACACCAGATCGGAAGCTGGTTTTATACGGGCGCATCACAAGTATTTTTGTGATGATTGTAGCCATTCTCTGGTCTCCATTAGTTGGGAAATTTGAGAGTATTTTTGAAGCCATTGTTATCATTATGGCGATGATTTCCCCACCGGTTTCCACAGTCTTCTTGTGGGGAGCCATATGGAAACGGGGAACCAGCCAGGCTTCCAAAATCACATTAATCGCAGGAATGATTCTGGGAACCATTACTTTCTGTTTGGATTTTGTGCCCATTAGTGGCTTTGCTTATATCAGTGAGGGACTGGGTATGCATTTTATGATGCAGGCTTGGTGGTTATTTGTCATCTGCAGCCTCATTTTTATAACGGTTAGTCTTCTGACCCCAAAACCGGATCCATCGAAACTGGAAAACCTGACCCTTTCCTTGGATCTGAAAAAGATAAAGATTTCGCTTGCTGGCTGGCTCAGCCTGGTGCTGGTTGTGATCATCGCACTTCTCTATATTGTCTTTGCATGACCTGAATCTGATGCAAGGGTTGATGCAGACAACAATACGCAACATGAGTACCTAGATTATTGGCTGGAGAAGTTCAGATTCTTATACAATGCCAATATCTTGTTAACTTTTCCGAGTGGAGATTATGAAGAAAACAAGGATGAATAAAGGGGTGTTGATGGCTCTGATCTGCTGGCTGTTTTTTCTTTCAATGCCAGGGTTTGCTGCTGATCGCCCCAATGTGATTGTGGTACTGGCTGATGATATTGGCGTGGGAGATATTTCTCACCTCCGGCGTCTTCATTCTGGGACCATCAAACTGGAAACACCCCATTTAGATGCCCTGGCTCAATCAGGCATGATATTTACTCAGGCCCATTCACCTGCGGCCCTCTGTGCTCCCTCCCGTTATGCTGTTATGACCGGCAATAGTTGCTACAGGAGTCGTGCCCAATGGGGCGTTTGGGGCGCATATGAGGAGTCGCCGGTTAAGGAGACGGACCTTACCCTGGGAAGGTTGATGAAAAGAGCAGGCTATCAAACGGCCTTTTTTGGTAAGTGGAACCTGGGCGGAGATTATTCCAGAAAAAGTGCCCCGGGTACCATCTACCGGGCCCCCCGGGTAGCTCCGGAACTGGATGTGGATATAAGCAGGATGCTGGATGGCCCTGAGCAGAAGGGCTTTGATTATAGCCTCACATTCCCTGTGGGGATTCAGGATGTACCCTATGCGGTATTTGAAAATATGCTCTGGATGCCTCTGGAGGAGGATTCGGAGATAGGGCATATTACCCAGGCAAAAATGGACTCCATTGGAGTGACCCTCGACAAGGAGGAGGGTCTGGGCGATACAAACTGGGATCCCCACGAAATGGGACCTCTTCTGGTGAACAAGGCTGTCACTTACATCTCTACCCACTCCAATCAGGAGGATCCCTTTTTTATCTACTACTGTTCCCAGGCAGTACATTTGCCGCATACTCCTCCCGACTCACTCAATGGGATTCCCATTGCAGGTACCACTCCCACCAAACATATGGATATGATCAAGGAGCTGGACGTGCAGATGGGCATGATCATCGATGCATTAAAAGCCCAGGGAGTATATGATAATACCCTCATTATTTTCACTTCGGACAATGGGGGCCTGACCATACAGAGCACAATGAATACGGGGCACAGACCCAGCAGCATATACCGTGGTGGCAAGAATTCCAGATTTGAAGGGGGGCATCGGGTTCCGTTTATGGTAAGCTGGCCAGATTCCATAGACCCGGGACAAAGCTCCAACGAGCCTGTATTGGGATTGGATGTAATGGCTACCCTGGCATCCATCACAGGAACAGAAATTGGATCCAGTGAGGCCTTGGATTCATACGACCTGTTTCCCATCCTTCAAAACAGGACAGATGCAAGAAGTCATGCCTTTTTAATGCTCCAGGGAGGGACCGGTAGTGAGGTCATTCTTATTGAAGAGGGTTGGAAACTGATTATCCAACAGGACAAATCAGGAATGATCAGGGAGCCTATAGCCCTCTATGACCTAAACACCAATCCCTCGGAACTTGAATCACAAAACTATATCAATCATTCAGCTCACAAGAGCCGTGTGAATGCCATGCTGGCAAAATACAATGAGGTGCGCAACAGTAAAATTCCCACCAAAAACTATAAAGCCATCTCTGTGCCTTACAATCATCCGCATATCTATTGGGAAGGAAGAATTCGCGCGAATCCAGGCTTGCAGGCTTCAGAAATCTGGTGGCCCGGATCATCCATTTCATTGAAGTTTATCGGAGATTCGGTCAGTGCTACCCTTGAAGACCGAAGCGGCACCAATTATTTTAATGTGGTAGTGGATGGGGAACATAGCTCTGTATTGCATCTGGAGCAAGGTAAAAAAACCTATGTGCTGGCCGCAAACCTGGAAGATGGAACACATACGGTGGAGCTGCACAAGCGAAACGACTGGTCTTATGGTTGGACCAGGTTCTATGGTTTTAATGTAAGGGGCAGTACCATATTTCCCATAGCAAAGAAGGAGCGCCTTATCGAATTCTATGGAAATTCAATTACTACAGGGTATGGAAATGAAGACTATACAGGACAGGACCGACCCACCGGTGATGTAAGCAACAACTACAATGCTTATGGGGCTATGACTGCCAGAAATCTGGGAGCAGAATATTCCTGCATTTCACACAGTGGAATCGGTATTATGGTGAGCTGGCACAATATGATTATGCCTGAGGAGTATTACAGGTTTGATCCCTTCAACGGCAGCTCTTACTGGGATTTTTCCAGCAAACCCGCTGATGTGGTTGTGGTCAATCTCTTTCAGAACGACTCCTGGATTGTGAAGCTTCCCGATAATGCCCAGTTTAAAAAGAGATTTGGAACTACTGCTCCTACGCGAACTCAGATTGTGGATGCTTATGTGGATTTCCTGAGGAAGATTCGTTCCAAATATCCCGATGCCGAGATTATTTGTTTGTTGGGCAATATGGATATTACCAAACCCGGTTCACCCTGGCCTGGTTACGTGACTCAAGCGGCCAGGATTTTTAACGACAGGGCCCACACCCTCTACATTCCCTATAAAAATAGTCCGGGACACCCCAAGGTGGCTGAGCAGAAAAAAATCGCTGATGCTTTGACCGATCTTATTCTCCGCATAGATGATGTGCATACAGTGACCTTGAATCTTTCTAATTCCCATACGGGAATGCCTGTGGTGAATTCAAGCGTCATTATAGGAGGGGATAGCATTCAATCGGATCACAATGGCCGGGCCACATACCATACAGGTATGGGAACATACCAGGTAGCTATCACACATGAACGCTATGCAGATACAAGCTTTACAATTATTATCAGCAAAGACGCGGAAGTTCTTATTGATCTGGATCAGACATATGCAGATGTAAAATTTGTAGTCAAAATGGATCAGGCTTCCCTGTCCGATGCCAACATTGCCATTGGGGGCCAATCTGTTTTGACCAGTACCATTGGAATGGCAAATATCTTCAATCTTAAGACTGATACAGCTTATGTTTATCGCATAGAGAGCCAGGCAAAGCTGCTGGCTGAAGATACGCTGGTCCTGCAGTCTGATACCACGCTTCGGCTTTACTATTTTTCGACTGTTTCTACTGATCAGAGCCAGGAGGAGAGAGCCCTGATTTACCCAAATCCGGCCAACACCCAGTTTATGGTACGGGGAGTCGATGGTCCCTTTGAATATGAAATTTTAGATCTAAATGGCAAAGTATTACTCTCAGGAATTGGTGATAATGGTGAAACAATTGATGTCACAGAATTGGCTAGCGGCTTATATTTCCTGAGTTTTGGACAGACTCAGATACTGAAGCTATCACTGGAATAATAAAACTATAACTGCTGAACAATGAGAACTATAATTTTCTTCAGCGCTTCAGTTTTACACCCAACCGGGATACCAGAGGCGAATTTGCAAAACAAAATAAATAGCCTGAAAGCATGAAACTATTCTTACAACTGATCTTTGTATCATTTTGTATTCAGACATGTTCCCATAAAGGGGAGCCCCTATTTGTTCCTTATTCTCATGAGCATGTTTATTATGAAGGACGGATTGGTGAGAGCGATGCGGACGATGCCTCTGAGATATACTGGCCCGGCTCCTCTGTCTCCTTGAAGTTCCAGGGCGAATCCATTAGTACCACCCTGGAGGATCAAAAAGGAGAAAACTATTTTAATGTGATGGTGGATGGGATTCATGTGGCTGTTTTGCACTTATCTCAAGGGAAAAATGAGTATGTATTGGCCGAGAATCTTCTGGAGGGTGAACATAAGGTAGAGTTAAACAAACGAAACGACTGGGAATATGGATGGACCAGGTTCTATGGTTTTAATGTATCAAAAGGAACAACTCTCCCAGCAGAGTCAAAAGAGCTCTTTATTGAATTCTATGGCAACTCCATTACCACCGGCTATGGGAATGAAGACTATACAGGTGAAGATAAGCCCACAGGAGATGTAAGTAACAATTATAAGGCTTATGGGGCTATGACTGCTCGGAATCTGGGGGCAGAGTATTCATGCATTTCTCATAGTGGCATTGGCATCCTGGTAAGCTGGCATGACCTGATTATGTCAGAAGAGTATTACAGGCTTAATCCGGCCGACGAAAAGAGTCGCTGGGATTTTTCCAGCAAAAAGCCCGATGTGGTGGTTGTCAATCTCTTTCAGAATGACTCCTGGCTTGTGGAAATGCCGGATTATGAGCAGTTTAAAAATCGTTTTGGAGAAACCCGCCCATCAGAAAGTCAAATTGTGGATGCTTATGTGGAGTTCCTGCTTGCCATTCGGGCTAGTTACCCAGATGCCGAGATTATATGTTTGCTTGGCAATATGGATATCACCAAGAATGGATCACCCTGGCCTGGCTATGTGGAACAGGCAGCAGTCAAAGTCAATGACAGGGTCCATACCCTTTTTGTTCCCTATAAGAACAGCCCGGGGCATCCAAAAGTGGATGAACAAAAAATCATAGCAGATGCCTTGACCGATTACATTCAAACTTTAAACTAGGACTCAGCAACAAGCAAAAAGGAAGAATTCAAAATGAGAAATAGCATTAAACGTAAGCCAACAATGATATTCCTGGGTCTGATCCTGGCCATTGCCAGCTTCAATAATCTATATGGTTCTGCTCCTGCTGAAGAGCATCCATTCTATTTAAACATTAAGGATTTTGGAGCCAAAGGAGACGGTGTGACTGATGATACGCCTGCCCTGTTGGCTGCAATTGAGGAAGCTAAGAAGTCAGAAGGGACCATCTATTTCCCCACTGGAGATTATCCCATTCACCCGGTAAAGCTCCCTTCCCATATTACCCTGATGGGGAACTCCGCCTGGGCCTATGCCAATAAGGATAGAAAGGATGATGATTACGCAGGCCGAACCACCATATCTGCCCTTTCAGGAGATGCCCGGGCCCTTTTTGATCTGGGGGGCGAAAGAGGTACTCGCATCCTTGGACTCACTCTGGATGGAAAGAAGCTGGGTAAATCCATGCATGGGGTTTACGCCCGTAATGTGGGCTGCGACCAGTATATCTGTATTGAGGGTTGTCGTATTAACAATTTCAGTGGATCAGGGATACGACTTGAGAAGTGCTGGGTGTTCTCTGTCAGGCGATGCATTGTGATGTCCAATGGAGAGCATGGAATCGATTGTACCAGTGGCTATGATGGATGGATTATGGATTGCCAGCTGACCGCCAACCGGGGAGCTGGTCTTTTTGCAAGAGGTTCTGCGCCTGAGGGAATGGATGAGGAGGAGAAAAATGCCATCGGGTTCTTTGGAACTGCATCTGTGATGGTCACTGCCAACCGGGTGGAATGGAACCGGCAGGGTGGAATTGTACTGTCAGGTTCTAACTCCATGCAGATCACCGGATGTTCAGTGGATCATAATTTTGGTCCTGGCATTATGATCACCCAATCAGTAGGAAATACAATATCGGGGTGCATGGTACGTAGCAATGGGGCACCTCTGTCACAGGCAATACTGTGTGGGGCTGGTTTGATCGGAAGGAGGGCCGGTTCGATTATCCTTATGCGCTTTATCACAGTTCCAGCAAAGAGGGTGTGATGGACTATGGAGGACACAATGGGACTTATATTGGACAGAACATGTATGTGAAGCCCGAGATTGAGATGGTTGAGGGAGGCTTTATTTTGAAGAAGGAAGGAACCAAAACAAACCAGAAAGAAGATGAAAACTAAAAACCAATTATTGATATTGCTACTGTTAATCGTTGTAACGATAAAGGCACAACCGCCAGAGCCCCCACTGGGACAGAGGTGGGTCCTTAATGAACAGTTTTCTGATGAGTTTAATGGAACCCAACTTGATGGCAGCAAATGGTATGACCATCATCCCACCTGGAATGGGCGTCCCCCGGGCATATTTTTACCTTCAACCGTAAAAGTGGAGAATGGTTTTATGTCCATTACCGGTGCTAAGTTGGACAGGGACACGGTCCTTAGGGGGCGCACCTACAATATAGCCTGCGGAGCTGTAGTATCAAAAACCAAGGAGGCCTGGTTTGGTTATTATGAGTGCAGGTTCAAGGCTGCAGCCACTACCATGTCCACCACCTTCTGGTTTTCGTCCAGAGATCGCTTCGACGGACCAGAAGATTGCAATGATAATTATGGTCAGGAATGGGACATACAGGAATGCATTGGCCGTGAAGGGGATTTTGATGGGAATTTCTTTGCCAATGGAATGCACTCCAATTCGCACTTTTGGTATAGGGATTGTGAAGGAGAAAGTCACGACTACCGGGCGGAGCAGGTCTTGTTTGAATCCGAGGAATTGGCATCTAAAAATTTCAATACCTATGGGGGATGGTGGAAAAACGAGTATGAAGCCTCCTACTACTATAATAACGGTGCGACAAAATCCCATACTTTTTTTACCGATATAAAGGCAAAGCCCTTCGATCACCCCATGGGTATGAACCTTGTGTCGGAAACCTATCCCTTCCCCTGGATTTCTCTCCCTACAGATGAGGAACTGGCTGACGCTGAAAAAAACACCTGTTATTACGATTGGGTTCGTGCTTATACCCTGGTGGGCGTGGATGATCCCGTTGAACGATCTGAAGAGACTGTTATGTTCGATGAAGAGCTCAATTTTTCAGACCTGCCAGAAAAGAAAGCTGCCAGGCAATCCCTCGATTTTATACTTAGCTATATGGCCAATGGAAACCGGGAAATTATATTAGAACTCTACGCTCCGGACAAGGAATTATTGGGCACGCAAAAATACCCAGCCCCTGCCGGATTTGGTAAGAAGGAGTATACCATGAATCTTGCATCTCTTCCTGCACCTGGATCAGATTATCAGGTGAAAGCATATATCCTGCCCATGGATGCAACTACCAGTGAATCTTACCAGACAATTTCATACAGATTCACACTTGAAAACTAATTATATGAAAAGCCACCTTGTAGCTTTTATTCTCCTTTTACTAAATGTGCTGGCCTTTGCCCAGCCTCCGGAACCTGCATTGGGACAAAGATGGGTCCTTAATGAGAAGTTTTCCGATGAGTTTAGCGGTACAGAGTTAGATTACTCAAAATGGAATGACTATTATCCGGGATGGACCGGTAGGGTTCCCGGGATATTTTTGCCCTCTCAGGTAAAGGTGGGGGATGGTTATATGTCCATCAGGGGAGAGAAGCTGGCCGAGGATACAGTGGTCACCAATTGGGATGGTTCTAAAAGTACCTATAACATTGCAGGAGGTGCGGTGACTTCAAAATCCCTGGATGCATGGTTTGGTTATTATGAGTGCCGGTTCAAGGCTGCTGCAACGACCATGTCCACCACTTTTTGGATGTCTACCCGCGGCAATTCTCCCGGTCCCGAACCTTGTAATGACAGCTATGGATTGGAGTTGGATATTCAGGAGTGTATTGGGCGTGAAGGTGATTTCAGTGGGAAATATTTTGCCAAAGGAATGCACTCCAATTCACACTTCTGGTATAAGGATTGTTCGGGGGCGAATAATGATTACCGGGCTGTTGGTGTGAACTTTGAAGCGGAAGAGTTGGCTTCGGATGGTTTTAATACCTATGGTGGATGGTGGCGCGATGAAACCAGGGCTACCTACTATTACAACAACAATGAGGCAAAATCTCATAACTTTTATTCTGCAGTGAAGCCCTTACCATTTGATCGGACCATGGGAGTAAATCTGGTTTCGGAGACCTACCCATTTCCCTGGATCTCACTTCCTACGGATGAGGAGCTGGCCGATAGCAGTAAAAATATATGTTTCTATGACTGGGTACGCGCCTATTCCCTGAAGGGTGTGGATGAGCCTCTATCTCCGGGAGACAATCTGATCCAAAATGGAGGTTTTGAAACCGGGGATTTTACTTATTGGACAGGTTGGGGAGGAAGTCCCCGGGAGGTGGTTTCTGGCCAGGCCTATGAAGGAAACTTCGCAGCCCATATAGGTGGGCCTGGAGCTCCCGAATATGTAGCCAACCTGAGGGCCTTTACCACCTACTCGCTTACGTGTTATGGTAAGGTGGTGGAGGGAAGTGGTCCAATCTATTTCGGAATCAAGGATCCTTCAGATAAGGTGTTGGGCAGTGTCCAGGTAGGCGAAACCTCCTATACCAGAAAAACCATTCAGTTTACCACCGAATCTTCAGGAGGCAGACTCAGGTTATATTTCTATGCCCCCAATGCGGGCGACGAAGGATATGCCGACAAATTTGAACTGGTTCAAATGGATGCTGCTGATACGCCTAAAGAGACAGTCATGTTTAATGAGCAGCTAAATATCCTTGAAACTTCTGAAGAGCTTACATCCGGGCCATCTCTTGAATTCATTCTTAGCTATATGGCAAATGCAGATCGGGAAATCAATCTGAGCCTCTACAATCCTGAAGGCATGCTGGTAGGGGAACAAAAATACCTGGCCCTTGCCGGATTTGGCAAGAAACAATTTGAGATGCAACTGGACTCCATTCTTAAATCTGGTAATAACTATGAACTGCTGGCTGATATACGTCCCATTGATTCAACCCTTGCGGATACCTTCCAAACCGCCACCTATACATTTGATCTCCTGGATCCTGTGGATGTGGAGCTGATGGTCCTGGATTTAAGGGATGATTCTCCCATACCAGGAGCCCTGGTGACCATCAATGATTCAATCAAAACTACCGATGGAGCAGGAGAGGTAAGCTTTTATAAGGTATCTCCAGGCATCATGCCAGTTCAGATTGAGAGGGAAGATTATCTGGATTATTTGTACGGGGGATTTATTGTAAGAAACGATACCAGCATCACCATCCGGATGACCCCGGTTTCCCATTCGCTTACCCTCTATATATCAAATAGGTATTCAGGTATACCTCTGGCCGATGTCACAGTTGGCATTGATGGGAACGAGGTCCTTTCGGACCAAAATGGCAAGGTGGGACACCTAATCTACTCCGGGAATTACCCCACTCTATTCAGCCATGAAAGATACGCCGACCTTAGCATAAGCTTGGACATAAGTAAAGACACCGTGGTGTATGTGGAAATGGATCAGATCCTGGCCAATGCAAAATTTGTGGTGAAGCTGAAAGATGCAAGTTTACCCGGTGCCTCAGTGAACATTGGGGATGAAACCGAAACTACCAGTGCCATTGGCATGGCAACCTTTTTAAATTTAGAAACGGATACTGCTTACCCATACAGCATATGGTACCTCTCGGAGATTTATAAGGAAGATACGGTCGTCTTCCGGACCGATAGCACACTCAGATTTAACTTTAAGGTCGGTGTGAATACAGATCTGGATATTGAAAATCAGGTAAGGCTATTTCCGAATCCAGCCGACAATCACATCCGGGTGTCTGGTATTGAGCCCAACTCTGTCTACGAAATCAGGGATCTGAAAGGCAGGATCTTACTGTCAGGAAACCTGAATAATGGAGATATGATAGATGTTTCGGAGCTAAAGACCGGGATCTACTTCCTGAAATCAGGGGATTATCCCTCCATGAAGTTTAACATTTGCAGATAGTTATGAACTATAAATATTCCATTCTGGCCCTGGGTATTATTTTGATCACAGCAGCATTGCCGGGGCAGGATGTGGTGGATATTAACCTGGATGTGAAGCATGCTGTAAACGGAGTCTCAGAACTCGACCGCTCCAAATACATCATGATACATGCTTCGGCGGTTGACAAGGAGTGGCCCAGCGAGGCGGTGAAGAAACAGTTCCTTGAGGATTACGATGTATACCTGGGTCGAAACAACGGAAGCATGCCCTGGTATCTCTCACAGTGCGCACAGGATCCCGCTAAACCGGGCTGGCCCAGTGTGGCATATTTGCAGCAGAAAGGAGCTGAGGCCATTAACAGTTATAAGAACAATCCCACAGCCCATCAGTACGAGTCCAGAAGAGGGCGTTATATGATGGGGGGACAGGAAGGGATGTATCCCAATCAAACCCACGAAATAGGTCCAAATGGACAGAAGTGGTTTCTGGCCAAGGAGGGTTATGCACCTCTGGCCGAATATTATGCGAACTTTCTGAAATATTTTCACGGAACAGGAGGTACAAGCGGGCTGCCTCAGCCTGCTTATGTGGAGGTAATGAATGAGCCCTTTGTGAAATCCGATGAGCTGGGCACTACCAATGCCAACCTTTCACAGATGCATAAGGTAGTAGCCAGGCGTATCAAAGAGCTAAACCCGGAGGTAAAAGTGGGTGGATACAGTGCAGCTCATCCGGCCTATGAAGCAGCTGACTTTAAACATTGGGAAAATAACTGGAAACTGTTTATTGATATTGCCGGGGATGATATGGACTTTTTTGCCCTGCATCTCTATGACAACATCAGGAATATCCCTTCCCAGGGTCAATACCGGGCGGGAAGCAACGTAGAGGCCATTCTGGACATGGTGGAGCACTATGGCTATCTGAAATATGGATATATCAAGCCCTTCAATATATCGGAGTATGGATGTCTGAGTTCCAATGAAGGAGAACCCTACACAAAGGAAAGGGACTGGAACAACATCCGTTCTTTCTCTACGATCATGATGCAGCTGCTGGAGAAACAGGATGTGGTGGATATGGCTCTTCCCTTCCTGCTTCTGAAGGCCAATTGGTGGAATCCCGATTTGGAGTACAGGTACGCCCACAGGCTATTTCGACAGAAAAAGGAGCTGGAGGGTGAAAGCGGGGATGAATGGGTCTATACAGAGGTGGTGAAGTTCTTCCAGCTCTGGTCCGATGTAAAAGGGACCCGGATCGATACCAAATCAAGCAATCTGGATACCCAGGTGGATACCTACATAGATGGGAACAAAGCCTATGTAATTGTAAATAATATGCACCATGAGGCCCGTTATGTGGATCTCTTTGTAAAGGGCATGGGGGATGCAAATGTTCAGTCGGTCTATGTGAAGCACCTGCATGCCGAAAATGCGGGAGTCCCGGCACTGGATGAATCTATCTTGACGACTCCTCCTGATCGCATACAGGTGGGACGCGAGGCCACGGCCATCCTCGAATATACCTTTGATTTACCCATTGAGATTCCCGACTCCTCCAGTGAGGCCAAATACTATGCAGATATCTATTTCCAGGAGGTTCTTGCCAACCAGCAGATAGATTTCAATTTGGATGGCATTTCCCTTTCAGAACAGGGGGAGGCCGTATTGAGGCTGGGTACGGGACGTAATTTTGGAAAATCCTTAAAACCCATGGTGGAAGTCAATGGAACTGCCATACCTGTACCTACCAACTTAAGGGGGGATGATCAGAAGAATCGCGACCGTTTTTTTGGCGTACTGGAGATCCCGGTCCCATACGAGATCTTACAGGAGAATAACGTGGTCTCTGTGACTTTTCCCGATGATGGGGGACATGTAAGCAGCCTGACCATGCAGGTTTTTAACTTTAGTAAGGAGATTTTTAGAACAGGGGATCAGATCCTGGATGTGAAAGTTACCCCCACGTCCCGCATCATGAAACCGGGTAAGCAATTTCAACTTAAGGCAGAGGTAATTCCGGGGAATTTTGAGAACAGAAATATAAGCTGGCACAGTACTGATAACACAGTGGGCACAGTTTCCGATTCTGGTCTGATACATACTCTCAAAGAGGGATTTACCAGTATAGTAGTTACAAGTGAAGTGGATCAACTGACCGATACCTGCCATATAGAGGTAAGTACAAGCGCACCCGAAGCACTGGCAGAGTCTCTCAGCATATCACCACGCAATCTAAGCCTTATTATGAGCCATACTTCCCAGTTATTATCGGAGGTGTTGCCCCTGGATGTGGACAATAAATCGGTGTATTGGCTTAGCCTCGACTCCACCATTGCCTCAGTGAATAAAGAGGGTGTTGTGACTGGCGAGAGCATCGGTACTACATACATTAAGGCCAGCACTGAGGATGGAAGTGAGCTCTCTGATTCCATCTGGGTAAACATCACTCCTCTGCCCAACACTGTGGATTGCAGTACCTTCCCTGATTTTTTGGAAACTGATTCCGTGATCAGTGTAGAGGTAATCTACACCCTGGGAGAGCACAAGGATGTGGCTGTAGAGCTTAAAAAAGTGGGAGACGCCATGCCATGGGTGGCCGAAAACCAGGTAAGCCTGGAACCTGGAGCAGGTACTGCTTTGGTAAGCATTAAAGTGACAGATTTGGAAACTGGTATGGGAGTTATCCCCATAACCGGGAACTATATTCTTGAGGCAAGCATCAGGGATGTGGGTGGTGATGCAAGCACCAACACGGCTCGATGCTTTAAACAAATCTACCTCCTGGAGAGAGATGTAACCGGGATTTATCAGCTTGAGCTTACCGATTTGCTAATCTATCCTAACCCGGTCGGAAAGTCTATACATGTGCGTACCTTAGGGGAATTAGATCGAGTGACTATTTACAATATGCAGGGAATAGCTCAACTGGATTACGTCGGACAGAGCGATTTTTCCTATGACATCAGTATGCTGGAAAAGGGGACTTATCTTTTAAAGGCAGTTGGGAAAGGATTCAGTGAAGTTTCTATTTTTGTTAAAAACTAAAGCCATATGAAAAGTTTTGCCCGGGGATCCATTATTGCAATAGCTACTCTTTTTCTATCCCTTTCTCTCCATGCAGGAGAATATAATATCACCGAATATGGGGCGGTCAATGACGGGATTACATTGAATACCGTGGCTGTACAAAAGGCCATTGATGCGTGTACCGCGAACGGTGGCGGTAAAGTGATGGTCAATGGAGGAGGAAGCTATATGATCGGCACCATCTACATGAAAAGCAATGTAACCCTGCATGTGGATAATGGAACGGTATTGCTAGGGAGTCCCAATTTCGATGATTATACCACCGATACCCATAAAATTATGTATAAGCGGGAAAAGCACATGGACCGCTGCCTGATCTTTGCCGAAGACGCTAACTCCATGGCCATTGAAGGGTACGGTACCATTGATGGTAATGGCCATCGCACCAATTTCCCCAATGGGCGACCCATGTTGATGAGGTTCCTGAACTGCTCAAAGATCCATATGAATAACATCACCCTGATCAATCCAGCCGCCTGGACCACTGCCTGGCTATATTGCGATAACATAGTGGTAGATGGTGTTACCATCATCAGCCGTGTCAATGGCAATGGCGATGGATTGGACTTTGATGGCTGCCAGAATGTTCGGGTAAGCAATTGCAACTTTGACAACAGCGATGACTGTATTTGCCTTCAGGCCTCCCTGCCTGAGAAACCCTGTAAAAATGTGGTGGTCAGCAATTGCATCTTTAGCACCAAATGGGGTGGAATGCGCATCGGACTCCTGTCTCGTGGAAATATAGAGTTTGTAACTGTTACCAATTGCACTTTTAAAGACATTGAGGATTCGGGTCTTAAGATTCAGCAGAATGAGGGAGGGGAGATGAAGAACATGACCTTCTCCAATCTGGTGATGGAGAATGTTCCCAGGCCCATATTTATGACCTTCTGTACCCAGCGTGCCTCAGTAGATACACCTGAAGGAGAATATGAACCATTAAAAAGAATGCACAATATGGTTTTTAGCAATATCGTGGTGGATAACTCCGGACTGGATAAGAACTCTGCGTTTTTCCTCACAGGGATGCCCGATCACCCCATTGAGGATATTACCATTAAGGATGTACAGTTTATCGTTTCCGGGGGAGGTACCCTGGAAGATGCGGAGAAAATGGAGGTTGATGAGTACACCCTGGAAGTGTTAAAAGGGCACTGGCCCGAATTCTATCTAGTTGGAACCCTACCGGCCTATGGGATCTACGCCCGTCATATGGAGGGTTTGACTTTGGAAAACATTTCCATTAAAACTGTGGCCGATGACAAGCGGGTCCCGGTGATCCTGAATGACGTAACTAATGCCTCAGTCCGAGCTATTTCTTCAAATGGTAAATTGTTGGAGCCTTCAGATATTGTTTATCAGAAATAGATATGAAAAATACATTTTCCATTCTATGCCTGGTTTTTCTGGTGGCCTCATGCGGAAAGCAGGGATTTTCTCCCGAGTATAAAATTGAGTTTGGAAAGGTCTCATACACCTCTGTTTTTGAGAGTGATACCATGAGCATCTGGGGTGGATCACTGCTGAAAGGAGAGGATGGATTTTACCACATGTACTACTCCCGATGGCCGAAGAACCTGGGGTGGGCCTGGGTGACTCACTCTGAGGTAGCACATGCCGTTTCCAAATCCCCATTCGGTCCCTTTGAGTTTAAGGATGTAGCACTTCCGGTGAGGGGTGCTGAATTCTGGGACGGACTCTGTACGCACAATCCCACTGTATATAATTTTAATGGGAAATTTTATCTCTATTACATGGGAAATACCGGCGATGGAGTTGCAGTAGGAGAGCCCGGTATGCATAAACTGAACTGGCAACACCGCAACAATCAGCGCATCGGAGTGGCCGTTGCCGATGATCCAAATGGACCCTGGCAACGATTTGACCAAGCCGTACTTGATATCAGCGAGGATAGCCTCGCTTATGATGCTTTGATGACATCAAACCCTTCGGTTTGCCAGCGTCCCGATGGTACCATTCTGATGGTCTACAAGGCAGTTGGCAAGAAATTCCCTTTGCCAGCCGGTGGACCTGTGGTTCATTGCGTGGCCACTTCCAACCTTCCCACAGGTCCCTTTGTGAAACATGACGGTCTTGTATTTGCTTTTGAAGGGGAGCGATTTCCTGCCGAAGATCCCTATATATGGTACCAGGATGGCAGATATCGGGCCATTGTCAAACGAATTAAACAGGAAGGCCAGAAGAGAACTTTTTCATTGGTGCAGTATGACTCTGAAGATGGATTTGATTGGAATGCCTCTAAATATCATGATATATCAGAACGAATCATTGAATGGGAGGATGGCCGGCAGCAACAGTTCACGCACCTTGAGCGACCTCAGGTTTTTCTTGAGGATGGCGAACCAAAAGCCCTCTTATGTGCTGCCGACACACTGGATAAAAACAATGTACGTCATTCATTTAACATTCAAATTCCTTTGAAGATTACAAAAGAATAATGGCATGGACTCAATAGTTTTAGAAAAGGGACGTTCTGTATTTTTTACACAGTAGTTACTGACAAACATGGTATTTAACTCTATAACATTCCTGGTTTTCTTTGTTATTTTCTTTATTATTTATTGGGCAATTAATAATAAATTAAATATTTCTACAAGGAATTTATTTACAATCCTATCGAGTTATTTATTCTATGGATGGTGGGATTGGCGTTTCTTAAGTTTGATAATTTTCAGTTCTACCGTCGATTTCATTATTGGATATTTGCTCAAAAGAGAAAAGAAAGACTCTTACAGAACTGCACTATTAGTTTGCTCCGTTTTAGCTAATATAGGAATTCTTGGCTTTTTTAAATATTTCAATTTTTTCATTGGATCTTTAAGTGAATTATTGGATATATTTTCAATAAGACTAAACATATCAACTCTTAAAATTATTCTACCTGTTGGAATCTCTTTTTACACCTTTCAGACATTAAGCTATACAATAGATATATATAAGAGAAAGTTAGAACCAACTACAGATATTCTTTCATTTTTTGCATTTGTATCCTTTTTCCCACAGTTAGTTGCTGGTCCTATTGAAAGAGCAAGTCATTTATTAAAGCAATTTCAAACCAAAAAAGTATTTAGTTATAACTATTGTATTGTGGGTCTTAGACTAATACTCTGGGGCTTCTTTAAAAAAATAGTAATTGCCGATAATTTTGGAGTTTTAGCAGATAGTCTCTTTGCTTCTGAAGTATCAATCTCAGGTTTATCGCTTATTGCAGGCACTATATTTTTTGCTTTACAGATTTATGCCGATTTCTCTGGTTACTCAGATATTGCAATTGGAATATCAAAAATGCTGGGTTATGATTTAATGACGAATTTCAGAACTCCATACTTTGCTAAGTCGTTTAGTGATTTTTGGCAGAGATGGCATATTTCTCTTTCTACATGGTTCAGAGATTACGTTTATATTCCCTTAGGTGGCAATAGAAAAAGCAAGTTTAGAGTTAGTCTGAATATATTGATAACATTTATATTATCAGGACTTTGGCATGGGGCAAATGTCACTTTTTTAATTTGGGGCGGATTACATGGATTAGCTTTAATTATTGAAAAGCAAAGCAAAATAAAATTGAGTCAATTTATATATACTCCCTTTGTTATTGTTATTGTGGTACTATTTTGGATTCCATTTAGAGCCGAAAACACTAGCGATCTATATAACATGATTAGGTCATTATTCCATTTTACAAGCTATTCTATTGACCATGTAAAACATGCAATTTCAGAGTTCTCAACAATTAGATTCTCCATATTGACCGTAGTCACCATTTTGTTTTTTTTGATGGAATACAATATGAAACTAGAGGATTTCAATGCTTGGATAAGCAAAAAAAATAAAGCAACAAGAATGACTCTGTACTATCTCTTAATTTTTGGAATATTATTAATTGGTAATTTTACCGTTAAGCCAAGTTTTATTTATTTTCAGTTTTAATGAGAAAGCTTATTAAAAACATATTGT